>Ga0181612_108957_pt1 | contig 12602 bp, 6 predicted proteins | sample HoacroProtozoa21_FD_119630 | JGI IMG/M metagenome (GOLD analysis project Ga0181612, IMG submission 119630) | Hoatzin crop microbial communities from Cojedes, Venezuel. Combined Assembly of Gp0051906, Gp0051904, Gp0051908 | reverse complement strand
TCAGATATTTGTAGGCATTTATAAGGTCTCCTTCATTCGTCCCATTCATTCGCTCCTTCTGTCTCTCCTATTATCTATGACTTTGGTGTTCATTGCACCCTAAAGTGACCTGAGCTGATATGACATGAAAGTGAAGATTGTGGTAAGGGATGGGGGGCTGATATTCTCGGGAGTACTGATTTAGCTGTTAGTTAACAATAGCTATTGAACTTGTTCTCCTCGAGAGCATTACGTGGAGTATTACAGTAGTAAGTGGAGATGTAGTCATCAGAAGATGCGAAAGGGAAGAATTCCTCCAGGGAATGAAATTTGCTTTTTTATCTTTTGTATTTTTGGTACAATGTATACATTACTTACCGTATGTTAAAGTTAAAGCTCAAACAACAGAGATTCTTTTTTTTTCCCCCGTGAACAATCAACACTTTCTGTACATGGTGATACGCCTTGTTAACAATTGGTGTTTTGATATTTAGAGGGGGAGGTGGATGAGGGAGTACAAGGAAAGCTTCATCCAGCAACAGGACTGCCATTCACAAAACCAAAGTGCAGCATTAGGTCTCCAGTCCTAGATTGCAACTCACTTAATAATTAAAACTGGTGTTCTAAAATTGCAGTTTTACAGCATGGTACTATACTTGGACAAGAAAAAGGTTAGTTTTTTTCTGTAAGAAGTGGCTCTACTAATGTTTTTATTTGTATGACCAGGTTGCCTCTTTTATATAGATTACATTATATACTCGTGCCTTCGGTATGGAGAAGAGGGGTCAGTCTTGCGTGCTTGCTCACTTGGTCTTGCTTGTGCATACACACATACACATGCTTACTTTCTCTCATAATATCCATAAGGGGGTTAAGAGAGGGAAGGAGAAGAATATAAACACAAAACCCACATCCTGACAGCTGCCTCCAGTTAGTCCTGTTTTTCCCCCAGACTTTCAAATCTTACAGTGGCTCATAATTTGTCCCACATGGATCTTCTCCCAGTGGGGCTGTTTTCCGTTTCCTTTTTGCTTTCATTTGATCCAAAGTAAACAGTTAACAAAGAATAAACCAATTCAGGCAGCTGTCAATGGACCATCAGCTTTCAGGTGTCTCGGACAGGAAGAAGAAGGCATATTATTTTGAAGGTAAGAAGGGAAAACAGGACTGAAACCTGATGCCTGTGTGGACCAGAAAAGTATTTCCGGGTCAAGTCTGCTTAAGACAATGTGGTCACAGTTTGTCCAGGAGATAAATTTTGGGACTGCTGATTTTGTTTTGTTAATATGTGTACAAACCTCAGTGTAAAAAGCCTTTTAGATTAAAAATACATGGGGTGCCTGACTCAAGCGAAAAAAATCAGAACACTTCCCTAGTAATTCATGAGATCTCAAGACCCTGTTCACAGGGACCTGCTGGAGTATGCAAACATTGCAGCTGCCAACTATGGTGATGCTGTATTTGTTAGCTGGTTTTTAAGGTGAGGTTTCCTGCAATGCTGGAACGTATCTTTTATGTGAAGGAGTGTCTAGGAGCAGGAGAGATAACCCACCTTTCTCTTAGAGATGTATAGAGCATGTCAGAGCAGCTTTCTCCTGCCTGTCCAGTTAGGTTAATCTCTTCTAAGTACAAATTGCTTATCATGCCTGTAAAACTCAACAAAGTCATTTATCATGTCACTTGAAAACTTCTCTAGTCTACGTTTTGGAAGGATCTAAAGGATTGCCATGGCATTACCTCCAAAAAAAACCCAACCCAAAAGAAGAATTGATGCCAAAATAATGCACTTTGTATTGAGGTCTCCGAAATAAACGGCATTGCAACTAGTTGCCTGCAGGTCATTATTGGCTCTGCCTTACAGTATTAGAGTAAAACCTATCTTGCCAGCTATCTAGGTCTGTTTGAGAAAAACTATCGCTCTGTTATTGAAGCTCTGCTTCCACTGAAATTTGGAGGTCTGTCTACATAGACTATCTTCCTGTCATTTTCTATCTTCAGTGGCTTGGGTTTTGTTTTTTTTGGAGGGGGGGATGATAAGGGTTGAGTGGAGAAGGGGAAGGAAGACTAGTTAAGATTTTTTTCTCCATCTTGTCTACAGTTTGTATGAGAATGATTTTCAGAAAGATTTTTCCTGATGTAATGATATGTGGTGTGTTTGTGTAATGAAGCTCTTGTGGCTTAGTGCAGTGTTCTGCAGGTTCTCCCATGTCTCAAAAGGAGTGATCCATTACACGAAAGTAAGCTGTGTTTCTTAATTTTGCTTCATTGTTTTCCCTTATGTTGAAATAGCTAATGCTGGAGTCATTCTCTAATAATGCAGTTTGCTTTGAACACCTAATTCTTTTGCAAGCAAGTAGTCCTGTTGGCTTCCTCTGAATTTCAGGAAGAAGTGGGAGACTGAGGCTCCTGAAGGGCAAAAGCAGCTCTAGTCCTTGCAGTAGTCCTGTGGGAAAGCAGTGTAGTGAGGGCTACCTGGGGCTTGGGTGTGTTTGCCAGGGGAAAGTTAGATCTACTAAAAATGAGGAGAGAAATGTATGGCAGAAATGGAGATCAGTCAGGCCTTGTGAGAGGGAAGAGGCTGGTTAAAAGGATCTTGGGGTCAGGACACCCCTGAGAAGACTTTTGGAGGGAGGGTTGGAGCTTGGCCGCAGCCAAGTTTGTGAACAGACAGAGGCAAGCTTAAATGAACACTGAATTTCAGAGAAAGCAAGCAGTAGAGCCTGTAGGTGGCATAAGGTGCCTCGTGTTTTTTCATAAAATTGCAGGCCTGCCTAGTGACATCTCAGAGAAACAGAGAGATCTGTGCATGTGATGACTGCTGCTGGGATGCTGGTGGGAGGCTCAGCTTAGGGGCAAATACAGGTGTCTTCTGGGGTGGGGGCAGGTGAGGTACTGAACTGTAGTTCAGTATAGGCAGTAGGTGTGCTATCTGTACGCTGCTTTTTAATTTTACTTTTTTAAACAAGGAATTTGGGTTTTTTCTGTTTGGAGTAACTGGTAAAGCTAATGCATTTCATAGCATTTGCTGTGAGTATTTCTATTACCATGTTGCCATGAAATCTATCTGTGTAAATTTTTACCGTAGTGAAAATACCCAGATTCCTCCATATCCTCTCAGTATTTTGCAGTTGTTTCAGTGTTCATTTTTGTAAAGTACAGCAGTGGGGTTTTGGTAAAGTAGAGCAATAGGGTTACTTTTTTTCCTCTTCCTAAAATTACGGTAATGAAAGAGCAGTCCCTGTGGAGTTCCATACTAGGGAACATTGTGTATATACACAGATTCTGATTATTCATATTTTTTAAATTCTGTTGAGGCAAGACCTCTGTCCACATCATATCAGAAACATAGGAATCTCCAGTTTTAAGCTATTTTAGCACTAGTAAAATTAAAATAGGTATTTATGTCTTCTTATCCCATAGAAAATTTCTTGTTTAACATTTGTCTGATGTATATCTTGTGGACAAGCAAGAAGGGAGCTTTAAGACCAGAGTTGCTCTCCCTGAGGTTTTGGGTTAATTTTATCATTTTTACTCAACCTAGATGCTGGACTGTTTTTAATTTCTTCCATTTTTTTGGTCAAAATTGAGTGTTTGTGTATGATCTGATTTGGTTTTGTGCTTTGGAGAGAGGATATGGCATATTGTTTCAGTGAGCGTATCAGCACATATACCAATAAAAGCTCAGTTCTGGGGAAAAACAACAACAACAACAACAAAACAGAAACCAGAAGTTAGAAATTACTTCTGGTAATCACACGGCTGAGTTGAAGAAGTATTTCTGTTGCAGGTTTATGTCTAAGTGAACAAGTTACACTGTGAACTATATGTTAAGTTCCCTAATGTAGTTTTTTCTAAAGAGCTAAAGGAAATCTGAGTGAGAGGGAGCGGGGCAGATCGGGCGAGGGGACTGGGAAGGAGGAGAGATGTCCTCTGCAGGAGCTGGGAAGGGCAGCAGAAATAAGGAGGCAGACGTGGAGGAGTACTTTGTGCCACAAAGAGAAAGCAGTGCACACACCACATGCGCACAAAATGTGTGTACGCAAATTTGTATATTTATGCTACTGTGAAGGGGTGGTGTATATTTATGCTACGATGACAGGGGTAGGTGCTGAAATAAGTATCAACGATGCACTGTTTCTGGTATTTTTATTGCTGGCACCACTGTTTGCCCAACTGGATATAGTAGCACATGCTTGTCTCCTGCAAAACATTCCTTTCATCTCCAGCTAATGCTGTTTAATGGACCTGGATAAGGACTGCATAAACAGAAGCAGAAGCTGCATGGTTTGTGTGTGTGTGTGTGTGTGTATGTGTTTAGGTTCACTGTTTTTAATCTCTCTCACTTGGTGAAATAGCAATTAGAAAAACGTCACCTGGAATGGAGGAAAGGCCTGTGCGGCTGTCATCTCTCACCTGTTTTTACGTGTTTTTACTTCAGCTGCATCATTATCTTCTCCTGAGTTGTCTTACAAGTAAACCCAGCACTGCTGGTGTAAGAGGAATGAATCAGTTATATCTTTACCTATTTGCTGATTTCTGTGCTAAAGCATGGGAAAAGAGAAGAGGATCAGGTACAGATACTGCCAGCTGATTTTTGAGACCATGAATGTGAGGCACCTAGTTGGGAATGAGATAGATCTTTTGCACTGTTATTTATTTTTTTTTCTCCTTGAACTGTCTTAACATTTTTACAAACAAAACATAGTCTGGGTTTCATTCTGGACATGGCAGAAGCTTAACAAGAAAACAGAGTATTTGCTGAGATCTTTGCTTTGGATTTGTCCGTTACATGTTTGTGAGGTGGTGTTTATGCCCGCCCTGTCTACTCCCCCCATCTCTAATCCTTCCCTCCAGCAGAAGGAGCAAAAATGCCACTCCTCCCCAGGTTCTTAAAAAGCTTGCTCCTGTCTCCGACTGTGTCTTGTACCCTAAGCTCTATGAGGCGAAGTCAGTCCAGCAATGAAGATGTCTCTACTGCCTTCTGGTATTTGTTGGAAGGACAGAGTAATGCAAGTTCTTCCAAGATTTTCATGAAGTTGAAGTGAAGGTAACTGAAACAGCTTGAAAAAACATACTATTTTCTGTGTGGTCTTTCTCTATGCTAAAGTTGAGGATGCAGTCAGACCACAGCAGTCCTGTACAGTGAAAGAACTGCCACTGTTTACTGTTATTCTTGTTGCTTGTCTATTCAGTGTCTTCAGCTGCAAGTAATAGATCTTGACCTCCTACGTGCGGTGTATCTGTTTCTCAACAAGTCCTTGGTCTAGTTAGTTGTTTCTGCATTTATTAAGTGACACAGAGGACCTCCCTTTGCAAAGAGTTGTTGCCTTTCCCACTCCTTATGAAGATGAATTAATAATTTTTCTCTCTTAATTAGGTTCCATCTGCTGTTCCTGTCGTGAATTCTAAAGGTTATAGTTATTACCATATTCATAAAATCGCCCAACTGTGTAAGAGAACTTTAACAACAATTTTAAAGCCAAGTTCCTCTATTATGCCTCATTCAGTGTATGTTTTGCTGTCAGTGATAGGGGAGCTGATCATGTGGGGTAAGTCCTGCAAATGCTTTTCTGTTGTCTTATAGCAGAAACATGCCACCCTGCCAAGGGAGGTATGTCTGTATTTCAATAAAACTCATACAAACTAGAGCTTCCAAACACAAAATGCCCTATTATCCATAGCTCTTGGATGAAAATCTTTTTAATATTCTGGCTCCCTCTAGATCTGTAGTGCTCAGTATCTTGTTTCTCACTATTATAAATTGAATGCCTAAGAATGTGTACTGGCTTTTAGTTGAGAATGGGTTTGGCATGGGCAGGCAACCTTGGCTTTCTGTCTCAAGAAATCTGAAAAGAAAGCCTGCTAGACCAAGATGCATACTGTGTGAGGGTTGAGTGATGATCTGTTTTTCTGCAAGGGGGATGGGCACCGGCGATCTGATCTTAATGTACATGTCACTTCAGGTACAAGACCTGCAGCTACAAGGTAATCACATTGCAGTGTTTGGCACAAGGTTAAATTTTCCTTCTCTCTCACCTTATATGTACACGCCTTTTCTTGCCTTTGTCTGCTTCTCTGCCCTGTGTTTTCACTTAGTCTGTAGTAAGTACTTGAAGGTAAAGCTTACTTTCATCTGCTTCCCAGCCATCCATTCCTTCTGATCTTGGCTTACACGGGTTATCTTTTGAATGATAGTATGTTTACAAGAAGAAAGAAAATAAAGACATCTCTGGATTGCTTGCTTGACATAATCCCTTTCTTTAAGGAATACCTGGTTGTTCCACCGATAGCTAAATATATGGTCACTGTCTGAAATCAGCTTTTAGAGATCGAATCCTCATCTTGCCTTGTGGGTGATTCCTCACCTCATCCGGTGGGCGGTTGTCTTTGTTTCTTCCCTGCTTCTCCTTCCCCTCGCAGTCTGCAGTCCTGTGCAATGTGCTGTGTTCCTAGGTCGATCTGAATGAACGTGCAACATGACAGATGATCTTTGGCATGAGTACCAGGCAGTTCCCACAGATCAGAGATTTGGGCGTCTGAGAGTTGAGATCTAACAATTTTCCGGTCAGTTTTAATAGCTTACTTCCCCCAGCAGCCTGCTTCACCCCTTCACTCAAAATTACTGCCTGTTCAGTGTGATGTATTCACTTAACCCTCTGCCAGAGGTTACCAGCTTTGTACCTAAGTGCTAAAAGGGAACATGTGCCTCTTCCCCCTTCACAGGTCAGTGCATTATTCTGAGCTGCTGAGGAGAGCAAGTGCACTGAAGACTGTGGGTGAAGATGGCTGAGAGGTTGCTCAGTGATGGAGGGGCAGGCAGGCAGCTGGTATTCAGCTGTCCCAGCATGGTTTGCCAGAGACATCTGTCAGTGCCCTCAGTCCTTTGTTGTAAAGGTGGTAATTTTTTGCCTGCCTGCAGTGGTGAATTACAGTGCTCAACCCCTGCCTGTGTTCTTCTCTGGATCTATTTCAGAGGTTTTGTGTTTGTGTTATTTGAGAATGGCCAGGGAGCTCTGGAGCAAAGTGGGTTAAATGTTGTTAATCACTGTTAGTACTCTTTTGCAGTTGAAAATGATGCACACTTGATTTCTTTCTACCTTACATCTCAGTTAGTTCCCTACCGTGCTGCCTGCCATGTTCTTGACAGAGACAGGCAGCGACATAGTCATCATTGCTGTCTGTGGACTGAAAACCAGTATGAACTGTGTACATGTGGTGTGCAGACTGAGTCAGTTTGTATACTAACTGTGACAGTCTATTCAAGTATTGAGGTACTGGAGAAATAATATTAGCGGAGCTGCCATTTAATTAACTCTTGATGTAGCTGGGAAAACATGCACAACTGTAATTTACATACTGATGTCTATTTAAGAAGGTAGCAATATATTACGGGAGCTAAAAATGAGACCACATTTAATTTCAGCCTTGGTGATACGGGGTTTCTTGAGTCTTGTGCTAATGGTAAAGGAACTGTGGGCATCTCCTCAGTAGATTTGTTTGTATAGCATAAATTGTACTCACACTTGCAAAGAGAGCCCTGGGACATGGATATTTGACACTGAACTATAAATTTCCTTTATCTAACAGGCATTTGAATGTATTTCTTCCAGCGCTTCAAGAATCCATCCTTCTCAGTGTTGCCCTTAGAGTTTAAGGTTTTGGAGAAGAAATACATCCCAGGAGAAGGGTCAAATTCTGTTTGCATTTGTGAAGCTCAAATATATATTTAGGGATTGGTAACACTCGGCAGTTTGTGTCTGATTATTTTTTTAACTTTGATGAAATATGTGGTTATTGCCAAATACTTTTTTTCCCTAAGGCATTTTTGTGGGTGGGTAATATCTGCCTCTCCTTCTTCCCTTGGGGGACAGAGTGTATTTGGATCCCATTTACAGATTAGTCAAAAGCATCTGTTGCTGACCCCTTGGCAAGTTGCTGCATTCATCCTTATCTTCATTGTCTCCTGCTGTCTTTAAGGACCTCTTGGAATTGGAATAATTTTAGGAACTGTCTCTTGGGGGGTGGGGAATAAATAGGAAGTACCTCAGCCTCCCTACATCACCTTAATTTTAGTTATTCTCAGGACTTGGATTTTGCTGTGTGTCTTCAATCTCTAGTTTGTGGTTGTAATTCCAGAATTTGGTGAGGAGCTGCTTTAGCTTTGCCCATTTTCCTGAACTGAGCAAGTGTGCCTGGACCGGGGTTCAGTGCAGGTGTATGTAGGCAGCTGATGGCTTCATATTTCTTTTTGAATTCAAAATGCTGCTGTAGCAACTACAGATGATGCTTTTTTTGCATAGAATTGTCAGCTCCATAGCTTAGGAGTCTGCAAAACTGTTGAACTCGTAAAGGAATAAATACATATTTTTTTTTTATTTGGATACCTTTTATTTGGAATTGAAAATGATAGCAGTTTAGATCTTATTTGAAATGTAACATACAAGAAAGCGTAGGTTAATACTCCCTCTCATGTGGCTGGTATCTTTCCTTTTTTTTGTGTAAGATGAATGGATGGAAAGCAAACCAGTAACACTTCCTTTTTCTGGCTTGGCTCATAGGTCTGGCAAACTAGGAGTTAGCATCTGGGAAAGACATCATTTTTGGCTTACTTACTGGAGGAATTGTAGTGGAGATGACCCCCAACAAAAGTGACCGGTTCATTCGGAATGAAATCCTGCTCTCTTTAGCAGTTGCTGAAGCAGTGAATAAACAAGGAGTTAAAAAGCTGTTCTTTTTTGAATTTTGATGAATTTTAGAACAATAGTGAGGAAGCAGCAGCAAAGGACTTACCTCTTTGCCCAGCAAATGAAAGCAATGCCTCTCCAGCCTTTTTCTGGAGTCCTGCAAAGCTGGAAAGTGTCACCCAAAACCCAGGTGGAAGAGTGTGTTTGTGTTGCACTGAAGTGTGCTTATATAAAATTATCATGTATTCTCTGCCATAAAATGTGCTAGCAGGTTTGGTTACTGTGTATAGCTTAAGATCTCATGTGAAACTGCATGTGTTGCAGGAGAAAATGAGTTTTCCACCCCCTCTCCTCCAAACGAAGGGGAATTCTGATGCAAAGTCGGTCAATGAAACGCTGCCTGTGCCATAAAAGCCAGTATGGCATATGCGTTTGTATTTTGCCGTAGAGGAAAAGCACCTGCTCCACAAGAGCGATCAGTGAAATTACTAGATGTAATTGATGTTTGTGCAAAACAGGGAGCATTTGTTTTTTTCCTTCTTGTGGTTAATGTTCAGTGTGATAATGCAAATGAGTCCTTCATACCCCTCCCTACTCTGTCCTGTCACATGTACTTTTTATCTTTTTCCTTTGTCTTGTGGGTACTAGCAGTTGCTAAATGGCTTTTATGGAGGATAATATATTTAGGAAGCAATTTCCATTTGAGATTTTTACTGCTACCTCTCCCTCTCTGTGACCTAGGGAGTGGAAATCTGATATAATACAGTTATCTTTCCAAGCTGAGTCACTTTAAAGCATGTGCTTGCAATATATGGTTTTTAATAATCTCTCCTGCCACAGAGCAGAAACTGGTCTCTGAATGAGGACAACCAGATGAAACTTGCTTCCGTGTAAACATGGCTTGGGCAGAATCAGCCAATTTCAAGGCGGATTAGTGTCAGCGCGGTGAAAACAGGATAAGGGAAGTATGAATATGGGGAGAGCTTGAGCGTCACTCTTATAAAAAGAAGAATCTGCATGGGATTGTTTCCCTTTCTCAGTCCCCCCAACTCCAAAATCTTCGTGGCCTATCTCATGAGCCTTTTGTGCTTGAGCGGTAGGGCAACACAACAGGACAGAAAAGCGAAGGGAGAGGCTGGCCTTCTGTGCAGGCGAGCAGAGCGTAACTCTGGCTGCTCTCTCATCCTGATCTGCAAGACCGCAGGTCCAAATCAAGAGGGTCCTGTGCCTGATGCTCCTCCCTGGCACTGCCTCTGTTTGCTGTCCTGTTTACGACCGGCCTGGGTTTTTTGTTCTGAGCGTGTTGGTGTCTAGGCTGAGGGAGATACATTTTAAAAAGGCCTTGCCAGGGTAGCTATTCTGAGAGGTTTGTAGCAGCTGCACTGACAGAGTCCTTAAGCCACATGCAGAGACCTTTTTTCATAGGAGTCGGTCCTGTAAATAACCTTTCACTGGGAATCTTGTGTTTGGGCTGCGGGTGCAGCTTTTTGGCTCTTAGGAGAGGTCCCAGGAGCTGCTGCTCAACTTGTAGCAGTGAACTGTATAAAAACTTGTGTGTATTTCAAATTTACCCTTGAGAACCTTGTTGAGCAGCTGGGAGCTCACGTTGTCGGTAACTTTTGTTTCACCCTTTACATCTGTATTATTATAGTCCAGGACATACTGTGTGGTTAAATTGGTTTCTGCTGCAGGTTTGATGCACGATGCTGATTGAACAGGGCCTTTTTATTCTGTCAGCTATGTAGTATATCTGAATATTTTCCTCCACCAAATTATCTTTATCCATGAAAACAGTAAAAAGTGCAATTTACCTTGGAAATCTTATTTTATGGGGTTTACAAACAGCTTACTCATTCTTAGTACTTCTCTCAGATGTGAATTTTTTTAAATGGCCTGCTAAAATTATCTGAGAATGAAGCTATAAAAAACTGAGGGCTTGCACATCTGAAATGATGAAGAAAAAGAAACTCATGGAAATTTCACTGTGATTTCCAAATTGGGAGTGATAGCTGAGGTTCTGCCTTCAGGAACAAAAGATTAGCAAGAGGCAAAGCCTTTTGTAGGAGTTTTGAAGTAATGATGTGGTTGTCCCAACTTGCAGCAGCTCATTGGAAAGCATAAAATATGTTACTGGATCAGCTTGCTCCTAAACTATGTAATTTAGGATAGCATAAATGTGTTTTATATTAAGTGGGATCTTATGTTGATTTATTACTTGACTAATGTCATCCTTCCTATCCAAAGTGGTGTGTTTCCAGATTCCATTTCCTACTGATTATTAGTGCATAGTTTCTCCACGGCTGTACTGTGGAGGGAGTTTCTCTTGGGATGAAGCATTTCTGGAAAAAGGCCTCTTTTGCTGAGGAGCTGCATGTTGATTGGCAATGTTTTCTAAGCAGGTTCAGCCAACAGCATCCACATATTTGAATCTGCAGAGATTTCTGTGAAAGATCAATTCTTTTTAACAGTTGTTTTCAGTCCCCTCAGCTTTTGTTTTGCCCCTCTTTGCAAATGTAAATCATCCCAAAAAGTTGTGGGTTTTTTTCCTCCTCCTGTAAAACTGTATGCAAACTAAGAAATGAGGGATTTCTGCTGTAATATTTTGGGTAAGCTTCCAGCTTTACTAACCCTATTTTATTTTAATCTTCTGTCACGCATTGTAGATCTTGGCAAGCTGAAAAGTTGTGATTCAGCTGTTGTTTCCATTTTATTTTCTAAAGATGTGATATGTTTACCCAAATAATTAAAAGCTGTGAAAAGAGCATGATAAACTCTTTTCTGCATCCTCTTTCCTCCACTGAAGTATTTTAGGGATATATAAAATACGAAATAATTACCCTGCACCTCAAGAAGTACCCAACTACTTTCTTATGGTGGGGTAGATAAAAGAACTCCTCTGAAACCAAAAAAGGAATCCTGACTGTAAGCTATTTAAGCTGTTTGTCCAAAAAGCCAAATTTCTCCTTGTCTGTTGTTTAAAATGACTGGATGGCTGTTTATGAGCTTTGTTTTGTTTTGTGTCTCTCATACTTTTATAATACAGCAAACTGTGGCTGTAAAGTAATTCTCTGTTGTAATATGGAAGCAAAGAAGCAGTGATTTTACAGGAATTACTTTTTTCAGAGCAGAATCTCTCGAGCAGTTAAGGTTGTTGTCGTTTTAGAATCGAGCGCATGCACCATAAGCAATAAAATTTCCAATTCAGTGGTAAACAGTCTGTTTGAACTGAGCTGGGGAACAAGCTGTCTAATTTAAGTCCTGAGCATGACTGTTGGTAAAGGTAGGAAAACGTTGTGCTGGAAGGGTTATATTCAAGTTGCCTGATATCACTGAGGTCTCTGAAAGGAGCTTAGAGGGGTCTAGTTCTGTTCTAGCTATTCTAGTGTTATGCAAAATTGGTAACAACAGCTTGCTTTCTTCTGTTGCTAATTTTGGTCTGTACTTATGCACCTGGCATTACTGCAATTGCTTTGTAAGTTTTATAAACTTGCAAGGAAGGAGTCATTAAGCATCTGTTTGTAACTGTGGAAGAAATGCTGTCGATGCTTTCACAGAGAATCAGTTCTCTTTTTTTACTTCGGGTGTACACGGATTAGTTTGGATGATAAAAGCAGTAATATGGGTTCTGCCTTGCACAGAATCAGATCTCTGATTCTGGTAGTAACAATATTGAAAGCTTCTAAGAAAGTTTAGGAAAATATTGCAAATATAGATTGATATATTTCCTTGGTGTGCTAGCCTGGCTTTTGGCAGTTGGCAACTTAGGATAAGAAAAAAAAAATTATTTGAAATGGCAATTCAGTTAAAATATTGGTTTAGAATGAGATTTGGAAGCATTTTAGCGTCTTGCAGTTTTGAACAGACACTGGTTTTATTCTGTGTGGGAATACTTCTATGAATACTTCCGATGGCCTGAAGTTGCACAAAATTATTATTTTA
>Ga0181612_141935_pt1 | contig 12603 bp, 6 predicted proteins | sample HoacroProtozoa21_FD_119630 | JGI IMG/M metagenome (GOLD analysis project Ga0181612, IMG submission 119630) | Hoatzin crop microbial communities from Cojedes, Venezuel. Combined Assembly of Gp0051906, Gp0051904, Gp0051908 | reverse complement strand
CCTCAGTCCGTTTGTCTTTTGTCTTGCATTTGACAAGTCCAGCAAGGCCATCGATTACAAATATACATATTACACATAAGTTTCTTGCCTATATAGACAGTGAGTATTTAGAAACAAATAAATCAATTCTCAAAACTCACTACAGCATGTGAATATTTCTGTATCAAATAATTCTGTTCTGGGAGATATATGAATGCTTCATTAGAGTAACCATATCATATTAATGACTCTTCTGAGGTTCATGAATTATGCTAGCAATGATCTTTTCTACTAGTAAACATAAAATTCATTAATATGTTAACATTGTGGTTAATATAGAGAACGCATTTCTAGTAAAATACAGGCTTTCATTTCTGCCTTTTTTCTGTCATGTTATCTGTACCTTCCTTTGGATTATGCAGCACAAAAATTTGCTAATTATTTTTCTCACTGTAGTACATTTTTGTGGTCGCACCTTTCAGGTTTATTCCATGCTTCTTAATACAAGCAACATTTCTGAAAATGTTATTCTTATCAGTTAATAAAGAAATTATTACCTTAATATTATGTAGTTTCTTCTGTGACATCAAGACTGAAGAAAAATATCTGAGGAGGTGACAGCGTTTGTATTTTGTATGTTTCTTCGGTCAGAGCTCCTGCTGCTGCATAGCTGTATGTAAATGGTTTGCCTGAAAAATATTGATGTTGTTTTTATTGCTATTTTATTTCACTTGGAATTAATCATGCCTCTGCTTTCAGATTTACCAAGATTAAAAGTAAGTCTAAATTAATGTCAATTTTAGATACCTATTGTAATGTCCGTAGCTTGCAATGTTTTATATTAATGTCAAATATATCTAGTAAAGTAGGGAGATGAGTCTAGGAATAGGGATTTTTAGTGATCTGACTCTTTTTTATTCTTTGCTGTAACTTTCTGCATGACAATAAACAAACTTCTTCCAGTCCATATTATCTGAAATCAGTTACCTATCTGTAAGATAGGTTATTCTCACAGGAGATATCTTTAAATATCTTAACTTCTGTGCCCTTGCAGCAATGAAGGCCAACAGCCTCCTGGGCTGCACAGTTAGGAGTACTACCAGCTGGCCAGGGAAGGTCACACTTCTTCTCTATTAAGCACTGATCAGATACGTTTGAAGTGCTGTCTCCATTCCTGCACTCTCCTTTATAAGAGAGAAAAGGATGTACTGGAGCAAGTCCAGCAATGGGCCACAAAGTTGATCAAGGAATGAGAGCCTCTGTTATATGAGGAAAGTCTGAGACAGCTGGGACTTACCGAGAATGCTGAGGGGGGTTCCTATCAATGTGAACGTATATCTGTTTGTATGGTATAAATATGAGCAAGAGTCTTCTCAGTGGTAGCCAATGAAAAGAGAAGAGGCAATGGGCACAGAATAAGAGACAATAAATGTAATTTAAATACCAGAAAAACACTTAGTGTGGGAGTGGTCAGGTTGTCTAGAAAGTCTGTGAACTCTTCATTTCTGGAGATGTTCAAAAAGCAACTGGACACAGTCCTGATCAACATGCTGTAGCTGACTCTACCCTAAGCTGGGAGCTGGACTAGACAATCTCCTGAGGTGCCTTCCCACCTCAGCCGTTCTGTGATTTTGTGATTCTGTGGTGAAACTCTTCCCGAGTTTTAGTTAGAAGAAAGGAATGTGAAGAACAAAAATATTCTGTAAGAGCACACCTCATAAGCAGAACTAAACATATAAGACATACACTTCTCTGAGTAAACTATTGAATAATTCAACATGATTTTGATGCCTGGAAAAGGGCGTGGGACCTTGACAGCTCGTCATGATTCTTATTCATTGAAAAATCTGGGGATATCTTTTTCTCATTCTCATTTCCTCTTGATCTCTTAAAATGTTGTCGTGTATCATCCTGAAGAGGTTATATATGCTATAGAAAACTTTATATCACATGAATAAACTGGATTTAGATACATAATAGAAACAGTGGAACAAATAACCACATATGTATCTCTGAGAAAAAAATGAGAATAGCATGAAGGTGGTCTAGGGCTTTTTAGATTTTTCTAAAGTGTTAGATTCATCTGGATGATCACGTCTGAATCTGGTAGACTTAGTAGATTAAAAATTATCTCCTTTGAAGTGAGAGAGGTTTGATGTTCATGCAGAGAGAATATAGTGATTGATTTAACTTTAGAACAGATATTAGGCAGAACTGTGTATCCTTATCATCTCCTTTTACCTAGTATCTAGAGAAAAAGAAAAAAACAGATCATCTTCTCTCAACATACAATAGTTTTTGGTAGAAAATTAAAATATATGTATGCTCAGAGACAAAAAAATCAGTCAACACAGCATTGCTTATGATGTAAAGAAATTGTGTAATTTCAGAAAGAGTAAAAAATGTAGAGGGAGTAGGAGGGGAAGCAGTTCATTTACACTGAGAGATAGCAAAAAGAATGATGACACTTGAGTCTACTGAAATGATAAAATTTTGTTATGTAAATATGAAGATGAAGTGGAATGTACTGATCCCTTAAAGTGGGTGAATACTATTTTGTTAAGGGATTTTAAATAGATTTCAGGGAGCCTATATAGACCTGGAATTACAACTGCCACTTATGGGAAGCTCAGCCAGATTTCAAAAAGCAAAAGTATTAGCATAAACTGTGAAATGAAACAGCTGCAGGTATTGGTCTTCAGCATATTACTTTATGCTTCTGAGATATGAATGTCAAAGGAAACAGGACATTATAAAGATTTTTGCCAAACTGAAATGTTACAGATGATTTCTGTGAGTCAGCTATGACATTTTATGGCTAAAAAGAATAGCAGATTTATTTCCAGTGATATAAGACATTCTTTGTGTTGATGTTTTATACCACCAAGATGATCAGGCAAAGAAAATTCAGGTTTGCAAGACATGTATGGGCAAGACACAATAACTCATAGCAAGTAACGAGATCAATCTGGATATAAGGACATGGCAGGAAGCATAGGTTTGTGAACACAGTTTGATAATACAACTTACGTATATGCATTCAATAAAAAATGCTAATTGGGTAAGAAAAAAACTGTGCCAGGCACCATTCTTACAATTAGACAGCATTACACAGTTTTAATTTACTAACACAGATACAGCCAGAGGTTCCAGCATCTGTTCTGGTGATAACTAAAAATGTCCTGACTTCAAAGCATTCTAGCCTGTGCTACACATACATAGGTACAGTTAGCCTAGAGAAAAGACTATGGCTTTGCTCCTTATCTGCTAAAAAATGTTATCTCTTCTTTCTCTCTGGTAGATTATCAAGTCTTTTGTTTTCATCCACAAAGCCATCATTCTCAGGAGTCTGAAGTGTCCAGCGTGCTGTTGATTGCTATGCAGTATGCTTGTTGGATCCCTTCTTCTGGACTCTCAACAGATCACAGCTCTGTAAAAGAGCCAAAACTGTGTAAGACAGCATAGAGATGCAGTACAGTCCTAGAGAACCAGGCTTTGTGAACACCTGCTTTTTCTTCTTCGCCTTCTTCTGCTTCCCACTCACTACAGAACACAGCTAAAATAATGTTTTCTTTAAAAAGGTCTTATTTTTAGTATGTCTTAGAGCTTTTGTCTCCTTTTCACATTAAACTACACCTTCACTGTACCAGGGAGCAGTAGGAAACTGAGTGATATTAGTTAATTCAAGACCGAACTGGTGACCAACTACTCCCCTTCATCTACCTCCACCCTTGGAAGACAGAGATGTTGTCAAGAACAGTATTCACAGCCACTTTAACAGCTTGCTATTCTTTCTTTATCCTTCCCTTGTGTCTGTGCAAGATATTTTGCCTGCTCCTCTCATCTTCATGCAAGGCTTTTTCTAACTTCATTACTTAGACCTAGAGAGGGCTGGCCTGTATTGAAGTTATTAAACATTTTTGTATGACAGATTTGTATTTATTGATTTACAGGCTTTTCAGATTAAAAGAAAGATAAGCCAGAAGTAGTCTCCCCAGGCTCGTCCCAAACAACACTATTTCTTCATTCTTTAGCATTGGAAATATGAATTTTAGCAGTTAAAGAAGTCTGAAAGGCTATTTTTCAGAAGGAGGAGGGAGGTGGAGGGAATTTTGTTGACTTTTTAATTAAAAAAAACAGTTTTGCTTTTTTTTGTTTTGTCTGAAGAAAAGCATATTGTTTTGCCTGTTGTAAGCAATTCATATGTTCAGTTCAGTTAGAATTTATAACACTCCCACACTCTTGACTGGGGCAAGATATAATCCTGCAGTTAGCAGGGTGCCTTGCCCATGAAAATCTTGCCAAGCTAGACTGAATTATTGATATAGGCATAGTGCAATCTAGCTTTGCACGGTGACCTGGACCAAGGATGCTAAAAGATGGCCACCAGCAGCCTCACAGAGCTTGCTGCACTGAACTAAAACACAGAACTAAAGCTGCAGCAAACCCTCCTGCTTCTAGAAAATGGAACAAATCACAGTTTCTGAGCTGCACTCTCCCGTTAGTAAGCGATATATAAAAATGGACTGAAGGAGGGGCTAGAAAAGGACATAGTAGTATTTCATGCAGTTACCATATTCCTAAGAGTTACTACAGTAACTAGTTACCTCAGCAACTCTAGACAGAATTTCATCACCTCTGAACACTTACATTTTTAGTATGTGCCCTGTAGTTCTAATTTAGAAAGAGAAAAGCAAGATAAGTTCCAACCATTTAATTAAAAAAAACCCACTACTTTTCTTAATCGCCTACCATTTATGCCAAAATTAAGTCCCAAGTGAATTTTTTGTCATAATGTCATAAAAGATATGCCAGGGAAGACTCGTCATGGACAAATTCATACAGGCTCAAAATCATAAAAAAGAAGAACTTAGGAACTCCAGCTGTGACAGGGTCATTCTCTTAACGCAAGAGTGGACTGTTCACATTGAAGAAGAGAAAAAATGGAATGTCAATTTCATAATGTTGTTATGTCATAATTAAGAACAGCTGGAGCAACAGGATTTAACACTCGTGGGATTTACTGTTAATGGACTTCATCCCTTAGTACTCATAGTGCTAAGAATTCTGCTAGCTTTGCTTGTGGTATAGGTTTTTCACAGGTATTTGTGAGATCTCATTGTGAGATTTTGGGATGCTTCTAACCTGTAACTTTTGGTGCCTCAAGTATTTTTGCAAATCCAGTCTCTTCTGCTTTGGCTTTTCTTAGAGAATCATCATATAGGCTTCAAATGTCTCCACTGAGTAAGTATATGGGCAAAGCAAGCTCTAGTGTGACGTTCAAGCTCACATTGACGATAGTTTAGCTGAGCCATTGGTATAGTGAGCAAAAACTGCAGCCTAGCAGAACTTTAAATTGTACTTCAATGAGCAATATGTATCTTTGCAGTCCTATGTATGTTCACTCCTATCTCCTGGGCATGAATAACATTCTACATTTTTTAACTGAAAGTGGATTCTTTTTCCTTTGTTCACTTCTTAGTTAGTCTGTTTCTTCCAGATTTTATTTATATTAATAAATTGCACCTGACTGCTTTTTGCCCTACTTAGGTATAGTTGGTAATATTCCTTTGTTTTTAATGTTAGACATAGATTTTTTCTTCCTCATCTTATTACTTACCATTCATATTTAATGCTGCACATATAATTATCTTTTAGACTCCTTTTACCTTTTGATTTGTTATATTTAATGACACATCTTATTGTTTGATATCCTTTTTTTCCCTAGGAACCTGTCACTGCTCTCTATTTATCTGCTTTGAACTAGCTTTCATCTCTTTGTATTTAAATCATCTAAGTCCTCACGTATCATACTGCATTGTTCCTCATTATTTACTCCTGACTATAATGCCCTTCTCCTCAAACTAGTGCTCCTTTTTTTTCTTTGTTTTCTGCTCTTTGTTTTTAATTTTCCAAGTCAGGTTTACGCTTATTACATGACTCCCACACCTTAGGTATTGTCATTAACGTCTGATGTGAGACTTTACCAAAAGTGCTTTCAGAAGCTTGTCTAAAGTGTCTTAGCTACAGTAGCTCATTTTTTGTCTGCGACTGAGGAGAATTATTGAATGACAGAAGGCTCCTCTCCCTGGAAGCTAAGTGCCCAACCCTCCGAGTCCTTTGTTTGAATGTAGGTCTCCAACATGGCAGTCTACAATAGGAGCACTTGACAAAAGGATTGATTTTACATCCAGCACTGGAAGAATGCATATAATTTCCATGTATTACAAGGAGTATATACTACATAATTTGAAACTTTTTTTTCTAGCTACATTCAATAGCTTGTTTGAAGCCTCTGCTGTCTATATTGAATGTGATTTCTATTATAAAAAATGGCATTAACTTTAGAGTTAAACTCTCAACACTGGCAATCATTATCACAGAATTTTACCAGATGTTATGAATTGTTTGCCTGCCAACCAAAACCCAATCTGAAGTGCAATGAAGTTTGTGGAGAGAGCCTTACTGAAAATGATCGAGTTTATCCTGTAGATGCTTCAATAAAGAACTTTGCTTAATCTGCATTTATATTTAAAAATACTTTAAATCCTGGTGATTCATAAGGAAAAGACTTGGCACATAAGGAAACAACGTAATCCCTTCAAGAAAGTCAGTGCTATAGTCTGATCCTGAATATTTTGGGAAATGCTGCTCATACCTTTTCCAGAAACATATTTCATTATTGATAAATGATGAAAGTGGAGTACAGGAAAATCTCTCATGTGAGTAGGATGGGGAAAAACCTGGAACTTCTGCATTAGGAAGGAGGTAGATAATAATTGATATAGTAAAAACATAAGCAAACATACAGGCAGTACAAGCCAGGTGATCAGGAACACCTGTTGTCCATGCCCTATCCTTCAGACACAGAAGACATTTGTTTAAATTAAAAGGCAGTAAATTCAAATTGGACTTTAAAACTCACTGTCACCACACCTCAGTGGCCAGAAAAATGCTTGAAAAGAATCTCATACCTGACTACTTAAGGCTATACTGAACAACAGAGGCAAAGTCAGGACTTTTAGGAAACAAAGGTCAGAAGGCATTTATTCCACCTCTGTTTTCAGCATCCTTCTCTAATGCATTGGTTGCTTGCTATCACCTGAAACTATGTGTATCAGTGATAACTTGAATGACACCTTCTGTTGGTGCTCACTGCAAATTGTGTTAATAGGAAATAAATTAAAACCATTAGAACTATTGTCTTCACAGATGACTTTAATTCAAAGAAGCTTTGAATCAAGAGGTAATCAAACTATTTGCCCTGAGGCTTCACAATCGTGTTAGGCTGATCAAAGGGGGAATTTTTGTTATGTTTAATCTAATCTAACTGAGGACTGCTACTAACACAGATGGTTTTGCTCTCCTTCCTGTCATCCTTCTCTTATGATCCTGCCCTTCTTAATTCTTTGTGTCTGTTTGTTTGGCTCACCTTTCCCATCTAGGTCATTCTGCAGCTACGTACATGTTATATCTGGTACTAAGCAGGCACTGGGAAAAATATGAGGAGAAGATCATGATGGCCCACTTTTGAAATGGATATGCTTAATGAAAGATGTGCACTTAGGTCAATTTTTCCTCTCATATCCATGCGCATATTCCCCTTCCAGTTTTTGACAGCTAGAGTGGTCACATAGTCAGCAGGTTTTGGGTTTTTTTATGTATGATTCATACCATATCTCAGAATAAGTAAGGCTAATGCAAAGGAATAGGAAGGAAGCCCTGATGAGCAGGTGAAAGTAATAATTGACAGAATTACAATTTCTAATAACTGCCTGGTTAAGATAGATTTAAGCTCTCTGTGGACCTATTGAAAAATGCTGAATTCATGTCCCTTTAATGAGTATATTTCACACAACCTTTCAAAACACAGTGAATGAGGTCATATAGAAACCATAGTCTTGTACTGAAAAAATCTTTCTGTCCTAGAGAGTTCGAGATTATCTCTGTTTCTGATCTGAGAGTCTTAGATGACTTGAGGCTGTATCCAGGATAAATAACATAGTGAATGGTACCCAGAAATAAAAATGTGTCTGCTGCAGGGCAGAGAGCAAGCATTAAACATGATCCTCACAATGACTCAACTGACTCCAAAGATGAATTACTCCAGTTAGTTAGCACTAGATTAAGTTGTCCTTGCTAGGTGTTTGTCTGACATAGTAGGATAACCTGTTTGAATAGTGTTTGGGCTGCATGGATGTGGCTCCCTGCTTTCAGCTCAACCTCAGAGAAGAAAGCTCAAACTGTGCATGGCAGTAAGACAGGGAGAGTGAGAGAGGGAGAGAGAAAAACCATTCATGCCATTTTGAGGTCTAAATACGTCTTGCTGAACTCTGTGACAGTGAGATGTATTGACAGAGGTCAGTTAAATTTACTCAGTACAAAATACATCACCAACAGAATTATGCAGACTGTGTCTTTGCTCATCAGTATCATTTCTGTCCTATAGGTACTGAATAGAAGTCCATTTTCTGGAAATACCAACCCTGCCTTGCTAGCGTGAAATGGCTCTTCTTTTTATATACTTTTAGCCAAGACATCAAAATTGCTTTGAATATTGATGACACTACAAACTTAAATGTGGCTGCATTCTTGTTTTACTCTTAAAAAACAAAACAAAGCAAAATAAAGCAAAACAACACAAAACAACCAAACAAACAAGAATAAAATAGAAGTGAGGGAGAAAAACTGCAAAAGAATTATTTAATAAAATTCATATAAGTATGAAATTGCTTAAACTAGGCTTCTCTGGGCAAAGCAGGGCATTTGAACATGAGCTGATGTGCATGTTAGATTCAAGATATTTCTTCTGCTTTAGTAGCCTTATCATCATCTGTTTAGAGGTATTTATAAACTCCACTTCTGAAGAGCTACACCTATCAATAATGGAGTTAGGCTTTTAACAGTTGATGGATGTAGTGCTCAACTAGTTTCATGTAGCCAAGACTACCTAAAGGTGATATGAGCATCAACGTAGATTCTTTAGACTTCGTATCCACTGGTGGTGTTCAACAGTTACCTGGAAAGATATGCAGGAGTTCATTCTTTTCTTCTCAACTAGCTACCAGTATACATGCCAACCCCCATGGAGAATTTTCTAAATAGGACCTTTCTTTCCTGCTTATCAGTTTGCTGAAGGGTTGGATACAATCTTTTCTGCATATATTTGTGTGTGTGCATTACATGTGCTTATAAAAGCATGCACAAACCTATACATTCATGTGTTACTTGCACTCATATCCATATAATAGGTTTAAGTATATTTAAATTGTATCCTTTGATGGCGTAGACATAACAGATCTACGCAAACATAAAACAGATTTATAATTGTAAATCACCAATGTATTTAATAAGTTTTCACAAATTAAAGTTTACTAAAACCACCTTTCAATAGAGCTTTTAATCAAAAGGTTCTTTCCCATATACTAGACAGATGATTTGTTTAATAATTTGGTAAACCTGTAATAAATAGGTTCAAATTCCACACTGTGGTAAAGTTTCATTAATTTGTTTCTGCTTATACTGTGGTCAAGTACCTGAAGTTCTTGTAATATAATGGCACACTGACAGGAAAGGGACAGTGTAGGAAGAAAATGAAATTACATGATTATTTTTAGGAAGTTTCATCATTCCCAATGAAGACGAAACACATTATAATTGTACTCAAATGCACATAACAATGTAATTCATTTTTCAGAGCATTAATAACATGGAAGTATCAATAAGCCTTATAGTAACAGGTTAAAATTCATTATGCTTCTTACCATGAAATGAAAATTGCATCAACTTTCAGCAGATATACTATTCCTTTGATGCTCCATGCGTATTACACTGTTGATATTGTGTTACATACAATAAGTTAGCACAATATGACTCTTCAGACTGGATATGGCTCACATTCGAAATACTGACTGGGGGAATAATACAAGGTGACATGGATGGAATGAAGGATTTTGATTCTGTTTGATTTTGAATTCCTTTACATTTTTTACTGTAAGTCAGATACTAAAGACAAAATTGTTTCTGCTCATCATCATTGGCTTGAAAGTTTAAAGGAAAAATTTGCATGCATAAATTATTCAATTCATGTGAAGGAAAGGATTAATTGCATTTTGCATTTCTCAATTCAGCTGAATATTGGTGTATTAATGATGCGGACAGGCAGGGGCCAGGAACCTGAGTCTATAAAGCATTTTCATACTCTAGGCATTCTCTCACTTTATGGTTTCTTTCAGAATCTTTTAGAGGGGTTAGTAAAGCACCAGAAGTCTGAGGTGTTCAAATACCATACTGAGAAGAGCTGTACAGTGCCCTGATAGACATTTGAAATTGTAAAGTCTTGCGTGAATATCCCTTATTGGTACTTATGGTCATATTAATTCCACAACTTTTTATTACGCCGATAACAGTAGAATCTAACTTTGATATTTGTATGTTTACAACTGTGATCAAGTTGTGTTCTTGTATGATCAAATTAACACAAAGAAGAGAAGAAAAACCTGGAAACAAAATAAGTTTGAAAGCTCTAATTGAACTTAAGTATACCTTATATAAAATATTCTTGCTTTATTATGTTACCTCAGATATTAACAACATTATAACATAAGTTAAAATAGAATCCATATTACATTGTTTTTGCTTTATTTCTATACATTTTTTCCTGTATATAGCTATGGAATAAAATTGTTTATAAAACCCTATCACCTGTAAACCTTGGGGGAGAAGCAGAGGATGATCAATATACCTAGCAATTCCCTGTGGCTGGGTCTCAGAACATAAGTAGAATGTTCTTAGTGTCTAAACAGTAAACATTGACTTTTTTTTCAGTTCTTGTTTAGTTTCCAGTAAAATGACATTTAATGTATAGTCTCTGACACTGGACTTCTACACTATCTGTTCCATAGTCTATAATTATGATGGACTGTCACTAGCAGTTTTGAGTATGAAACTTTGTTTTTTAAATGTATTTCATACATCACTGTTTTTAGAAGGAAGATAGAGCTATTAGTGGTTAATAGTAAATCCAGAGCATGCAGAAAAATTTGTAAAATTTGAAACATCAAAAAAAAATGCATCTTTTGAATGTTACATACATGGAGTAATTAACATGGCCAAATTGTATAAATAGACTTACTGAGATAGAAGCAGAACTTAAACATCATCTTCAAGAATTCAGGGAGTAGACTGGGTCACTTTTAAAATTAGTTTTTACAAATCTCTTAAGTAGGTACTGCGTATGAGATCAGAGAAATACTTCAATAAATCCTGTAGCACCTTGAGGAAAAATGCAGGCAGCAAAGTTCACAAGCAGGAAATCATATTAAATTAACCTGCTATCAAAGAAAATTCAATAATTTGCTACAGAAGTTGGGGTTAATACAGTGGACATAATAGGTACTGCCTAATTTCTCTGACTTAAGTAAAGTTCTAACCTATTAAATCAAGGATGAATTTGAATTATTTTGCAAGAAATCAAAAGAAATGTCATATGTATAGCAGTGAGTAGAATGAGAGCTTGAAATAAAAAAAAATAACAACAATAATTAATGACATCAACTTTGTTTAGGATTGATCTCTGAACAGATTTTTACTTAGGACAGTAGCTTTACTAATTATATACAAAACCCAGTGCTGTTCAAATCTCATTTAACATCTTCATGAACACACTAGAAGAAGATAACAAAAGTAGAGCTGAGTAAATTACATAAAGTGTATTATCTTTCCTTTTAAGGAGCATAACTTTGAGTATCATCATCCCGGTGGCATATAGAACAGTTTTCCTTTGTTTCTGTCACAGTGCAGGAAAAAGTTTGTTCTCTGTTATACCAGATTTGAGCTGGGAAAGATGTGAAACAGCGTTTTCAATCCAGGTCATTTGTGACTACATTTCTTGTCTGACCAAAAGAAGGGGAGATTTACAATATGGTCATTAATTGGAGAACTTCAAGTACTGAGTTCTGAAAAAAAAAGATTAAAAGAGTTCAATATACATTACCTTGGCCAAATAAAAGTTACAAGGAGATATAGTGACAGGTCTATGAATATTTCAGGGAGCAAAGCCAAACACAGTCATATAAAAAGGAGAGGGAGAAGGATTATTGAATATTAGTAATCAAATCAATAAAATAATGAAATAATTTCCCCAGATAAGTTTGTCAAGCTAAAGCCAAATGTGGAGAAAATATCGTAAATGTAATATGGAGATGTATTCTGTGCTGGCAGAGAGTTGCACTAATGACATAATATATCTTTCCCAATTTTAGATTTTATGATTCTATGATCATTTACAGCCTAAGAGAGACTGGGCTAAATATCCTCCTCCTGAGACTACTTGAAAGACTAAAGTGGAACTACTGGAAATTCCTCAGAGTCTGAATAACTTGCTGCTATTGGTATACCTTCTTACAGTGAAAAGTCTAAACTGTGATTAGTAACGATTCTGGCTCATCAAGTTTATTTCACGCAAACATTTATGTATGTATTCTATTATTCCTACATATTTCACTTCTTGTGTCAATAATCATAGAATTATAGAATCATAGAATCATTAAGGTTGGAAAAGATCAACCGTGAAGTCCAGCCACCAACCCAACACCACCATGCCTGCTAAACCATGTCCCGATG
>Ga0181612_117192_pt1 | contig 12604 bp, 6 predicted proteins | sample HoacroProtozoa21_FD_119630 | JGI IMG/M metagenome (GOLD analysis project Ga0181612, IMG submission 119630) | Hoatzin crop microbial communities from Cojedes, Venezuel. Combined Assembly of Gp0051906, Gp0051904, Gp0051908 | reverse complement strand
AGCCGTGCTGCCATTGGCTGTCCAGACCCACTCGGTTCCTGCCGCCAGCAGAGCTGCGCAGCGGCTGTGAGGACGGTGTCCGCTGGGTGCCAAACCCCTTTTGAAATTGCTCTCTGACAAAGACCAAAAAGTATTTATAAAATGCCCATCTCAAATACGCACTCCTGCGAAGATAACATGTAATGCTGCGTCAAACACTAGAAACGGTCAAATCTCCTGAAAAACTGAATGCCTGTCCTTCCCACTGGGCATCTGAGGTTTTGCAGCATTGGTCCTGACTTTTTCTGAATATGGTTCCAACTGGATGAAATTGGCTTTGCAGTGTTTATCTTCCTCTTCCTGCAGTCTACCAGAGTTGACAGAACTCCTGCATTTTTGTTACCTGATAATGTCTCATACATATTTCAATCTCCAAATTTTCTCCCAAGCAGCTTTAAAATAACTGTAGGTCACCTACTTAGTGGTTTGCTTTACTCTGTGGCTTACATGTCCTGCCTTGCATCTAGCAAAAACCCTCTTGCTATGTCTTCTCAGAATGGCACTGCCTTCATAGTGAAAACACACTGCCTAGCTGGCTCTTGCTCTGAAGCTGTTGAAGACACTATTTCATCTGCCAATAATAAAGAAGCAACTGACCTAAGTTACTCTTCTCTATTCACCTTGCTGTGATGGCAGAGTGCTGACTGTACCATTATTGCTCTATAAAGCGAAGTCAGATTTATGAGGCAAAATCTATGATGGTGTGATTCCAGCTAGACAAAAAAAAAGCCCAGTATGAAAATAGTTATTCATATCTGCGATAGCCTTTGTCACAGAAAAGATAACCCTCCTGTGCTGAAAGGAATAAGATCACTGATGTAAATCAGACTGCTACATTCAAGTCCCTCTAAGTTACTAATGAGCCTGGAAGAACAAGGATACTTAGGAGAAATCCAGAACAGCAAGACATGAGTTGTTGGAGCAGAGGGAAGTACTTACTTCATATGATACTAAACTCTTCTACAGTAGACTGCCCAGCTTAAGCTCGTGAACTCAGGTAGCATGAAAGAAAGAGAAGGAAAAAGAAAGTGATAAAAAAAAAGTAGGCAGAAAGGAGTGAACGATCAAACAAATGAATGAACAAACAAGGTAACAAAGGAATTTATAAAGTACAGTATTTCTAACTTGGTAATGTTTATTATTTAAAACATGATTTGATATTTTGTTGCACTCATTCTAGAAATAAAAATAATAAAATCTTGGTATGAAATATTGATGTAAGCTCTATGATTTGCCTCAGTTGTTTCTGTCTCACACAGTTGATGGGATCCTAATTTTTTTTTCAGGTTTGTCCACCTTGAGTTTTCAGTAGCAGTTACCACAACTTTTTTCTATAAAAATAAAACAAGTTTTGAGCCAGGCTTCAAATATGATTACTACAATCACCATAAACCAAAAGACCACTAGCAGTGTCAGCTTCACTGCCCTTCTAAGGGGGAATCTGTTTATCCTTTCTGCCATAGTGTGGGGTAACATGATCGCTATTGATGGCCCACTACTTATTAAGATGTCATCAGACAACATTCTGTCATAAGCTATTATTTTTAAATTGTTATGAAGAAAACATCAAATAGCACTTCTGGAATGTAAGCTGGATGAGAAAGTATGTGCTTATAGAAAAATTGAACTACATAATCTTAAAGATTTAATTCATATTGCTATGTGAAAAATGGATCAAATCCTAAGATTACTACAATCTTCAACAGCATAACAGTGATTAAATAGTATGGCCCTGAGTCTTATGTAATTTATACTCATTTTCTATTAGTGTAATTCCATATAATTGCTGAAGCATGATACTCTAACATACCTTTCTGTCAACAGCTAGTGCTAGACAACCAGTAGCTGTTCTGAACTTGCATATATAAAACCAAGTTGATGGCCCACACATTTCTTTTACTGATTTTCCTGCACTGGTGTTCAGAAGACATCAGTAATGTTACCCCTGATTGACACAAAGATGAGTAAGTTCCAGATCTGTCCGTTCTTGTTTGTGCTCCACTTTTGTCTGAGAAGTTCAAATAAGATGTGCTTCATATCCAATACCTGGCTGGGGAAGAAGCCTACTCATTTTATTAAGAATTTAGGGGTTCCTGGCTAACCTGAGTATTGCCTGCTTATTGTCTTTGATTAGCGTCTGTTGTTTACTTAATTTTTTAAAACACATAGCATTATTCTCAACAGACTGCAGGTTCACAACATGGGAGAACTTTCTTCCCAAACTGTAGGTATTATTTAAGAAAAATAAGCTGGCTAGTTTAATTCTAGCTGTTACTTTGATTAGTTCTCTGATGCTAATGATTCTATTCCATATTGGGGAAAAAAAACCAAAACACAAACCAAAGTGCACTTCTCTAAACATCGTCGCTCATTTTATGCTTCATAAAAAGTCAATTTTCTTTCTGTAATTACTGCAACTATACAACATCAAGATGTAATGAGGTAATACCATGCGCTAGGAAATACCAGCCTCTTCTGTATTTAATGGAGGAACTTTAAACAGCAAACTGCAGCAGCCAGTATTGCAAGCCAGCAAATATGTTCCCTTTCTCTAAAATGGGGATAACGTCCTGCTGGAAGTGCTCTTTTGAATCTAGTTTCGACTCTTTTGTGGTATTATTTAAAATCATGTGGTGGGGCTATCAGTGTGCTCCTATACGTCTGCCTCTAAATGGAGCCATCATTAATTGATGTGATTTGTTCTAGTCTTACAGTTAATGAAGACTAGGTGGCATTTGGCATTTCACCAGTGTTAAAGTAATGCTCTCCGTCCTCATTATTAATTCCCCTGTAAGTACATGCATTTTTCTAGACATTCCAGTTAGTTTTGCTAGGATGTTAAAAAAAATGTTTTGATACATGTGTTAGTTGTTTTAATCTTAGAGCTATAAAAGAACTAAGTCGAGAAAAGCCTCTCTTAGAGTAATACACAGGAGTTAGTTTATAAAGTAAGTAAAGTTGAACCACTAAGTAATAGTGACCACAATATAATTAACTTCAACATCCTCAGGGGAGAGATTGTACAAAAAATGAGGAAGCTAGTTAAAAAGACCCTAAAGTCAAAAGTGAGGAAATTAAAATCCTTAGACTCAGCATGGAGGCTACTTGAGCAACCATAACAGTGGAACAGAAGGCATGCATAATCCTAAGCAAAAAAGGAAGCTGACAAGCAAAAATAAGCGGTAGGGCTACAGGAAGGTTCAAGAAGTTAGTATAGTCAAACATGCATTTTTCTGAAGGTAGAATTTTAACTGGCGAAGTCAATAGGGATAAAATACACTGGCTAAGATACACAGTAGAGATTAGAAGGATGACAGAGGATTTGAAGAGCAGATAGCCTGACATGAAAACAAGATTTGCTCAAGTATTAAGAAGCAGCAAGCCTGCAAGAGATTTTGTGAGTCCAGTGGGCTATTTGGTAGAAAAGTAAAAAAGCTAATGAGAATACAGAGACGCTGAAATGAAGGTAAATGACTTTTTTGCATTAGCACTTCCACACAGAATTTTGGGAAAATAGATATACTGCATTTCCTCCTGTTAGGTAATACAGAAGAGATTTTGTCAAACACAGGAATTAAAAGATGTGCTGGAACAAATTCACAAATTAAATAAAAACAGGCTCCTATGACTGGAAAGTAAATCAATAAATTCTAAGGGGATTTAAGAGAGAAATTTCTGAACTACCAACAAGAACATGCAATCTGATTAAAATCAGTTTGTATACTGAAGTAGAGAGTGCTTATCCGCTGAAAGGCATGAAGGGTAGTTCTGGAAATGTCAACAGAGAGATCCATATATGTCAGTAATGAGAAACAGTTAAAATAAAATTGCACATCACTTAGATTAGGATGATATGATCAGAATTAAGAAACCTGTCCTTCTGAAAGAACATGTTTCTCCAGCCCCCCAGAATAGTGGCTTCCAACATATCTAGAAAACTATTTGAATGTTTTAAAATTCACTCTGTTTCCAACTAAAAACTGCCTCACAGTAAGCAAGTAGTAGAATAAAAAATAAATTATATGAAGAAGGAGTTATATACCACAAGAAATTCGGTACTGAAATTCAGGCAAAAGATCTGAGCATATACCTTCCCTGAGTTTGCAGTAGTCAGACAAACTGTATTAAATTTAAAATTAGCCACAAACATTACATTAAACATGATACGCTTTTTAAATGTACAGTTTCTTCTCTAACATTGGACTCAGTTCTCACACTCCCAGTCCAAAAAAGATGCAATGGGTATAAATATTCTCACAGATATTCCAGAGACACACTTAATCAAGCTATTAAACATGTAATTCCCGTTGAGACATATGTAAGGTTTAGATTCATTCACAGAGAAAATATATGCAAGTAGGTATGGTAGAGCTACGTAACCTAATGCAGAAACAGGTACTATGAATCACAGAATCACAGAATCACAGAATCACAGAATCACAGAATGGTCGGGGTTGGAAGGGACCTCTGTGGGTCACCCAGTCCAACCCTCCTGCCGAAGCAGGGTCACCTACAGTAGGCTGAATCAGCTGCTTCTCCTCCTAATGCAAAAGCAAAGGGTTGCCCAGGCCAAATGGAAGCAAGTAGTTGAAAATTGTTTCCAGTTCTTTTTTAGTACCACTTATAAATAGCCCATGAATTCTCTGCCGCAGATATCATGAAGTTCAAAAATTTATAAAAAATTTAAAAATAACTAGACATTTCTAGTCACAATTTGAATATATCTGATTATATTGCTTGGTGTGAACAATTTAAGGGATGTGTACGCTAGCAGTGTATAGGATCAATCTCACCTGGCGTTAGGTGACATGCAGTAGCAAAGAGCCAGAGCACTCTAGGCTAGTTGACGAGACTTTCCGTTATTAGTAGAAAGAGACAGACAAGTCTACACTCCACACACCCCAAAATGTGTGGGATTAATCCCTCTTTGAAAGTGCCTTTTTGTCACTACCTGGAGTTAAGGAGTGTTTTCCCTGGAGAACATTCTGGGGATTCTGATAGCACTCATCATTTCTGGGGTCAGGCCACCGGATTAGATGGAGTACTGATACAGTGTGGCATTTTCTGTTTTCCTGTGTTGCGATAGAAGACACTGTTTTTCACATTGAAGAAGATTCCGGTGTAGACATTAGTCAAATATTGCCCTTCTACCATGAAATATGTTACAGAATCAGCAAAGGAACTGGGAAGATTATGTGGTTTGTAAAGTGAACTTCCAACAGACTGATGTTTTTGCATGGACTCGGTGATCTCTAAGATAAACAAAAACTGTTGGAAAGAAACCTAACGATGGTATAATGTGACCAGTGAAGACAAGAATTTTCCCATCTTTGTGTTCTGTATTACATACTTCCTGATAGTCTATAAAGCTCCTAAAGGATTTTAGGAAACTTGGACATAATCTGAGGGGAGGATTTGCTGTTTTGCAATGTTGAAACTTCTTGACATTGCCTAAATTTTAGTTCTTTGTGCAAAGTGTAATCATCAGATTGAATATTTACCTCTGCTAAATGAAATATTAATAACTTATGAATCATATTAAATGTGGGAAATTGAAAAAAACAGTAGTAAATCCAGTAGTTTATTGAAATAAAACATACTAAATTCCAAAAAAGGTTTGGACAAGGGAACCTGCAGTGCTTCTTGGGAAAGCACATGTTGCTCAAGTTTGCATAATTAATTTTCCATAACTGAGAGGTCCTGGCATTCAGATTAATTCTATTCCTTTGCTGAGATTGTAATCTATTACATTCTTACGCTCAAAATTACACTTTGATACAGCTGAGTATGTTTCTATTTCTAAAGAGTCTCTTTATTTTACTTCCTTTGCTGCCTTCTGTCAGAGTTTAAGTAATAGTTACTGTGCTGCAATACTAAATCACTGTTTAGCCATCAAACTGATGTGCATGCATACACGCATAAAAACAAGGAAGTGTGTCCATATGTGTGTGGAGGGGGCATTATATATATAATGATTTATTGTTTTACCTACGTACACACAAACTATCACTATAATAGCTGAATACCTAAGAGTTAGTCTAATCTGTATACAATATAGACTTCTTCTCTGTTAAAGCTGAGAACTACTATTCCAATTTCATCCTCCTTTACATTTCATCATGCAGACTTGTTGACTGCATTGTAGTTTTTGACATCCTGTCCTTCTTGATTTCGCTGACCCTGTCCTTTCATGGTTCTTCTGTTGCATCTCAAATAATTTCTTCACTTCTGCATCCTGACATCACATCTCCAACTTTCTGAAGGTATTTAGCGGAGCTATATCTCTGCTGCCTTCTCCCCCTTCCAACCAAATCTTATTTGGTGTAATCTCGTTGTCAAACAAATTCAGCTATCATCCCTGTGTTGCCAACCGTCAGCTCTACTTATTTATTCCAAACCTGTCTCCTCCTATTCAAACTACAATCTCATGTTGTCTTCTTGAAATGTCTTCATAGATACCTAACCACCACCTGTTGTTCAAAATGGGGCTAAAGAGAATTCCTTCAGTCTTTCATCTTCTGCAGGCTGTCCACTCTCCTTACTTAATCACTATGTACATACTGCGCATCATTCAGGTTCATAACCATGTATGATCAGTGCTTCTGTTTTGAAAATATATTTTGCTTGGACAAAAAGTCCAAAACACTTTACATTTGGAAAAAGGAAAGGGAAAAAAAAAAAAAAAACTGACAAAGAGAACATGGTAGTTAAAATATAGAGCAAGCAGAAAGTGATACCTTGAGAAGCCTGAATATTGAATATTCTAGCTACAGGAAAGGTAAAGCACAAGTAAAGAAAAAGCAACCTTCTTCTACATTGACCCCCTGGTGTGCTTTAACTGTGACCTCAAGGAGCCATATCTAGAGAGGGAGTTCAGTTTCCAAGGCCCATTCAATCGTAAGCTCTCTGCGAAGTCTCCCAACATGGGGTCCAATTAGTGCCACTTGTATTGGTGAATTTTTTTTAGAGACCTGCTGAAAGCAACTGGAATAAGATTCTCAGATTAACTTTACATAGGCCACTATACAGCTCCAGAGCCCTATACCATTTTCATTCAAGGTAGATTTTGACTGAAGTCAGTAGGAGTTTTTGACTAAGTAATGAAGGATCAGGTCCATCCTTTTGTTAATTTTTTATCATTACCTGGTTCCTATCCTGCCAGCCACTTTTGAGTCTGTATTTTTATTACGTTCTCTATAAATTAGGAATAGTAATATTTACTACTTCTGTTAAGTGCTCATAGTTATATCAGTAAAAATCAGGTAATATTTAATTTCTAGAATTACCCACCTGTCACTGAACTAACAAAGCCCATATAAATCATTCCAAATAAGTGCCTTGAGAAATGTTGAATCCCAAGTTAAGCATTATAAATGCTGGAAATATGCAGAACAGAAACTAAATATAAGGTCCATCAGATAGATTTTTTATTTTTAAAAAAGTGTAATTATGAACAGAAATCAAATCACACTAGCATGAGAAAAACAGAGAGGAAAAACTTGCTTAGTAGTCATCCAACCCTGCATACAGGCTGTGAAACCTTGTTGTCCCATGATCATTTTCTTTTGGTATGACCCAAATACCAACTATATATACGGAGAAAGAGAAGGAAAGAAGAAAACTGAGCTGAAATTAGACTTCTGCTCAGAGGACACTGGGTTATCTTGCCTGTTTCTTATCCATAGATAATAAAAAGTAAACTAAAAAATATGTGTAATTCTCTGACATGCTTGAGCTAGAGTATATTAGCTGTTAAACTATTGCTATATCATTTGGACTGACCGCTGTTTAAAACATGGTAGAAGGCATTAGCATTGTAAATTGTTGATTGGTTATGTTACGATTCTAAGAGCAAGGCAGACATCCTTTGTGCTGAGCAGCTTTTTACACTGACTTATATTGTTTAGTAAATGGTTAAGACAAAGGACAGTAAGATTTGTAACTAAGTAAAATGATTGATATAACACAGGCAGAGGGGAAAGCATAAAAATATGAAACATTATCTTTAGTTTATAAACTGATAATGCTGTTCAAGAAAATATTGATATAGTTCAGTCTAGCTAAACCTAACTAAGGACCACAGAATTGGGTCCACTGCTTGTGTTTTATATCTGCGCTTAGCTGCTGTCTCAGATGAAAAGGTAGCACTCAAAACTATTTTAAGAAAAATGCTCCTTGCCATGTAAATTCATGCTCACCAATGATTACTCACAAATACTCCATTGGGGAAACTGAAATAATTACGTAAACAACTTAAAAGATGAAGTAGAAAGTGTTGATTGCTGTAGCTCTGCTCACCAGGCTGCTGAGACACAGGACTCCTCGCCAGCATAACAACATATTTGGAAACTGGAGTTCCCATTTCGTCCCTTGTAATAACCTAGTAATGTTGGAAGTGGTAAATGGTGGAAAGACAATGAGTATATGAACAGCTTCTATTACCAATCCAGGCATTGTCTCTACTCTATGGGTACAGCAGAAGACTATAATCAGTATCTTGTACTACTGCAAAACGTATTATTTCACATATGTTATTTAACACAACACCAACTTCAGTGATCTGCTGTGAAACTTGTACTTCAAATAACTTTTAAAAAGAGTGCTTCATATCTCTGAATTTCTGTGGGTTTTTTTTCCCTTTGCCCCCTTTTTCTAGTCTCTGACCTGCTGGTTGCTGAATAAAAGAGTCTTTCACTGTTCCTGGCACGGTGTTTACAGGAGTTACTGTGTACCTGTGGCATTTGCATCTTCGCTTAATCAAACTGCAATATCTCGATACATTCGGTCCTGGAAATGGTATACAATTGCCTCTTTCTCCCTCGCCTTCCCCTAATAACAGGGAGGCACTGGAGGGCTGCACAGGGATGTGTGTTCCAGGCTGCCTGCAGGACCCTAGCGGACTAGGCTGTATTTAATGAGCGCGTCTTCACTGACAGATTCATTATTTGTGTTCGGTCGCTTCAAGTCAAAACTGATTAGTTACACTTACTGCAGCAAAGATTTAATGATTTTATTGATTATCTTCAATTTATTTTGATTAACATCTCCGTTCTTTTCATTGCAAGTGCAATTAGGTGTAATATAACAGCGACTACTTTAATTTTGCTGAAATTAAGATGAATAAGTGACGGATTATGGCACTTTGTTTAACAAATAAATCATAGTTAAGAGGACTGTATTAGTAATAAATGAAAAAATAGACAATCTAATTAAAATGCATGGAGCTGATAGTTCAAGTTTCCAGAAATGTAATGAATTTTCATTTTAGAAATCAACTACATTTAGGTGTAGTACTTATTTATTGACAATAAGAGGACAGAAAAGCACATTATTTTGTAAATAAACTTAATTTATTGTATTATGTTGGTAGAAGGATGTACAAGCAAAGAAATAAAGGCGCACACTTAAATTTTTTCAAGAGCTAGGATTATTTTGTCAGGAAACACTCCAATTAAGGTGTGGCTAAAAAAGAGACTGAGGGACTGAAATGAGGAAAAAACTCATTAGTTCAATTCTCACATGCTCAGACTTCAGCATTTTCTACAACAGATGAATATTCTCCAAGTCCCAGCCACAATTTTCCTCTAAGTTCCTAAGATTCAATTCACAGCCACACAGCAAAAGCCTCAAGACACCTAAGATGGAAGAAAGAACTAACATGAAGAAAACTGAACTCAACAAACAGTGAGCAAATCAAGATTGCTCTATACAGGCATCCCCAAATCATGGGGCAAGTAGCAGGGCAGCAATCCTGGAGCCAGCTTACTGTGGGGGTCGTATGGGCTTAACTTCTGATTGAGGAAAACCAAGAGGAAAACGAACCCTTCAGAATCAGAAACTTTATCCCTCTGATGTTTAAAAGACCTTGTATTTGACAGGACAGCTTTGAAGATAAAGACCGAAGCACTCTCCAGCTACAGGCTGTTCAACACCCCACGCTGCTATCTGCAATGCACTTCAGTTTTGCAGAGCTCAGTCATATTAGAAAGGAGATAGGGGAGACATTTTTTAGTATATTGTGCTATATTTCTGATGCTGCTGTATCTTGCCCAAGCTCTCTTTACAGAGCCTGGAAGAGCTCAGTGCTGTTCTACACATCTCCATCATCATTCCTTCCCACCGCACTATGTCAGGCTGGCCAGTTGCTCTCAGCTGGCCAACATGTAGATTTGTTAATAAAATGTATGCTGACATCCTTGACGACGCGTATGAGCTATCTCTGAACTAAGAGGTTGGCACTAAAGATGAGAGAGGACGAGGAGGGTCTTCTCCCTTTTTCTCATTGTAAGATATTTGTTTTTTTGTCTGTAGGAGGATTTTATTCCAGGGACTAAGGTTAGAGAGGACTAAGAGAGAGCACTATATGCTCTGCTAAGACCTTATTTTGACTTTTCCCCCCCCTTTGTATTAGGGATTGGGGGGGAGGAGAGGCAAACAGAGAAGAGAGGAGGAAACAGAGAATGCAATCCCTAAGATCACGAAATCTGCAGGAGAGTATTTTGTTCTTCCTGAACTTTTGAGCACTCTTCTTCTATTACTGTTTCTCTCTTTAACTGTTTTAAAACATTTTTCAGATACAAAGATGAAAGCCACTTTTGGAAGAAGTATTTATTATGATTTAATAGCAATTTTTTGTTTGTTTTTCTACCTTAGTTAGGACTTTATCACTATACACTCATTGAAATACAAGAATTTCAGTAGCAATGCAAATTTGTTCCAGCTAAGGATCTGCCTCATAGCTTTAAAAGGGACTTAAAAATTGTATTTTAACAAATCCCTGCAGAAAGAGGTAATTGAAAAATAATTCCTATCCTACGGGTGTAGTGGAAAAAAATTACTGAAGCCAGTTTTAGTAGCATAAAATAAATAAAGGGAAGGAGGAGGTGGAGTGAGGATCTTCCAAGGCCTACTTTCTTTGTCCCTGATTATATTGATCAGATCCACTAATCACATTAAAGCAGGTAGCTCTTCCTAAGTGTATAAAATCAAATAAATAAATAAATCTGCATACTTTTAACAAGGCAGTACATGAACTCATTTACAAGTGTTTCTGTGTGTCACAATCCCTCTTCTAATATTAGTTTTTAATATTTAATAAATAAATAGATGGTAGGTAAAGACAGAGCAAGAGGGAGACAGAGAAGAAATGATGCTAATGACCAAATCAACCTGCAAAAAGCAGCCCTGCTCTGACTGGAGCCCCAGTCATCAGCTGAGTGTCATGTAGGAGAGCCAGGAAGGGCCGGGGGAGGCTGTGGAGGGGTTGGCGAGCTGGAGACTGGCAGCATCATTGGCTTGAACAGGCCGTGATTGATTTGTCACCAGAGGCCCATTTGACTGGGCGAAAAGCCCTTCTGATCTCAGTCTCTCCCTGCCTCCTTACCTCTGCTGTCCCTCTCTCCTTCTCTGCATTTTGACGCTGGCACAGCAGCTGGGCAAGGGGCTCACGTGGAGGCTGACACAGAGCAAAAGGGTTGAAGGTCACTGCTGCTGAAACTCTGTCACGACTGGCAAGGGAGCTCCAGCTCAGCATACTTCTCACCTTCTATCTTGCTTTTAGAACTCCAGAGGTTTACAGAGCCCCAAATACACATCCACACAAATACACCAACACACCATTCCCCAAACAGAGACACACAACCAAAGCCTCTCTCTGCTTCTCTCTTTTCCTCCCTCTCTGTCTCTCTCTCGCACACACTCACGCACACACACGCACTCTCTCTCTCTCTCCCCACCCCTTCCACCTTCCTGTTATCTGTGGCTGGGAGAAACCTCTAGATCTACAAATATTAATTACAAAGGACAACGAAAGGTAAGAAGGCGTCAATTATCCAAAGGTGTCGTGATGTTATTTCAAGTCAATTGCAAATGTGTGAGGGGGAAGATTTCGCCCCAGTGATTCCTGTCTGCTTGGCTGATGGGGACCGGAGCCGATTCCCTCCCAGAACTGCTGCAGCTATGCCTTAAACCACACACTTTCCAGCAGGAGCCATCAGCATGGGCCTTTCTGAATTCTCTCTTTATTTCATTCATTAAGGGCATTAGGCAAGTTGGAATTTGTATGAAAAGGATCCTATGGGAATACTGTCTCCAGGGTAGGTATTTTCATGACTTTCCACATCCTGGGGCTCTCTCTGTATCTCTTCTCTTTCTCTCTCTCTTCTGTTAGATGGAGCTTTAAAGGAGGCTGCCCTCATCTTCCACCTAATCTGGGGAAAGGAAATATTCTGAGCTGCATATATTGAGTGGAAAAATATTTTATTTCTTTCATAAAGTGGCAGTTAGTAAGAAATTGTGAGACCTTTCCTGCTTAATGTTTTTAATGGGCTTTGTTATTATCATTATTATTCCTAGCTGTTTTCAGGTTTTTCTCACACAAGAGTTTTTAATGACAATTGCCTGCTTTATCCAAAAAGAAAGAGATAGCAGACTGGACAACAGCAAAATAATATTAATCAAACAAAGGCAGACTTTAAATTAAAAGGGCTGTTGTATTCCCATAAAAGCAGGACAATCTCAATACTCCAGCTCATTTCACTTGGCAAAAGAACATGGCATCAGTTTT
>Ga0181612_174410_pt1 | contig 12605 bp, 5 predicted proteins | sample HoacroProtozoa21_FD_119630 | JGI IMG/M metagenome (GOLD analysis project Ga0181612, IMG submission 119630) | Hoatzin crop microbial communities from Cojedes, Venezuel. Combined Assembly of Gp0051906, Gp0051904, Gp0051908 | reverse complement strand
TTACAGCCATTCCCCCTTGTCCTATCACCACACAGCCTTGTGAAAAGTCCCTCTCCATCCTTCCTGTAGGCCCCCATCTGGTGCTGGAAGGCTGCTCTAAGGTAACCCCGGAGCCTTCTCTTCTCCAGGCTGAACAGCCTCAACTCCCTCAGCCTGTCCTCACAAGAGAGGTACTCCAGCCCTCTGACCATCTTCATGGCCCTCCTCTGGACCCGCTCCAACACATCCACATCCTTCTTATGTTGAGGGCTCCAGAGCTGGATGCAGTATTCCAGGTGGGGTCTCGTGAGAGTAGAGTAAAGGGGCAGAATCACCTCCCTCAACCTGCTGGTCATGCTTCTCTTGATGCAGCCCAGGATATGGTTGGCTTTCTGGACTGCAAGCATACATTGCCGGCTCATGTTGAGCTTGTCATTCACCAGTACCATGAAGTCCTTCTCCTTAGGGCTGCTCTCAAGTCACTCAGCCTGTACTTGTGTTTGGGGTTGCCCCGACCCACATGCAGAACCTTGCACTTGGCCTTGATGAACTTCATGTAGTTGACGCAAGCCCTCCTCTCCAGCTTGTCGATGTCCTTCTGAATGGCATCCCGTCCTTCTGCTGTGTCAACCATACCACACAGCTTGGTGTTGTTGGCAAACTTGCTGAGGGTGCATCCTTGTTAGCTGTGATGGATGAATGGATGGCATAAATAACATTAAGAAAAAAAGTGATTATGTTTGTCTTCTCCAGGCACATCGTTTTTGTTCTCTGCATATTTTCCTATTATCCAGATCCTCTCAGACTGTTGAAATAATCTTGTACATTTTCACTCTTCTATTTTTGATTTACATCTTCCTATTATCTCATATGGCTTTGCCAAAAGTTTTTCTGCTTGGGAGCTGTGGGTGGAGGGTGCCACTCATACTAGCTAATGGAGCCTACTGAGTGTGGTTTTGTAGACTTCGTCTATAATCAGTGAGGACGGGGCAAAAGTCTCCTTTGGGGGCAGTTCAGAGAAGACCTGATTTAGAAGTTCATCTTTTAGAGTCAACAGGGTAAAGTAAGACAAGATTTTCGGGGAAGGAACTTCTTGTTAGAGCGGTTGCTCTGATAGGAAAAGTCCTTAAACTAGCTTTTAAAATACCCTGTTAGATAGAGTCCTCTTACCGTGATTGCATGCATTTGCAAATTGCAAAACCATGAAAATGCTTATTTTTTGTGATTTGACAGTCAGTCTTGTGTATAGGTGACATCTGAGCAATAGGTCTTAAATGAGTATTTTGAGGTCAACTTAGTTCTGAAAGCAATTTAGTTTCCAGAAGCTGCATTAGTCTATACCTCTCCAAAAATGCTGTTGGCCTCCTTTCCTGATATGCTCCTTATCTTGTTTGTTTTTTTTTTTCTTTCCTCAGTTTGTTGGCTGCTCTGACTTACTGACCCCTTTTTTTAAAAAAAAAAAAAGTTATTTCAATAGAGTAGCTTGTTGATTTGGGGAGATAAATTTGCAAGACAGAAGTAATAGTGAAGTTTTTAATTCAAACTTACAGCCAATGAAAGTGTAACAGTCTTTAAGGGCTTTGCTACTGCTTTTCATTTGAGATGTTAATATAAATAGCATTTATTCTTTTAAGCTAGTTTCTCATAGAAAGACTTGACAGTTTAATAAATCTTGGGTAAGAACATTAAAATAGCTGTTTTGAATCAGACAACTGCTGTGTCTCTTTGTATGGAAGAGAAAGGTGGGAGCAAGCAAATAGTTATACATCTCATGGTACGTCTTCCTAGTTTCTGGAAGTGTGACTGAAGAACTTCCTCAACTGCATGTTGAACTACTTGCACTTGAAGCCCTTGATGAGATTTTTCTTACAGGAATTTATCTGACTGCTTTTTCCTGTCAGTTTTGGCATCCATAAGTAAGTCGGGGTTATGAGATTCATGGTTGAATTAGGTGTACTTGTTGGTTGCTTTATAGGAATTTTCCGTTTCTAGGGCAACAGAACTGCTTGTAATATTTCAGTAGACACACCATGACTTTCTAGCACATAACTTCCCCCCTTCCACCTTTCCTTTTAGAATTTCTAAGGTTCTTTTTGCTTTTTGGTGCCCAGGAGCATTGAACTAAGGTTTTCAGAGATCTGTCTGCAATATCTGCAGATGTGTTCTTAAGTCACAAAAAGTTGATTTGGATTACCCATTCCACATGTATAGTTAGGGAATGTCTGTTTCTCCTTTGTGTATTTATCAAGATTCAAGAACCAATGCAGTGATATATGCAATTCAGTCATTACCGAGAGATACCTCTGCAACTCCTTGCACTCTGTCTGTTCTTTAATCTCTTCGCTGTTGAATCTTTTATTACCAGCTCAAATAACCATACATCATCAGCAGACTTTGGGGTCTTACTGTCTTTTCTGGATTATACACAACAGTGTTGAACTGCACGTTCCTAAGTATTGGGGACCTCTCTCTTCTGTGGAACTGATCACGTGAACGTCCTTTCCCTTATATCCTGTCCTTATTCATTTAGTCATTCATGAGGACTTCCCCTTTCATCTTCTAATGGTCTGTTTTTCTTTCATATTCTTCTGCAAGTTACCTTATTAGAGGATTTAAGAAATCAGTCACCTATGAAACAGACGTGTCTCATTCTGGATGATTTGTTGGAAGAATTGTAGTAGATCTGCAATGGAGAACTTCTCTCCCCATTACATCATTCTGTTTTGATCTACGAATTTTGATGAAATGAATTATTGTATGTGATTTTCCTATGTTTAGTTAAATGATCATGTAGGAGACTGGAAACAATTTTTTGACCAGTGAAGAACATGCTGGGCAATAGGAATGTCTTGTGAGAAGTCTTACCCTATGTTATATTACATTCTGAAGTGGTAATATTTTCAGTTGCTTTCTTAATGAATCTTACCTTTGCAGTATAAAGGAGTATGAACATGTAAACAGTCAAATTGTCTCAGGACTATATATTATTCTTAAAGTACTTGTCATTCCTGTTAGCTTGTAAGAAAGGATGACTTTCAACTGTTGGCCTATGAATGGAATAAAATAGGGTGAGTTGCCCTGAGCAGTTGTTGCATTTTTAATAATGGTTAACATGGATTGGAAACATTTTGTCTGGCTGTAAAAATCTCTGATGATTTTTACAGCAACAGTTTACAAAAAGAGACGCTTAATTATGTATGTGAAGACTCAAAAATCTGGCTTGTGCCACTGCAGAATTTTTGCCTTCCAGTAACTGTATTTTTTCGATGTATTAAGAAAGAAAAGATTCATCTCTCTCTTCTGAGGTAATGAACTACTCAAGAGTATCAGAAATTTCATGTGTTTAATTTCAGAGGAAGATTATTTATTCATTCATCACAGTTTATATGTTGGAAATTTGCAAGTAGAACTTCTAGCAAGTCTGTATTAAAGTACAGATTAGCAGAAATTTATCTAAAAGCTTTACTTTGAAGAAGACCAAATATTTTCATTATAAAAGTTAGTTGAAGTGCTTCTGTGATCTTAGGAGTCTGTGCTCATCAAACAGTTTTAAAACTGTGGTTTTTTTTGGAGTCATCTCTTGCTCAATTTTTTGGCTCACTGAATGATAAAGGATGACTGGATGGTTAGGGTGAAGGACACAGTAGTAAAAAGTACCTGTAGAACTAGCCATACAATGTTTTTAGGTGTAACAGCTTTGTGCTGCGTGTGATGTGCTCCAGATAGATTTGTCTCCTGTAGTATCATCACTGTGCTCCTGGTAGGTTTGAGGATTAGAGGAGGTTTAGTGAGGGTTACAACCCAAACTGAGCTGATGGGGTCTGATTTCCACACACACACACACACACACACACACACAGCCCCCCCTTATGTATGTGCATGTAAGTCAGCTGAGTTACACTGGCATCTTTGTGTAAAACCTAGAGACTTAACCTTATGTAGGTATTGAAGAGGATTTCCTTCAGTGAGAGCATAAATTATATTTTGGGAGCTCTGGTTTCTGCATCTTCTTGGGTTCACAGAATCACAGTTCTTCATCTGTCAGAAATCTCCCTTCTTACCAGGCCTGTGGAGATTCAGAAATTTGCCCCCAATGGCAGCAAAGGGCTCTTGTTAGGTCTCGTCTCATGAGAGACACCTCTCACGTTTGTGTTTCTGCTTAGATTCAAAGGCTGTGGCTTTACGCCCTGTGGCTTACTAGTGAGAAAATGGTAACACAACGGAGTTCTTACAACTATGTAGAAACTGAATTTTAGAAGTCTGCTGGTGTTTGTCGGTGTCTCAGTGCGCTTGCAAGCACTAGTTTAAGGTGACATTACTACATTTACCTGTGTTCGACCCCCCTGGTTTGAAGGTAGGTTTTGCCAAAGCATGCTTGTCAAAATAGACTCTTCACTGCTGCTATCGTAACTAAGGGGAAATTTTGCTTTATGACAAAGACTTAGAAGTGCTAACATCACACTGGTTACTGAATCAGCTACTGAAATTGTGGTAAAAGACAAGCGTTCTTCTTAAACATTGTCCCTAGAAAAAACTCTGTGTTCCAGTATGGAAAGATGAGGTGTTTTCAACAATGATGGTATCACTGAGCAAAGTTTCTTTAATGGAAGGAGGTGTAAAATCATTTAGTCTTCATGGGGTATGATCAAGACCTGATGTATCTTGAAATATAACAAGTAGATTGTGGACCACAGGTACAATCCCTTTCTGACCAGAAATTCTGCCAATAAATTATTTGCAATGCTTCATAATTGCTGACATTTTCAGGTAGTTTTCAAATAGTGATCTGTCTAACAGATGATACATGATACTGATAAAATTCCCGTTTCAAAGTAATAGAAGAGTATATAAAAACCAAAAAAGAAAGTGTGCATGCTTAAGAAAATGCAGTCCTGCCAACTGAAGAAGGCACATTTGGCTTCCAAGCACTGTTTGTTACTGAACACTTCTGAGAAATCCTAGCTGGGCCTTCAACTTGTGAACAGGAGATGTGGCTCCAGCTGGTGCGGTGGGAATCACTGCAGCCCTGTGTGAGCGGCGGGGTGCGTTAGCCCTCCAAGGCTGCTTTCTGTCAGGGCTCTGCAAGGACCTTGGGGTTGCAGTGGCAAGTGGAGCTGAGGAGGGTTCTGCTGGTGTCACCGTGCTGGGCGTAGGGACAAGCCGCAGCCTTTGGACTGGTGGATGGTTCAGGCACATTCCTGTGTTCTGAAGTTGGCTGTTAAGGCTTTTAGAGTTGTGCATGCTGGGCTACGTCACTCCCCACATGCACACCTCAAGGGTGAAAACTGGTGCAAGAATGGTGTTTCTGTTTTTCAGAAAGGGTTAAGAAATGTTCTTGCTGAACTGTTATCAACATGATTTTATATAATGAACCATAATCAGAAATAGTATGCAAGGCTGATTAAGGCTGTTGATGCAGTGAAACAGGCATACACCCACACATGTACTTTCTGTAGGTAATTTGCTTTTGAAGGTTTAGTATTGGAATCTAAATGATTTCAAATCTGTTTTCATTTTATAAAATGTTTTGCATGCATATAAACCGGGAACAGATGTAGATATTTCCTTTTACTGACCATAGCCGGGGGGGAAATCACATAAGGCAAAAAGGCTTTTGCATTGTATTTCGTTAGTTTTTAATGCAAAAAACCTTGAGGAGACACACTGGACAGTTTGGGATTCAGTTAGAAAGAGGTAGATTTATTTTTCTTGTTTCTTCCAGAGTTCGTGGCCCTATTTACAGAACAGACAATAAGTCTTCTAAAGAATAATTTCACTGGTGTTGGGCTGGATGGGCAGCTGGTAAAAGAAATCTGTAGTATTATGAAACCTGAGGGGTACCTGCATGGACAGGTGGGCAGCTCAGAGACACACAGGTGTACTTGTGCTTCAGGATAACTAGCAACATCCAACCATCCACCTAAATTTGCCTCTTGTGTTTGAAGATGTCTGGATGAAGTGCCAGTACTGCTGGCATATGTGTGCTTGTAATAGACTGATTCTTATTTAAATTGCTAAGTGTGTTTTTTAGGTGTCAGTGCCACCTTGCTTGCTCTTTTCAGTTTGTATCCTGCTTTGCCAGTTTGACTGTCTGGATTCGTGACCAGAATTGCTTATGTTGCTTCTCCCTGGTATTGCAGTTTGATGTAGGTCGCTTTACACAGTGGGCTGTGCACAGATTTCATGATCACTCCTTAAGAATTGATGTATATGGCCAGCTAGGTATTATTTTCCCTTTGTGCCTTTGACAGGTGACTTGTATAGCTATCTTATAAAATCTAAGTACTGTCTGTTTGGATGTTTTGAAGTGCTTTTATTATATAGTGTATGTTAGAACTGTAGAACATAAAATACCTACATGATCAAACCAAAGGGTGGCATCTACCTGTTGGTCACTGCTGAGATAACTACACAAGAGAGAATTTTTAAATAATGAAAAAAACTTTCTCAGTTTTCTGCATGTAAAGAGTTGTTCTTCTATTTAAGTCTTCTGAATCCAACCTGAACACCCACGCATACCGCAGTGCTCACAAGGACTGAATCAACCAAAATGTTTATATCTAGCTTTGTTGTTTTCTAAGACATAAATGTTGCAGTCTGCAGTGTGTAGATTTCTGCTGAGTAACTGCATATTTTGGCAGGTAATTTTTTTCTCTTTCCACATCATTTTATTCACCCTTATTAGGACTTGAAACATTTTAGGTGTAGGATAATAACTTATGGACAACCAGTCTGACTTTTTTCTTGTGTAAATTCCCATATGAAAAAGGAGAGTGCCATTGGAATATTCATTCATTTAGCAAAGTAGAAGTCTTGTGTAGTTGTACTCTATTCCCTGCTAGGTTTTTAGAGCTGTTTACTTGTTTATCCATCAGTCTTTTGCATTTCACATTGAAAGAAAGCTTCAGCTATCGCTTTCGGTTTTCAAGGTGATACCATTAATGTATGTAACACACTCATCTTTATCACCAGATGCCTAGTGCTCAGAAATTCATTTCAGTTATTTACAGATCCCATAATATTTTTCTGATACAATTTCATACACAAAAAATTGGTGAATGCTTGCTTAAAACACCGTTTCTTTTAGTCTTAATTTTAAAGGGCTTTGGAAGTATCTACAGGAAAAGTAGCAAGAAAAGCTATATAGAGTCCGGTGTGGAGGTTGAGCTGTTTATCACTTTATAGCCATAAAGGTGGTATTTTGGAAAATAAATGGGCATGTGGTTGTCAGAGGACAAAAAGCTCTTTATATGTGTCTTCTCAAACATAGCAAAGTGAATCATTTACCAAAAAATAAAAAATAAAATCCAAAGTACCGTCCAAGTTTTTGCTTACAAGTCTGTATCTGCCTTTAAGGTTTTTAATCAACTTCCTTTCTCAGTGTTGCATGCTTGACTGTATGTGACACTCTCTTGAAGCAGAAGCCGCTGTACTTCTTGCAAGGATTATTTGAGGATTATATGCTTCCTTATCTGTTCGGTCATGTGAACTGTTAAAAAGATCTCTCTCTTCTTCTCTGTAGCCCTTGTATGATTTTATAGTCTGGGCTGTGATTTTCGGCATCATTATTTTTATGCTGTCTGTATTTGACCAAAGTTTGAATAATCTGAATACCTAATACATTTCTATTGTGAAGCCTATTGCAGGTTGTTAGGTTCTGTCATTCAGTGTTTCTTACAGAAACATACGATGAAAATTCAGTGGTATTAAGTTTAAATTTGTTACTTTTTCTTCACTTAACAGTAATGAATGCAGATTCATTAAATGTGTAAACTATTAGTAGCTGCGGGAACAATTGTTTAAATGACATTAGGATTAATTACAACATTTGCTTATGTTCTATTTATGTACTTTTGTCTATAATATACTCAAACTTTCTTTGAGAAGGTATCATTAACATTTTGTTTGTAAATGTACGTAGATAGATGTATGCAAAAATAATCAAACCTCCTTTTTTAGGGGACAATACTTCAACTTTGTGTATGCTATCATAAAAGAATACCATTTAGACAGACCAATGGACATTTTTAATAGATTATATGGGGGAGTGAACCCCCTTTTTTAGCTGTCTGCTTTCAAAATACTGTATTTCAATAGTAGTTTGAAATTGTTTTTCACTTTACAAACATGGAGCCTGATTTTATAGCTTCCCGTTGCTTTCTGTTGTGTTTTCTACTATGCGCGAAATGCAATAGACTGCAGTAACAACCTGTTTTGTGTGTTCAGGCCAGCAGATAAAGAAGCACATTCATTGAACACCTATCAGTTCTTTCGAAGCTTGAAAAAATGATCGTTTGCTTGATGAGATGCTCGGATGTCTTTTGAGTAGTTTTTGTTGAGGGAGCAAAAGGTCTGAAATGCAGATTGACGGCGGGTGTTCTGCTCTGCTGGGGGCTGTGGCCAAACAGGCTGTGTGACAGAACGGTCCTTGGGCTGAGACGGACAGATTGCAGCGGTCAGTGGCTGAGTGTGCCAGGAGCTGGGCTGAGAGCGAAGAGGTGGCGTGCGACTGGCTGCTGCGGAGGCCCAGGTCACAGGCGAAGGAGTGATGGCGATGCAGGGACTGGGAGCACCTCGTGTGGGTGTCTCGTGGTCATCTCCCTGCTCCTTGTTCTCCCCCCCCGGCACTGCAGCGGTACCTTTAAAGCAAGAGCAGTAATTGCAGGAGCATGTTCAGGAGTGTGCGTGAAGTATGAAACGCTCTCTAGATGGTTAATACGGGGGTTGCTGAGAATAAAGCCATTAATTTCAGGTAAAATTTAACTTTTGATTCTAAAAAGCTGCTTTTGATTCTCCCTTAAACACATGACACTGTGATCAATCAACCTATGGAGAAACAGTGCTCTGTGGAGGTTTGGGAGCTGGATGACTTTCATGAAGACAGCAGAACAGCTCCTTGCAATTCTTTTCCCAGATCGTGAGTTTAGGGAGAAACAACTGCAGCGCCAGAAAAAAGGAACAAAGTGGTGTTAGGAAAAAGATTTTAAACACTAGCAAAATGATGGGTTTATATATTTTAATAATCCTATTATCAAATTAATGACACAGTCTAACACCTTTCATAAAAAAAAAATCAGCTTTGACGTGCACTCCAGACTACTTAGATGCAACCGGACGTTTAGAGGTGGTGGGTTAAACACCCTCCTTCCCCCTCTTCCAAACAGGGGCTTCTCACTCAGCTCTGATTTTGCAGGACGTCACGAGACATGTAGTGAAGACAGGAACGTAGCTGGCGGTGCAGCACGGAGACTGCAGGCTGAGCTCTGTCTTTGAGTTGGTACCAAAGTTGTGCCGAAACAAACTTGTGGCCAGGCTCAAGGAGGAGGGCAGTGTGCAAGCCTTTCTGCTGTGGTAGTGTGAGCAAGGATGGAAACCTCAGGGAAGTGCATCCATGGCACTTACTGTAATGTACGGCAATTATGCTGAGCTGTACCTATACCAGCAGCTATCAGCCCATTTTCTTTGGGGTTTGTTTCTAGGTCTGTTTTTTTGGTGTTTGATTTTGGTTTGTGACTATTCATAGGTCAGAGTCTTGCAGTATCAGAAGTTAGTCATTGATTAACTCTGTGCTTTGCAGAAAGTAACTTTTACAAGAGTCCAAACACCAGAGAGAGCAGTTGGTCTGTTTCTGGAACCCTTACTCAGGGATGCAATATATGCACAGGTAGATGCTGAAACAGAAACACAGATAAGAAACATCTCTTTGAAAAAAAGAAGGGGGTGGGTGGTTGTAAGTGTAACTCTCTTTTGTAGTTGCTAAAAATTTATTTTCTTGAGAGATGGTATCTGGGAGCTAGAATATTTTGCTCTCATGTTTTGGCACTGGTTTAGAGTCACTTCCTAGAGAGCAAGCACTGCTATCAAAAATAAACTATTGCCGTTAACAATCTCATTCCAGGAATAGAATGCAGTATAGCATACAGTAGGACTTGTCAGCGTCTTTTTTTCCAGATCCTGTAAGTTAGCTTGTAGGAGAGGGATTCTGGGTTTAATTAAATAAATGAGTGACACTGGTACCAAAATGGAACATGAGTGTTGAAGTCGAAATGACCACATGCAGTGCCTTTTTCTCTCTCTCTCTCGCTCTCTCTGTCTCAGTTAAAAGGAGTTTTAAAAGGTTTGCTTCAGCAATAGTTACTTGTACACTTGAGTATTGTGATAGCCTTGTCTTGATTAATGGTTACAAAATTCAAATGAAAACAGAGGACATAATTCTGGTTTGAGATATTCTAGTGTTTACATGGAGACTAGTGGGAGATCGCAATGGAGCAAAATGTGCTGAAATGCTCAGGTAGGGGATTACCATCCCCTGCGTTCCTGTGTCCATCTCAATTTGATACCTTTTGTTATGATTCATTTACCATCATGTTATGTCATGAATGCTTTACCACTGACTGCAGGCGAGTATGATTATTGCATGTGACTTCATGGTCATCTGCACAGGGAGGCCAGCTGATTTGGTGTGCTCTGAGCTGACCAACAGTTTACGACCGTGATTAGCAGGGCTCGAAACCTGAGCAAGCAAATCCTGCTGAGTGCCACAGCGCATGAGCCCAACCTCGGCACCCTGCTCTAGTGACTGCACACCCTCCAGTTGTTTCACCATGTGGCAGAACAAGCTTATGTTTGCCTGTAGAAAAGCATACTGCAAGAGTGCAGAAACTGATGGTAGTAATTCATATTAATTACTACTACATCTTAAAATCAATGTAACCTTGCCTAAGTTCCTATATTTTTGTGTGAGCTGCTTCAGCAGAGAAAGAAGTTAAGAATAAAGTACCATTAAATCTCAGCAGGTCAGTGCAGGTGATCATTGTGTGCATGGCAACAGATGGCACTCTGCTTCTTTAGAGCAAAGATTCTCTTCCGAGGGTTAGGGAGCAAGGAAACATTCGGAGAAAAAGGCAGAAACACAGACTTGCTTACATGTAGATCAGTGGCAAATTTTGTAGATAACATAAATTGGGGAGGTGGGGGGAGGAGAAAGAAAAGTTGTGGGGAACCTATCTTTTATCTTATGCAGAGCTGACAATTGTCACAAATTCAGTTAACATAAAACCAGCACTTCCTCTAAGTGTGACAAAAATAAAACTGATAAGCTAGTAAAATACCAAACACTATTCTTCACATAGTCTTTCAGTTGATAAAAACTTCCTCTGAAAGATGAACCTTTTAACTTTCCTTCAATTATAAAGATAAAGGTAATTCTGGGAAGAAAAGGATAAAGATAATAATAGGTAACCACATAAAGCCGAGTATTTATAAAGATTAAATGGAATTTTTCTCCTCTGAGGAATCAATTTTATTAAATTAGACATTATTTTGTAAATATAGTAACTTAATTGGCTGATAAATGAATGTTCGACCCGGGGTTTGATCTGTGTTATAATTTGGGTAAGAATTTGTGACACAGACGGATAAGCTTTCATGTATAAAATATTTTTTGTTATTGTCATTTATTTTTCTGGTTTCAGAGGAACTGCTGGTTTTCAGGTTTTACGGTGATGCCAGTTCTTTTCCCAGTAAAAGTTAACAAGGGTTACTGACAGTAATGTGTGTTTGTTCAACTGAGTTTCCTAGTTGGCTATATTTCAGTAAAGCCTGTGGGATAGAGATTATTTAATTTACATTTTTAACAACTACTTGCTGTAAAATGCTGTTACAGCTATAAATGCTATTAATTGCTCCTTATCCTAAAGCTTTCAGTATCTTAAAATATCCCTGGTAATATGTTGCATTTACCATCATCTACTATATTTTATTTGTTTGACTGGGGGGCTGAGAGGGAGGGTTATGGAGGCTTGGCAAAAGTGAGACTTTTCTAGAATTTGAAAACTGATTCCCTCATCCCCAAATTTTTAATTATAAATGACACTTTCTAATGACAGTTGATAGTGAAATATGAAGTCTTTCCTCTGGAATGTTATAAATCATAAATAATTTGGTGCCCTCAAATCGATATCTGTCAGCATCAGAGTATTAGGATCATTAGCATCCGTGATACTACAGTCTGAAGTCTCAGCATGTTCCCAGCAGATAACAGTAATTATTAAATCTCTTTAAGTAAGACTCAGTTGTGGGTAAAGTCACTACTGGTAGCTCATCTCCATTTTCCTTGTGGCTAACTTCAGTCATGAGGAGTAATAAATGAAGATCTGTTGATGTACCTGCCTCTTCAGAATGACATAGGACTGCACAACTGTCTTGTGATTCATCTGCAAGGACTTTTAGTTTTATCAGAATGGTCCTTTGTTCTGTGGCTGGAATCCCAGTTTTGGAGGAGGAAGCAAAGTGATGAAAGAGGTATAAATAGAAAGGGAAAGAATGAAAACAGGATTGTTTATTCTCATTTTGAAATGAACTACAGATGCAAAGTACTCTGGTGCTGGTGGAAAAATAATTAATAAACTTTGTCTCAAGGATTTGAGACCCGTTGTGAAGATCCTTGGCTTGCTTTGCTAGTAACTGCATGCAATCTGATAAGCAGATCATCAGTTTTCCAAGCTTGATCTCTTAACTGGTTTTTAAATGATATAATCGGTACCAAATTTAAATGTACCTCTTTTAGAAGTTTTTGCATGTGGTTCTCATTTATGGCTTTTTATATGTAGGCATTCATCTGAGTG
>Ga0181612_119629_pt1 | contig 12606 bp, 5 predicted proteins | sample HoacroProtozoa21_FD_119630 | JGI IMG/M metagenome (GOLD analysis project Ga0181612, IMG submission 119630) | Hoatzin crop microbial communities from Cojedes, Venezuel. Combined Assembly of Gp0051906, Gp0051904, Gp0051908 | reverse complement strand
GCGTTTAGCGCGGGAGCTCCGGCAGGGCGAAGTCAGGCGGCGGCAAGCCCGGGCGCTGGGGAGCTTCGGCAGAGAACAGGTACCGGATTCGGTCTCTCTTTGCAGTTTTGTGTTGCGGGATTTTAAGAAATTATAAAGTTCACATGCACAGCAATGCTGCACATCTCTGGGTGTACAGAGTTCAAAAGACTATGTATGATTTATGCAGCATTTTATTTGTAACTCTGAAGCAGGATTATATTGAGGACAGACTATTGAGAATACACAGGCAATTGAAAACTGGAGCAAAATCAAAACTTTTTCAGTGTTTTGGGAGTAGATGGGATTGTGGTAGGCACTGCTCGTTCCTACTGTCTATAGTTCTGTAAAGTTATACTCGAAGTAGCTCATGAGTTAGGGCAATATTTATTTTCTAAGAAAAGACCAACCAAATTCCCTACACGCTGTGTGTAACTTTATTTGCTCTCAGTGCGTTTATTAAACTGTGACTTCTTCAAGCAGCGCTTTTAATCCTGATAGTTCCATACTCGAGATGAAAAGTCTCCTCTTCCACAAGTTGTTACAACTAAATTTATAAACCTAACATCCTTACATGCAAAAGGGAGATGGTTTTATTTCAAGATTAAAGAGATGATAGCTCAACTACACCATATGAAAAGAAATCTTGATAATAAAAGTAACGTTTTAACCTGGTGAGAGAAGTTTCCTCTACGGCTTTCTAACACCAATATTAAAGAAATTTTAAGCTTATCTAGAACAAACGCCTGGATTTGCTGAACTTCATGGAATTTTTGCTCCTACTTCAGTGAAGCAATTCCCATTCACAGTATTTTGTATTCTGTTCCCCAGATTCATATTTGTGAACATATACTGTGTTTAAGAAAATTTAAGACATCTACTCCAGAAATTCATTATAAAGGAACAATTGTTAGAAGTTTTAGGATTATTCACTAAACATTTGTGGTTTTTAAAGGGCCAGATTTTGAGTGAGTTTGGGCCAAATTCTTGAGTGTTCTGTGACTGTAGCTGGAGCCACTCTGTTAAAATAAGCTTCTCCTGTAGGTATTTAAATGTAATTTAGATTTTCAGAAGAACTTAGAACCCATAATTGGGGCCAGACTTGCAAAGAAGTTCAGCATTCCAGACACCGAGCTCTTGGAAAATCGAGTCTTAATGGTGGATTGTGAGTTCTTCTGAAATACTGACTTTAAATGTATATCCTTAAATCTAAATTTAAGTGTACGTAAATCTTAAGTACATCTGTTTATTAACAAATTGCAACTAAAAGTCAGCATAACTGATGGCTGTTAAGCATTGCTGGAAAACTATTCTTTAGAGGGGTTTATCAAGTCCTTAGGACCCTCAAGATGTTCATGTTTCAGTGTGCACCCTAGTAACATGCAAACCTAAATTTTAACAATCTGCTTGTATCTGCACAAGTTATCAACACTTCTGGAGAAATGTAGTCAGATTTCATTAGTCAGTCTGCAAACTTTGTTTCTTCTAATTAAAAGTGTATTTGTATATATAAATTTTAAATTTACTGAATATCAAGAGATAAAATGCCAGACAGATTAACTAGGCCTGACTTGGTATCATTTAGAGTTCTATACTACCAATTAATTCATATTCTGACTTAACAAGTCAATTACATTATAAGGAAAGTAATTAGCCCTGCATGAATAATAAGCATATAGCTGTCAAAGAAGAACATTTTTTAAGGCATAGCCAAAGCAAAATTTAGTATTTTTCCTTAAATGACAATGATGTACTAAAACATGTTTCTGTACCCCTGAAAAGATAGTTTTACTTATTAATTTTATACCTCACTGATGAGCTTCTCTACCTTTCCATCTTCTCTTGCTTGTTGCTAGTTTTCTAACATGGACATTTATTTTCTGAGGAAAATAATTTCTAAACCATACCTCGGTTTGATGTAAAGTAGAAAGAGAAGCAAATTTAAAAAACAGTACAAGGATTCTTTTTCCTCAGAAGTCAAAATGGCTATGTGAGTCTAATGCAATTCTACTGTCTTTATAAGGATCTGACCCATCACACAAATGGGTAAAGCTGCACAAAGAAGCAACACTGCCTAATCAGATAGACTACACTGATGATTAAGACTTACCTGTATAAATATTTACAATATTTAGGCTCTAGAAATGCATTTCAGAAAAAAAGACTTCTTTCCATTTTGTAAAAGGTCCCTAGGATTTTAGGTAGTCTTCTCACATATTTAAACACCGATGGGCATTACCCATTTGCACGGAAAAATATCTTTGTTTGTGAGACTGAAATGAAAGCACAGTTGGCTGTATTTAGGTATAGGGGGAGGACTTTCAGCATTTTTGTTACTTCAAATAGCAGTTCTCTGACAGTTTATTCTTTCATTGATTCAACTTTTAAAGATTAAATAATAATAATTCTTGGCACTTGCGACTTTGCTTTTACAAAGTGCTGTATAAACATTAATTAATCCTCAGGCTTAAGTCTTCAGAAAGAGAAAGTGCACAATGCTTTTTCAAGCAAACCTGACTAGAAATCTCACACGTGTATCATTTATTTATTAAAATAGCTTGAGCAATTTCTGATTATAAATAGAGCCATTTCCAAACAGTGTGTCTTAGATAACATCACAAACATATTTTAAGGTTTGTAGTAGTTAAGACTATCAAAAGACATTGCACAGTTATACTGACATCAGTTTCCAACAGCTGTCATAACAAGAGTAGATCTATCTCACAGTTGACTGGGGAACTGTGTTAGCATTTGAGATATGGAGATAACAACTTCCTATTGCTGTACAATTTCTGCTTCCACATCAGATATGTCACGCAACTTAGTCTTTCTTATCAAAGGGGTCAGCTGAAACTACTTTCCAAATATTTCTTCTCTGCTTTCTCTACTGTAGTGAGAATCTCTATACTTGCATCTACACTAGTTGCTCTAACAGTCCACTTCTTCCATTTCCTTCAAAGAAGCACCATGATTTAAAACAAAAGAAACCCTGCAATTTTCAACATCTTTCAATGAGGAATGGAATTAACTCATCCATTTTATATTTAGAGGAAATGCTTTACATGCTGCAACACGGACTTAAATGTTTCAGTGCTGCAGACTATACATTGCTCTTAATTCATTGGCATAGCAACACCCTCTCTGATGAGAAAGTCTTAATTTTTCTTTATACGGTGGTCCTCGGTATTTAGTCAACACTTTAAGATCTCTGTGATGTTTTAATACACTTGTCTAACTGTACTACTTTAAAACAAGTATCTGAAACACTCATGCTGACTCTAAGAAAAATTCACGCAATACATTTCACTGGTGTCTACAGAGAACAGATAACGTACGAAACAGTTGTCTGTAAATAGGGGGAGGATGTAGCGTGCTCAGCTCTGCGCTGCAGCTGCCATTCACAACAGATGTGCCGCCGTTGCGCTGCAGCATGCCATTCCTCGCTGAATTCCAGCCTCTTGCAGAGCTCCTTTTGGCAGGGTTCCTGAAGAAAAACTCTTCTTTGAAGGCCCTTTATAAGATAATCGCATGAAAGCCCCCATAAATTCTGAGTTAGTTCAATTTTTTTAAATTGAAAACAACTCATTTTGCAGCAATCATTTATCTCTTTGCAATAAGCGCTGCTTGTTTTTATAGAAGTCCACGTGGCTGGCAAACTCCAAAATTTTATCTCTGTGAGAAGCTCCCGAAAATTCCATTTATTTGAAAATGCTTTGCTGCCAAGTATATCCATTGGTTCATTCTCTTCAGAACCTAACTCAGTTCCAAGTGTATCCATTCAGTTGTCTAGACTGTAGCGGTATCATTAACCTTTTCATTAGAAGTAAAACTAATGACTTGAAATCCCTGCAGTAGCAGCAGCAGTTCTTTCACCACTGTCTCTGAGATTGATTTCACCAATGTTGGAGCATCACTAAGTCCAGCAGAGCTCCTGATTTATGTCACATTAAGTAGCAGTAATGCACATCCTTTCTAGTGACCGTGACCAATTTGTTCTCTGTGAAGGGCTGGATTTCTGAAGTCGCGTTTGGTATTGACACTACGCTTACAGCTGGGTAACTTGTTACCTGCAGGATGGAAAAATATTTCAGATTCTGAGTTAGCAGGGGAAAAAAGCTATTCAAGCGCTCTGGAAAGCATTATCAGAGGGCTTCCATTGTGCCCTTTGGGTGGGACAGGTGGAAAGGGCTTTGGTGAGTTACAAGGACTCCCTCTACTCTCACCTTCTAAATGGCAGCAACAGGTTTTGCCCAGTCCATTTAACCCCAACAGCCCAGGGCTAGGCAGCCGTAAGCACTTCTAGGCCAGGGCTACTGCTGAGGGACACCAGTGACCCCGAGGCTGCAGCCCCCAAAGCCCAGGCTGCCTCTGGAGGCAGAGCGGCAGCCGCAGCCCCCCATCAACCACCACACTGCACCCAGCAAGTCTCTGCCATCCTCCCGGCAGGATGAAGGGGACCCGAGCGCCTCATCCGTGGTTCGCCCCGGCTCAGGCCCACACCTCCCGGAGTGAAGGGACGGCAGTGGGAAGCGGGCAGCCCCCTCAGAGGGCGAGGCGTCGGTCGAGCGGCCCTTATCGCCTCGCCCACGCGGCCGCTCCCTCCCGCCGCTGCCCCGCCGGGGCACGTGGGCCGGGGGGGGGGCCGGGGGCTGCTGATTGGCTGCCTCCGGTCACCTGAGCCCGGCCCCTTCGGCGGAGGAGGGCGGGTAGCGGCGCGGCGTTGCCGGGGTGACGGGCCGAGCCGGAGCCAGAGGGGACGAAGGCGGGAGCGGGGCGGGCGGCGGGCCCCGGCGTGGCAGGTGGGTGCGTGCGTGCGTGGGAGACCCCGGCGGGCCCAGCCTCCGAGGGGCGGCCGCTCGCCCCCTGCCGCGGGAGGGAGGGAGGCTCTGAGGCGAGGAGGGGAGGGCTCGGCTGGATCCCTTCCTCCCCGAGATGGCTCCGGCTCTGCCGCTCGCTAGCCGGCCCCTCTGCCCCGAGGCGTCCCGCGGGGGGCGTGAGGGGCACCGCGCCGCCAAAGGGAGCCGCCGCGGATGTCGCCGGGTTTTGCGGATCTCGGCAGCCCGAGAGTGACTCCGCCACGCTCCGGAGTGTGGGGAACAAAAAGCCCGGGAGAGCCGGGCTTGCCTCCTCGCAGCCTCTTGTCGCGTCTGCTGCGTGAGTGGGTTGCTGTTTGCCTCAGACGAGTTTGGAGCTGGAGTTGAAGGGAGAGGAGCCAGTCGCTTTTTGTCTTGGCTGGTAAGAGATCGAAAAGCCACAGTGATGATTCTGTTGAAAAGCCTTTGATTGTTTGGCTTCCTTTCCTGACGTCTGTCTCCATTAATCTGGTCTTGGACTGAAAGCTTTACCTGATATTCGTGAGAAATCTTGAGACTTAATATGTATTTACCGCCTTTATCTTTACAGCCACTTGAATTTAAATGCTTTTGTCAAGTTAAGAAAGGGGTCCAGTAGCATTTCATAAGAGCAAAAGTGGCAAAAGGATTCAACCGGTAGGTAGGTTTGTTAACTGCTGTATGATCTCTTTCAAGCACACCTTCATCATCGTGTGTAAAACAAGTTAGGTATAGTAACTGGGAGCTTTTTACCACGTAAGCAAAGGGGGGTTTTTTTAGAAATAGAAGTAAACTTCTTTATTAGTTCAGTAATAAGATGTTTAAGTTGTCAGTTAAGGAGGCAATAAATTACTTTTTCTCAGTTTCCACAACTTGCAGTTGCAATCCTAATGAAAGAGAAGGCTGAGAATGAAAGTAACTCATCTCTGTGCTTTTAGGATGTTGCATGCTATCCAAAACTGCTGAAGGGTAGCTGGATCAATGTAACACACTGACATTGCACCATTGCAATAATTAATGTATTAACCAGCCCAGTGTTATATAATTTATGATTTTTAAAAATCACATTGACAAATAACTATTAGTATACTTTGGTGTAGATGAAATATGAATATAATATTGACATTCTCATTTCATTGTATTACTTGTTCACATATCTGAGTACAAATATGTACAAATGCAGCTCTACGCTGAGGTTTCATCTAGCAAACTAGTGTCTCCTAGAAGTTGAGAAGTGAGATGCGTTAAAACAGAAGGAGCAATGTTTTTGACCACAGTTTTAATGCTGAAGCACAGAATTGTTCAGTATCGCTATGAGTAGTCTTGTCAACTTTAATGGGATTAGGAGTTCTTATGTGAATCATGGGTTCTGATTCTCTAAAGAGCTTTGTTTAAGTGTAGGGAAGATGCCACCACTTTGCACCTTTGTCATGGTATTTTACTAGAATTTTTAATTAATGATAGTCTGGATATGTTGAAGAATATGGATGATAAACTATTTTACGTAATTTTACTAGCATGGATCTGGAACATTGTTTGTAAGTAGCAAAATCAGAGATTAATGATGTAGTTCATTTTTAAGTTGTGCTGATGATACCCTTTCTGAGACACTGGGATATAATGAGTTCTGTAAATGCTGTATATTACAGCATCTCTACAGTGTCTTCACTTCTTTCTGGTGTTAAATTATTATCACCGTTATTCCTGTAAAGTCTGGTACTTCAGCTGTTGTAACTCAAAGCAGATGGTACTCAGGAGAAGCACAAATACTTCCCGGCTATGTGTAAACCTCCTTTCTCTCCTCCCTGAGCCCCTAAAATAGATATGTGTTTTCTGTCACCAACCATGTTCCAACTTTAATCTGCTATCTCTCTCTGTCTACAAAACTAGAACTGAACTTATAGCTGCCTAATTTTGTACAATTTCATGTATGGCAGCTTAGAGATTTATTCAACACAATAATGTGATCAGTGCTACCTAGCTGACAGTATCCCCCCCATCCCCACCCCCCGCCAGCATGTGGTCCTTCTCAGAGGATTTGGAGCAAATGTGGTCGGACAAGACCTCCTTTACTTCACAAAGGGGAAGAGTACAAGGGTTGTGGGCCGGGTGTAAAGGGAAGGTGTTCTAGAAGTAGGAGACAGAACAACAATGTGTAGCTCTGTAGCGGAAGTTCCGGTCCCTAACTCGTTCTCTTTGTCTTTATCATTGCAGCAGCATAAGTACTTTCCCTTCTCTTGTTTCTTGCCCCTGGGGCACTGACTCTGCTAAAGCCATCTGCCACTCCTTGTCATTTTATTGCATGCAGTTGACAGCTGCAGGTGGGAAACAGGGTGGTTAGAAGGGAGCTGAGATCCTATTTGTGGGATACCAGAGACCTCTGTTGCAAGATAAGATGATTCTATTTTCCTTCTTCCTTATCCAGAACTTCTCAGAGTACTCTTTGCTAATGTTACAGAGACCATGGAAAGTGGTTGTCAAGTCTGAAAGTCAAATTAATTATGGGAAACTTACAAGATCTAGGAAAGTTAAGTGAATTCAAAGTTGGGACCCTTCACCCCTTCTGAAATTTCCCTTAGAAGGTGGATGATGTTGACCTCAAAATTTCGATCCTTATATATATGAGAAACCTGCTAGTAGGCCATAACTCAGTCATACTGCCTCAAGTCTTGAGGTGATGTGTCTTTCATGGTGAAACTTGTTTTTTGTGCGGAGAAGGAAGAAGTATTTTTCTGACAGATTGATTCTGAGATAGAATGATGGCTACTGCTCGGGCGAGCAAGTAAATGTAGGAGTAAATTCTAGGGGACAGTGTATTCTAGGACCCTGGAACACTGGAAGTTGCTGTTTCCACAACACACTTAGAACATTTCCCAATTCATTGTCTGATATGACCCTCTTCATACATATGCGTAGTAGGCCCCGCACAACCTTAAAACTATGAAACTGCCTTTCTTAATGTAAGTTCTGTATCTTGAGTTCGTTACATTACTAATGGTAATTGCTTTCCCCTGAGTATTTTGGGCAAGCGTGTTACTCTTAACCTAAAAAGATGCCTTTGGAATGATTTACTGACCTCAAAAATAAGTGTGCAATTTTCTTTCATTTACTAAAGATGAGGATAACTGAATTCAGCATTGTAGGTATCAGTATCCAAACAAGAACAAATAATCTTTCAATGTATTGAACTTCTGTTTGGTTGTGCATATTTTATAGGTGAAAAGTCTTTGTAGTTACTTCTAACTTGAATGCGTATGAGGTGAATGACTTGTGTCCAACAGACATCAGTGTAATGCCACTTCATATCAAAAGAGAACAAATTTGCCCACTGACAACCTGTTAAGTGCTGCAGCATCTGCTTTTTAAGCAGGGCTTTTAACCAAACTGGAGACAGAAACAGGAGACAAGAAGCTGGCACAGTTATGTCTCCTTTGGGACTTGCTTTCAGTACAATGACTTATGAATGTGTCTTAACCATTTGCATTATTTTTATCCAAATATTGCCATGAAAACAAGCCTTTTATTTTTTTTGTACTCTTAACAGAGGTTTTTTATTGTACGCCAGTTAACTTCTTTCTCATGTGTTATAGCCAGTGTATAGTCTTCGGGGGTGTTTTAGTAGAAACTGGGACAATGAGCACAATGATTGCATGATACAATACCACAGGCCTTCATACATGTCTACTGAAATGATTTGAACGTGTTTTGGTGCTACTAAGTCTACTGAAGTGCACTGAAGTTTAAGGCCCATAGACCTGCAGGCTTATTTTGGAAGATCTGATGATTATAAAAGACAAATTATCTAGAAGATATATTGTATGACATCATAGACCTAAAGCTATGAGATTGCACTGTACACACAATGATCAGTCAGCAGATTTGAAGCCTGGAGAAATGTGTAGATGAGTTGGAGAAGTCCACTACAGTTTGATGCCAGTTCTAAAATACCTGATTTTGGAAATTTACTCTGGGTTTTGGAACTCTTGATGTTTGAAGGTGTTGGATTTGGCAAGAGTGTTATAAAGGCAGTAGATTTTCTTTCAGATAGAAATTATTTCACAGGTGCAATAAAATTTCCACACCTAAGTCAACGAAATGTGTTTTAGTACAGCCTGCTTCTCCATGTGCTTTTTATGCTCTAAAAATCTTTGAGGTACATGCTGTAAGATCATTGTGTAACAGATACAGCAACTCCAAAAGGTGTGATACAAGCTGTCAGCATGACCAGCGACATTTTTAGTGCTGCTTGTTAATCTGTACAACCTTCTGTTAAGAACTGGCATTTGTTTTATAATCCAGTTGTAACTCTAGAATATTACAAACATAAAAATACGTCATTAGCTTTGTTTCAGTATTTATTTTAATAAATTGTTTATATGCTAACCAACTTCTTCACCATATTAAATCTTCAGGTTATTACATATTGGAAAAATGTATAGGATGAATGTGGCTTCATTACATAAAGCTAATATAATTTTATTGGAACAATGTGGCAAGTACTGAATCTGCTGGCCAGTTAATCAGGCTGTTCTTAATTTTCTTTATTTTTCCATGCTTCAGCTGACGTGCTCAGAAAAATACAGACTGTTCAGATTATGCCACAGCCCCATACTTTGGATCATTAACCCTAGTACAGCTCGCCAATATGTTTGCATTGGTAATTCTATGTGAAACTTGACATAAAAATATACAATTGTTCTGATATTCAGTTTCTCTTTTGATATGTCACTCATCTAGTTTCACAAGTAAATCTTAAAATTAAATATAGTTTTAACCTTATAAAGAATCCTGTTTTCAAAATTTTGGTAGTATTATATAGATGGTCATAGTTACATTAGAACTGTGCTATGTAATATTTAACAATCATATTATTAAGGAATATAATTACTATAAATTGATATGACTTAGAATAATCACTTGACATCGAGTTCTAAGTAACTCGGTTACATTTATGGCTTTATTTCATTTGCAGGCTTCTGTAAAGTTTTGCCTCCTATAGCGATTTATTAAGCATAACAAGTGTTTGATTTTTTCCACTGACTACCATTATATGAAATTAAGAAGTCAATGGGGATTTTTCTCCCAAATCCCTTTTGTTTCAGCATGAGTCTTTGGATTAATATTTAGTGAGTTTGTATCATTTAGCTTTTAGACTTTTAGCTTTATTGTCTTGTCTTCTCTGAATCAAATGAAGTCAAGTTTGTTTTGCTGAACTGCTTTTCTGTAGTATTTTATAGAGAGTTTATTGTATTACGATTCTTTGTACTTTTTTAATCTTTTCATAACATTACCACCTTTGAATTTCTGTAGCATTCCAAAATGTATAAAAATTGAACAGCAGCAAGCTTAAGTCTTTCTGATACTTTGTTTTCAAGGTTACTGAGGTGCAAAGGCTCACAGTTTGTCTTCTGCCCCATATGGTTTTACTTAGCAGATTGCTAATCAGCCAGAAGATATATTTGTTATCTGATGTGTGTGGTTTATCCATCATGTTTCTTTTCAAACGTAGATCAGAAACATTTTTTGAAAATTCTGTTTCCCTTAACAGTATTTTTACATCTCTGTCCTGTTTTGTCTTTGCTACTACTAGAAATTGTTTTGTTCCCATATACTTTTGTTCTTATACACCTAATTTTCTTTGCAGCATTAACACTGTTAGCTTCTCATGCCAGCTTTGTGCCCTTAATAACTTTTAAAGCTTGTTGACTCTCCTTTTCTATTTTTCCATTTGTTCTACAGTACTTTCTATATCAAAGTGTTGTATTTGGGTCATCCAGAATTCTTTGAGATTTCCCATTTCATGTTTATCAGCTTGCTTTTTTTTTCTCAGATTGAAAAGAGCAACCTCTGTCAAATACTATATCTGTGTGTATTTGTGTTGCTTGATGGTATGTCTTTTTTTTTTACCCATGTTGACATGCATATAATCTGATAATTGTCATTGACCTATAGACCATTACCATCATGAAGTGAGAAATAACCATAAAAATGTAATCTTGGCTTTCTTGTAGAGTGCTGCCTGACACATCTTTGCCTGTTCTGTTCTCCTTAGCAGATTTTAGCTCTTTTTACACTTCAAGATACAGTTTATCTTAAAAGCTATCAATAGTGCCTGAAGTATACTTTTTTCTTATTGATTAGAATTTGTTAATTAGGGTATTCATGCAGTAAGATGTGAAATTGTGTGTTAATTATAGTTTATGCTCATTCTGGTTGTGTATTTTTGAAGTGTATTATGCATGTTATAATTACATATTGTAAAGAATTTTGCAACTGTTCTTAATTTTTTTCTATACTACTTTCCTTGATGTTTTGGGTTCCATCCTGTCATTTGTCAACATCTCCTCCTATTAAATGATAAAATTACTTGTCTTTTAAAACAGCGTAATTAAGCATCAGTCCTTAAGCTCTGAAGTAGGCCAAAAATGTTTTAAACATTATTTTTCACATCTAGCTGAAAGCAATGATGCTATATTACGGTCACATAAGGTATGCTAATTAGGATAAAATTCAAATGGCATGTTATGTAGGCTGGATTTATTTATTCTTTTCTTGTTATTTTTGCTATATAGTTTGAATTTCTGAACTAAAAGCTACACTTGCATTTCCAGGTAACTGACAAAAACAAAAAGTAAGAAACCGGAAACTACCACAAAGACTCAAATAAACAAAAGGAAAGAGAAAAAATGTTCTGTTGGCCAAGCGCAATATTCCTAATGATTGTGGGGGTGCAGTTTGTTAATTTAATAATCCAAAAAAACTAATCCCAAGTTAGAACTTCCTTTCCGTGACTGTTTCAGATAGTTCCCCTTCGTTATTTTTTTTTATCATTTGTTTGCTACCACTTAAAAAATAATTAAGCAAGCCTTATGACTGTTCTTTCCTTTTTTTCTGAGATTATGATAAGAATTGTCTGAGGTAGGATGTGATTTGGTTATGTGGTTTGAAATGTCTTCTATAATACTCTTTGCCTACCAGATCATAAAGGATCATGTTAACATTTCTGAAAAAGTTAATATTCCTTAGGTAAATGACAGAAACAGATCCTGTGTATGCCTCCAGTTCATTGCAGAATGAGGTAGAAGAGGTTCTCTTACCTACTAGGCCAACCCATTTTGCTTCACGTTGCAAAACAAAAGGAACATTCTCATGATCAGCCATGTCTTGGCTGATATGTGCCATATTTGAAGAAGTTGATTTTTGTCTGTTGATCATGTACATAGTTTGGCAAGCAAGCAAGCAAGCAAGCAAGATATGTTAGGGGTGTTAGAAGATGTTAGATTTACAGATGTTGACGTTCTCTAATCTAGACTGATAGCAGTCTCTTTTGAGAATTAAGGTTATGGAAACTTTGTATATATTGCCTTGTCGTCTTAAAAAAGAACATGATTTTTTAAAGCATATGTTTTGTTATTTAGCTTCCAGGAATCCTTCTGAAATGTTTTAATGGCTAATGGCATTAACAGATACATATTTTGACATGCTGAATGACATGAAGTGCTATGGCCATATGACTTTTGCAATTTAAACAATATTGTGAAATCTAATAATTTTTGTCTTTTTTCCTTCCCCCCCCCCCTCCCCCCCCGGGAGAAAGGTTTCATTGTAAGAAATGGATGCTAAAGGACAAGGAGAAGATAAACTGAAGATGTTCATAATTTTACTAGCATATTTGGTAAGTTAATTTTTTTTTCCCCCCCCCCTAGGATGAATGTTGAAATAATTATGTCGGACACAGAAATGGTGTCTTTTGTTT
>Ga0181612_119157_pt1 | contig 12606 bp, 10 predicted proteins | sample HoacroProtozoa21_FD_119630 | JGI IMG/M metagenome (GOLD analysis project Ga0181612, IMG submission 119630) | Hoatzin crop microbial communities from Cojedes, Venezuel. Combined Assembly of Gp0051906, Gp0051904, Gp0051908 | reverse complement strand
GTGGGGAAGGGTAACCGTTACCTTGTCACCGGACACCGTCGTGGGGAGGGGCCTCCCCGTCGAAAGCAGTGTCACCCTGCCGGAAGGTATGTTACCTGTCCAAGAGAGGGTCCCCGGAAGCGATTCTCCGTCGGGAAGTGCGTATATCGCATAGATGGTCTTACCGTCCTTGGAGGCGTTGAACCATATGTTCCCTTCGTTGTATTTGGGGGTGGTACGGGTGGAATAGATGGCCTCCCCGTTCACTTTGAGCCAATCGCCGATTTGTTTGAGAATTTCGACCTCCCTCTTTTCGATGATACCCGATGCGGTGGGGCCCACGCCAAGCACCATGCAACCGCCTTTGGCGGTGATCTGGGCCAGAGTGTTTATGACGGCGCGTGCGCTCTTGTAGGGAGCCCTGGGGGTCCATCCCCAATCGTTCCCAAGGGGAAGGCAGCTTTCCCAAGGGTGGTTTATCTGGGTTTCGGGAACCATCCTTTCGGGGGTCTGGTAGTTTTCGTTGGGACCTTGGATGGTCCTGTCTACGGATATCATCCCGGGATTGTGGGAACGGGCCTTCGAAAGCACGTCGTCAAGTCCTATCTCATCTCCGGAAACCCATCCTCCGTCAAGCCAGAGGATGTCTATCTTACCGTAGTCCCCTCCAGTTATCTCACCGAGCTGGTTCTGGGTGTACTCCACATAGTTTTTCCACCAGTCGGGATGCTGCTCCTTCTTGTAGTTGTGGAACCTGTTGGCGGTGGCATAAGAAGGGTTCCAATACCACTTGCAATGCCAATCCGGTTTGGAGAAGTAGGCCCCTATCATGAAATTCTCGGCCCTGAAGGCGTCGAAAACGTGGGCGAGCACATCCTTCTTCTCATCCACGGCGAAAGGTCCCGCCTTGGCTATGGAATAGTCCGTGTAATCGGAATCGTACATGCAGAACCCGTCGTGGTGCTTTGTGGTGAAGATGACATACTTCATACCTGCGTCACGGCAGGCGGGAGCCCACTGCTTTGGATCGAAATCCACCGGGTTGAAAAGCCTGTACAGGTCCCAATACCATTTCTTGTACTCCTCGTATGTGAACCCGTCGGGACGCCTCACCCAGTCCTCGTTGCAGAGGTTCCAGGATTCGACTATTCCGGGGACGCAGTACAGTCCCCAATGGATGAGGACTCCGAATTTAAGGTCCTGCCAAGAGTCAAGTTTCTGAAGGACTGCCTTGTCGGTGGGCCACTGGTAGCCGTCGGCCTGTTTCACTATGTCTCCGTGCTCCTGGGCGAAAGCGCACACGCAGGAGAGGGCCAGCATAAGGGACAGTATTTTTCTTTTCATACCTATAGGTTTTTTGGATTGTTTGCTTTTCGGGGACGGAAGGTGTCACTGCTCGTCGGGAGCCGAATCCTCCGGTGCGGAATCCCTCAGGATCTTTCCGCGTATGTCGTTGTCGTCGGCCTCATCCAGTATCCTTTGGCGAGTCCTCTTGAAAAGCCAGAAGCAGAATGCCAGGAGGGCAATGGAAAGGACGGCGCTGAGATATTCGTTCAGGTTGGCCGCGAAAACGAGCGAATCGTATGTCCCGTGCAGGAGGACGGGGAAAAGTATCATCTTCAGTTTGGTGCCCTGGGGAGCCGCCTCACCGTAGAAATGGTTGAGGGAATAGTAATATCCCATGACGACCGCGAAAGCGAAGTGGCCCGGAACGGCGAACAGTCCCCTGCCTATGCTGACGCTCACCCAATCCATCCCCGCTTGGAGAAGGTACATCAGGTTCTCGAACGAGGCGAATCCCAATCCCACGGCAGAAGCGTACACTATGCCGTCATACCTCTCGTCGAACTCGGGACAGGCACGTAGCAACAGCCAAAGCATGAGTAGTTTGGCGCATTCCTCCGGGATTGCAGCCCCGAAAAAGGAAATCTTTATGCACTCGGAAAGAGTTGTGGGGTTCTGCGGGAAAAAACCCATCATGAGAAGGGGCGTGGAAATGAGGGTCGAAGCGAACACGGCTATGCCTCCGTATAGGAAGCCTTTGGCGACCAGACGGGTCGGTTCCGGCTGGGTATCCTTGTGGTAGACGTACCACATGAGCACAAGGGCCGGGGCTATTGCAGCAATAAGTATAGTTAGCATCCTGTTTCAGTGTTGCGCCGCCTTAAGGTGGGGCGGACATTTAAGCAAAGCGCCACAGTGGTGGTGGCATCCACAAAGTTAACATTTTCCAGAGACATTCTGCGACAACGGGAACGTTTTCTAACGTGGTTGGGAAAGAGGCGAAAACCGTTTGCAGGTGCCCAATTGAGTCTCCTAATAGAGAAGACCGAACATCCAAAGCGGAATCTTATTCCCCAAACCCAATTCAACGCTGTCGATAGCCAGGTATCTTTGGGGTATGTCCGTTATCCGTCCGAAGGATTTCCTTGATCCACCGACTCCAAAAACGAATTTGTCGTCTACCCTGAAATCCCCCTTGTCACTCAGATTGACTTCATGCCCTTTGGACAATTGGTTGACAAAGAATGTTTCCTTACGCTCCCTATGTTGGCGTCTTTGGAAAAGGCATACATGAGATTAGGATTTTCAAGGTATATTTTATCGGGACTGGACATATGCTTAAGGGCCTTGGCCCTGGATTTCAGAAGCAACAGCAAACCTCCTTTCTCCAAGGCATCCAATATCATCAGACCCTGTTCCCTGTTTGTTTCCATCCCCCTGTAAAGTTCGGACATATTCGGCACGAAAGGCACCTGTTGGGATAATATCATCAACAGTTTCTTCGCTTTTTGGACTGTTGCATATTCGACATCCAAAACTGCGGGAAAGTCTTGTTCTATAACCTGCTTTGCGACTTCCTGCAACCTTATGCCGAAGTCCTTAGGATCTTCCCTGTAAAAAGGATAGTACCCTTGTTTCAGATAATGTTCGAAAAGGGGAAGGACTTTTATTTTGGTGATGATTCCGGAGGCTATCCCCTCATGATTTTCCAATAGGTCACCAAGTTCCACAGGCCCGGTTTCGAATGCGCCTTCAAACTCCAGGAATTCCCTGAAGGACATTCCCGAGAGATCGTACACCCTTTGCCTTCTAGACAAATCCGCCTTGGCCGTATCCAAATGCAACATGGATGATCCGGTATATACGATGTTAAGATCGGGATAAGCGTCATATGTGTTCTTAAGGATGATTTGCCATTTTCCGTATTTGTGGATTTCATCCAAATATATATACTTCCCCCCGTGAGAGTAGTGGTAATCGATGAGATCGACAAGAGAATTGGATGCGAACCACAGGTTGTCCACGGAAACATAAAGCACCTCCGACAAATCCTTATGCGCCTCCTTAATATGTTGGAGCACAAGTGTAGTCTTCCCCACTCCCTTAGGCCCCTTGATACCGATCATCCGGTTTTTCCAATTGATTTGATGGTATAGGGACCTCTTATAACTGAGGTCAGTCAGTTCTACCCGACGGAGCATTATGCGCCGTAAAGCGGAATATTCGCTTGAGTCCATGGTTTACGCAGTTTCATAAAGATAAAAACAATTTTTGAAGATTGAATTTATTGGTCAATTTCAATTATTGAAGATTGAAATGGGGAATATGATGCATTCCTCCCTGAGACCGAACGACACCATTCCGACCGCGGCAGGCCCTTTTCAATGTCCCCTTTTGCAGAATTGCATGATGACTCCCACATGCTCCCACACATAAAGCGTCACATAAACGCTGTCTTCGGTGCGAAGAAGTTTTGGGGTGATGACATCCCCTTTCTTGGCGGGAACCTTGTATTCCATCCTGACACGGTCGAAAGGAAAGTCCACAGGCGCCACTTCCAACGCAAGCCTCATATAGTGGGCGTTGTTCATGTGGTGGTTATAGTCGATGTCGTCCAGGCGGACTTTATACGGTGGAAATGGAACCACATCCCCTTTCGGGACCACGATTCTCCGCTCGGTGTATTCCATGGGAGTCTTTTCGTCTATAGTGACGGTTCGGGTGATTTCGTCGGGAACCTTGGAGAGTTTTCCCGTAGCCCTCTCCACAAAAGCGCCCATGGCCCAGCTTAGATAGCAAGGGTTACCTTCCGAATCAAAAATGTTCGTATTCCTGTAACCGAAAAGCGGATTCACATCGAAAACCGAAGTGCTCACCCTGAGGTTTTCCCCATATTCAGGGACACGGACTATATCCAATTGACGGTATGCAAGAAGCTGCGCCCTGCCATTCTCATCATAGAACCTTTTGTATACTTCTTCCGACTCGAACCACAGCTCCGAGCAATCCTGCATCATCTGCATGACACGGTACAGGCGGAGTTTCCTCCCCTCGTCGCAATCACTGGGACATACCTTGAAATCAAGACTGTACATGGAAAATGTTTTAGCGCACAAAGATAGGCAACATAATCGGCTTGGAGCCTTGCAGAAAAGGCCTTTTTATTGCAGTTCGGTCGAATCCAAGACATTCGGGGCATTGTTTCCCGCAGGCACAAATAATCGGGGCGTCTGCGGATGGAGTCCGTAAACGCGCCCGAACAATTTCAAAATAAGGCAGTTCCCCTTACAGTATCACTTGCTTTGGTTTATGGTCACATTTGTGACGGTATACGCTCCCCCGAAACTCATCTCGAATTCCCTAGCCTTACCGCTTGTGTTAACAGGGATCTCGACTTCGGTGACATAAGGGTCCGTACCCGAAGCGATCACCAGAATCCCGTCTTCTTCGAAAAGCACTTTCGGTAAATCACCAGAATACGATTCCTTTGAGAAATACCGGTAATCGTCCATTCCTTGGAAGTAGAAACTGTACAAAAAACCGCTTTTGGCGTGATCCCCTACGGGAGTGAAAACGATATCGGCACCCGTGGAAGGGACATCCAACGTCAGAAGGAGCCCGTCGTTGAATGATTTTACGGTGGCACCCGTCACTTCGAAATCTATCGCCTCGAAATCGGTGACGTCGTTTTTTTCGGTACATGACAGGGTGAGTAGCGGCATGAGGAAGCAAAGAAGTGTGCGTGCGGCTGTTTTCATGTGATGTTTTGGTTTTGAAAGTAGTTTTCCATTGCGGCTCCCGTGTGGTTTCATTTGTAGCCCGCACAAAAGTACGACTTTTTTTTTACAAACAATCTTTGCCAATGTTTTTCAGTCATCAGGAGGATGGTTCCGGATTTTACGGACAGTATAAAAAGATTTAAGCGCCTACAGGTTAATGCCCGCAAACGCTTAAAAAACAGATTTAGGTTTTGACCTTACGGCGGAAAGACAGGGATTCGAACCCTGGAGCCGCATAAGCGACTACCGGTTTTCGAGACCGGCCTATTCGACCACTCTAGCATCTTTCCTTTTCGGGACTGCAAATTTGCAGAAAATTTTTCAGAAATGCACAAATAATCCGCATGTGTTCGAAGTTATCCGTCAAATCCGCTTACCAAATCCATCAAGGCTTTGCGGGAGTAATTGGGTTTAGCCATTCCTACGCACTGCCTTCAATTGCTTCAGATATGCTTCCGAATCAAAATCCTCCACTGTGCCGCTCTCTAAACCTTCATCAATGGCCGACTTAAGTGCGATAATCTTTCTCTCATTTTCTTCCAGTAAACGCAAACCCGCCCTAACGACCTCACTTGCATTGTTATAACGCCCCCTATCAATAAACTCTTTGATAAAGTCCTCGAAATATTTTCCGAATGCTACGGATGTTGTTTTCATTTTTATTTGTTTTCGTAAAGTTACCAATTTTGGTAAAATTCAAAATGGTTTGTCATACCTCACGGACATTGCAGGTATCGCAGAAATATCATTAGTCGAATCAAGTGGGATTCAGGCGCAGCGCATTCGGAAGACGAAACAATTTTGTTTCACGGGAGTCCCCCAATACCTTATTACAACCTGTTTGGTTCAGGAAGCTTCCCTAAGGTAAACGCGCCCATAAGAAAAGGGGTCTCCAAGGAAATTCCCAGGAAACCCCGCTATGGATCCAAAGTCTTGTTTCAACTTTGTTGAAGCACTACGCAGCTATCATTCCGGTTCCGATAATACCGTAATCAAGTCCTGCTTTTATCACCGACTTGTCGGAAGCGTCAGCGGTGTTCACCAAGGTGATTGTCATTCCGTAATAGTCATCCAAGTAATCGTATTCCGCGGTAATGGTGTATGTGGCACTGGAATCGGCAGTGGAATATGTCCCGTCGGCATTTCTAACGAGCAGGAAATCGGCCCAATTGGCCAATTCGGTGACGGTCTCGGAAGAAAGTCCGTTCCTTACATTGTGAAAGCAATGCTTTATCATATCGGCATAGACACCGTCACTGATTTGTTTTACGACGAAGACACTGTCGGTAAGTTCAACCGCATAGTCGCTGGGATTTGATTTCAGACCTGAGGGAGCTCCGCTGGGAATGGCGGAAACCGTCTTGCAGTCAAACGGGATTTGCTTTACAAAATTAAGTTCGGTCTCATCGCATGATGTCCCCATCGCCGAGTCGAATGTGACACTGAGCGTCGTGCCTGAAAGGTTGTATCCGATTTTCCCGTACCCCATCTCATCCTCTTTGTCAACAACCGAAACGGGGAGGTTTTTGCAGGCTTTGCCGAAGAGGCCCGTGGTTGAAAATTGGTGCGGAGAAGCTGCGTCAAGGAAGTAAACGATGTTGCCGAAAATGTTTGTCTCGGTAGAATATTCAACCTCTTCATCATCAGGATAGTAATTGCCGTTCTGCCAAATTAATTCCCTTGTCGAGGAAACGGTTCCGTTTTTGTATCTTTCACTCTTTTTGAGGTAGCCGTCATCGGAATAGGTGTAGTGGTACACCGTTTCGGGAGAATCCTCCTCATACATCTCAGCGGCATATCCGTCATCGTTAAGGGTTATGATATATGCGCTGTCGTCATAATCCAATTTCAGTGTCGCAGTGCTTCCGTCGTAGGTAATGGTCAAAGAGTAACTGTCCCGGGTAAAGTCTTCACCTTTATATCCATAATAATCATAGAGATAAGGCAAATCATAAACGAATTCTTCGTCGATTCTGGTTATCCTACCTTCGGAATCGCGGGAGAACTTACACTCCAAGGTAGCGTCGGCGAATTTAGCGGAATAAGTTTTTTCCTGACCGGGAAATTTGAGCACCATGTCCATTTGCCCCTTGGCATTTGCAGTCATTATGGTACTTTCAACGCTGGAATCCTCCGTCACAGTATTGTCTTTCTCACAGGCGGAGAACAATACGGCCAATGCCGTTAACACGAATAATTGCTGTCTCATAGTACTGGTTTTTTTAAATGAATGTCGCATGTTAATCAAAAATTTCCGACAAACAATGCAAGTACGGCAATTACAATCCGTTATCACCCAATCCTCCCTTGACTTCGGCATTTCCTCCAGTCATCACCTGCAAATGGGCACCACCATCACCTTTCTTTCTTGCAAACGCGCCGCCTGAGGAATAATTCCACAGCCACGACGACAAGTAGCAAGACTATAAACAAAGTATCGCTCCACTTCGTCAAGTGCCATATCACGCACATTGCGAGAATAATCAGCAAAAGCACAAGGTCAAACTTCTTTATTCTCTTTATGTCATAGACTTTCTCATCGAGACCATAGTAGCCGTAATTACTCTTGCTGAACAGTATCATCAGGATGAAGAACACGCAGGCGATTGCGGTGAAAAGATACAGGTAAGTCATTTTGTGTCTGTTTTTATGCTACCATTCTCCGATTCCCGGCGGACCCGAAACATACGGATGGATGCCCTAAGTTACTCCAAATTTTCCGATGTTCGGCAACAGTCTTACCATCACTTTCACATAACCGCAGGTTCTGCCTTTTGAGCCATGCCCTATAGCGAGGAAAGCGACTACCGGTTTTCGGGACCGGCCTATCCTGACCGGAACGCCACAAAAAAAGGAGCATAAGTAAATATTATGCGACAAGAAGGAAAGTTTTCCATTCCCTCAGGTGTCATATTTGCAGGATTTTTCCCTTAAGGATGAAAAAGAAAATGAAAAAGAAAGCATTACTGATCGGGTTTGCGTCAATCGCCATAGTAACAATAGGGGCGATGCACGCATGTTCTTCCTTTTGGGAAGCCTACAATGCCTCACATCCCAGCGGTTCGAACAAATATTACGAGATGCTCACCGACCTTTCTCCTCTTGAAGGGAAGTACATGAAACTGGGAAGCCACTCTGTCGGGACCTATTCGGAAGTCGCCGAAGGGACACTCGGAAATTTCAGGGTGTGGTACCCGTCCGAAATGGAAACCTCCACAGCCAAATATCCGGTCATAGTGTCCAACAACGGGACAGGTTGGCCCGCCACCAAATATCCCGAATGGTTCTACCACATGGCAAGCTGGGGATTCATAGTGGTGGGAAACGACGAAGGCACTTCCTGGAACGGTGATTCCGCGGAAAAGACCCTTCAGTGGATCCTGGGACTGAACGCCAAGAAGGGATCCCCCTTCTACGGCCATATCGACGAAAGCAGGATAGGTACCGTAGGACATTCGCAAGGGGGGACCGGGGTTGAAAATGCGATAACCGTGCAGCCAAGCGCATCCAAGTACAAGGCCGCGGTAATGCTCGCAAGCACCTACAACGGTTACAATGCCTTCCTCAAATGGGATGCGGACGCTTCGAAGATAAGGATACCGCTTATGGTCCTCGTCTCAAACGAAGACGGACTCACTCCCCTAAAAGACTACAATACCCTTTGGAACGCCCTTCCCTCCGGCATCATGAAGATTGCGGGCAGAAGGACCGGGTGCGGACACGGTGACATGCTGGTCTATGCCGACGGATACGTCACCGCTTGGTTCATGTGGCTCCTTAACGGTGACACATCCGCAAGGGAAGCGATAAGGGAACTGAAGACCAATTCCAAGTTCGTCGAAGTCCGCTCCAGCGGCATTTGAAAAAAGATGACAATAAGGGATGCGCTCCCCCGTTGCCACCTTCTTCGTATCAATCCGGTTTCCCCTTTACCTAAACTGGTTGGTGTCGGGATTGTACTGGAATCCCGCTCCCTTAAGGGTTGAAACGAGCCAATCGTAATCTATTTCCAGATTGGAGCACAGCTCCTGCGGGGAGTCATACTCGTCCCTCAGCTTCATGTTTATGTAGCTGAGCAGGATAAACGGATCCTTCGGTACCGCCATAAAGGGAATAGTTTAGGAAGTTATCTGGTTTCCGGTGTAGAGCTCGTAGTACTTGCCCTTCTGGTCGAGGAGTTCCTGGTGCTTACCCCTTTCTATTATGTGCCCCTTGTCAAGGACCATGATGTAGTCGGAGTTCTGCACGGTGGAAAGCCTGTGCGCAATCACGAAGGTGGTCCTTCCCTTCATAAGGGAATCGAGACCTTTCTGGATCAAACTCTCAGTCCTTGTGTCGATGGAGGAAGTCGCCTCATCGAGAATCAGCACGGGAGGATCCGCAACCGCAGCCCTGGCGATTGCAAGGAGCTGCCTTTCCCCTTGTGAGAGGTTGCCCCCGTCAGCGTCCAAGACCGTATCGTAACCCTTGGGCAGACGGCGTATGAAAGCGTCCGCGTAAACCAGTTTGGCGGCGTCCTTGCACTCCTGGTCCGTAGCGTCGAGACGTCCGTAACGGATGTTGTCAAGAACGCTTCCCGTGAAGAGTTTGGTTTCCTGGAGCACGGTCCCGAGGCTTCGTCTCAGCGATTCCTTGGTGATGCCCAATATGTTGATGCCATCGTAGGTTATGGTTCCGTCCTGAATCTCATAGAAGCGGTTTATGAGGTTCGTAATTGTGGTCTTACCCGCTCCGGTTCCTCCTACGAAGGCTATCTTCTGCCCTGGATATGCCGTAAGGGAAATGTCGAAGAGCACCTGCTTTTCGGGAACGTAGCTGAAGTCCACATCCTTTAGGGAGACTTCACCCTTAAGAGGGGTGAGGGTGCCGTCCTGACTCTTCCAAGCCCAACTGCCGGTTCGTTTGTCGCTTTCGGAAAGGGTCCCGTCTTCTGCCTTGACAACATCGCAAAGCACAACATTCCCGTTGTCGGTTTCGGCGACCTGGTCCAAAAGGGCGTACACCCTGTCGGATCCGGCGGTAGCCATCACTATGGAATTTATCTCATTTGAAATGGTGTTCACCGGACGTGCGAAGTTCTTGTTGAGGGTAAGGAACGATACCACCGTACCTAAGGTTAGGAGTTGTCCGTTGAGCCCTTCGAAATACCATCCCGAAGCCCCGCCTATCACCATCATCGCACCCACTATCGCAAGGAAAACGTAACCGAAGTTGCTGACGTTTGCGTTTATCGGGCCTATGATGTTACCTATCTTATTGGCGTTGTAGACGCTCTTTCTGAGGTTCTCGTTTATGACCTTGAACTTATCCATGGCCTGCTGCTCATGGCAGTATACCTTAACGACCCTCTGCCCGGACACCATCTCTTCTATGAAACCGTTCACGATTCCGAGGTTCTCCTGCCTTTGGACAAAGTACTTCTTCGAGAGTTTTCCAAGGCTTGTGGTGATGTAGAACATCAGGGCCGCCAGCACAACCGAAATCAGCGTAAGCGGGAGGCTCAAAACAAGCATGCTCACAAGCGTAGCCACAATGGTCATGAGCGACGAGAACAGGTTGGGTATGCTGTTTCCGATGACCTGACGAAGAGTGTCTATGTCGTTTGTGTAGATGCTCATCACATCTCCGTGGGAATGGTTGTCAAAGTATGAAAGGGGAAGTTCTTCCATATGGGAGAAGGCTGCGTCGCGCAGTTTCTTCATGGTCCCCTGCCCGACGAACACCATTATGAGGTTGCTCGCATAGTCGGCTATGATTCCGATAAGGAGGATGGCCCCCAGTTTAACAAGGGCCAGCGCAAGCGGATGGTAGTCCACAGCCGAAGCCTCTACGCTCAGCATCGGGGTGATGTAGTCGTCGATGAGGGTCTTTGTGAAGAGTGATGAGGCAAGCGAAGCCAGAGTGGCAACGACTATGCACACCAACACTATCCCAATGTGTCCCTTGTAGAATTTGAATATGAATTTGAAGAGTCTCCAAATTGAGGAGTCCTTCTTTATGTCGGAAAGTGTCGCACCTGTGCGTGCACCCCTGTCTTTGGGTTGAAATCCTGTTGCCATTTCTCCGGTCTTCCTCCTATTCTTTACCGTGGTCGAAGTCACCTTCGCCGCCGCTTGTCTGCATGACGTAGATGTCATGGTAGATCTGATTGTTCTTCAAAAGGTTCTCATGGGTGTCGAAGCCGTTGACCTTACCGTCTTCCATGACTATTATCCTGTCGGCGTCCTTTATGGAAAGGGTCCTTTGGGATATTATGATTTTGGTAGTCCCCGGTATCCTCTCCATGAAGGCGGAGCGGATCTTCGCATCCGTTGCGGTATCCACCGCGGAAGTGGAGTCGTCAAGGACCAGCACCTTCGGTTTTTTAAGAAGGGCCCTTGCTATGCAGAGCCTTTGCCTCTGACCTCCCGAAACGTTCGTTCCGCCCTGGTCTATGACGGTGTCGTACCCGTCGGGGAAGGTTTCTATGAACTCGTCCGCGCAAGCCTGGTGACAGGCGGCCTTGATGTCATCAAGGGTTGCGTCCTCATCTCCCCAACGGAGGTTGTCCGCGATGGTCCCCGAGAAGAGGATGCTCTTCTGGAGCACCTGCGCCACTTGGTTACGGAGCACCTGCATGTCGTATTTGCGCACGTCTATTCCGCCCACTTCCACACTGCCCTCCGATACGTCGTAAAGGCGAGATATCAGAAATCCCAGCGAAGACTTACCGCTACCGGTTCCGCCGATTATTCCGATGGTCTCCCCCGCGTTTATGTGAAGGTTGATGTCCTCAAGGGCGTAGTCGCCTCCCTGCTTGTAGCTGAAATATACGTCTTTGAAATCTATGCTTCCGTCGGGAACGTCCATGACGGGGTTCTCGGGGTTGTGCATGTCGGGTTCCTCGTTGATGACGTCCGCGATACGTTGTCCGGATGCCGCACTCTGGGTGAGCTGGACGATTATCATGGAAAGCATCATGAGGGATCCCATGATTGTCATCACATAGGAGAAGAGGGATGTCAGTTCTCCCGTTGTGAGGTCCCCTTCCACTATGAAGTGGGCTCCCCACCAGCTGATCGCTATTATGCAGGCGTTCACAACAAGCCTCATGACGGGATGGTTGAGGGTCATCAGAGTCTCGGCCTTTACGCTTAGGGTATAGAGCGAAAGGGCCGCCTTGTCGAATTTGCTGAGCTCATGGTTTTCCCTGGCATATGCTTTCACAACCCTTATGGCGTCTATGTTTTCCTGCACGACCGCATTGAGGGAATCGTACTTCTGGAAAATCTGGCGGAAAAGTTTGGCCGCGTGGCTGATGAGGATGGTAAGGGCCGTTGCCAACACAACTATCGCAACAAGGAATATTATACTCATCCTCGCATCGATGAAAAAGCACATGAAAAGTGCCGATATGAGGTTGAGCGGTGCCCTGAACGAAGTCCTCAGAAGCTGCTGGAAGGCCGTCTGTATGTTGGAGACGTCGGTTGTCATCCTGGTGACGAGTCCCGCAGTGGAGAATTTGTCTATGTCCGAGAAGGAGAACCTCTGGATGTTCTCGTACATGGCCTCCCGGAGGTTAGCC
>Ga0181612_113264_pt1 | contig 12607 bp, 6 predicted proteins | sample HoacroProtozoa21_FD_119630 | JGI IMG/M metagenome (GOLD analysis project Ga0181612, IMG submission 119630) | Hoatzin crop microbial communities from Cojedes, Venezuel. Combined Assembly of Gp0051906, Gp0051904, Gp0051908 | reverse complement strand
GCCGTTGCGTGTATTTCACTCCCAACACAAAGAACAGACCAACATCAGAAGAGCATGCTGTGCCTATGAACGTGCTCTGTCTCTGCTCCAGTTGCCAGATTTGTTCCTTTCATGCACTGAATGTTTGATAATACTTTAAAATGATGTTTCTCTGCCTGGACATACAAAAAACCCTAACGTTTTTCATTGACACATTGTCATCTTTTACTACGTTCTGTCTCTGCCCTGCCATAAAGTTACACTGGCTATTCTCGACATCGAGGATACTACACGTCTAACCTATCATTCCAACCCATTTTTCCACTGAAGGACTTCTCCCTGAAATCATATTGCATTGATTGCCGGTGTCTGCACGGCATTGTTTCACACCCTTCATGACTACTGAATTCAAACCTGAGAATGCTGCAAAACAGCATGCAATGCCACTTTATCAGTCTCTTCAATAAAAAGTAAGAACACATTTAGTATATAGTTGATAGTTTTCAGTTCTACGCACTAGAGCTTTCTGTACTAGAGACTCGGTATTAAAAATGCATTCCTTTGTTTAAAAGTATCACTTGTGTGCATTGTGTGCTTGAAAGGGGAAAATTGAGGAGTTACAGGCACACAAAGATGTGAGTTTACACACCACTGCCGCAATCTCTGCTCACTTTTGACACAGACAAAAAGCATGGTTGCACAACTACACAGTCACACATCAGCTATATTTACTGCAGACTGAAGTATAACTCTGTGAAGTACTCTTGTGCTTGGTTATGCTGAAGTACTCTAGTTCCGGGTTATCCAATACCCTATTTCACCAAAAATGTCGACCGCCAGCTGCCATGGGACTTCACAGCAAACCCGAAGGTCAGTAGACCTGAGGTATTTCAGACCAAAGAAAAAAGGAAAAAAAGATCAAGTCCAAACTTAAGGACTTTTATCCAAGATATTTTCCCCCAGGCATCTATATTTCATACAAAAGATAATCTGAACATGGGTTCCTTGGCTGGTTTCAGCTGTAACCATAAGGAAAAAGCTGAGATTGGAGAGCAGATTTCTGCTACTCAAGAGCCCTATGCATCAACCCTGAAATAATAGCCCTATTCAGAAATGAGTCGGAAGCCAACTTACTTCTTGGAGTTGTGGTGTAGTGCATTTCCAGCAGGATGTACCACTAAGCATGCAGATGGCTGTTACCTGGAGCAGCCTGGTAACCAGGGGGATTTAAGGCACGGCGCTCCATGGAGAGCACTGCCATCGCTTACTGCAAGGTGAGAGGCATGGATCGCAGCAGCAAACTCATATCCAAATAAAACAACCATGTCCTCCAGACTAGAGAGGATTTAAAATACAGTTCTTAGTCACTGGTGTTTTTCCTTCAGCAACATTCCCGGACTATGACCAGAAAGGAGCAGTAGGCAGGCACTCAGGATAAGAGGTGATTTTTGCCACATCCTCTGGCTATTTTCCATTCGATTGACCTCAGTCTTATCTGAACTGAACTTCAGGAAGTGGGTCTCATCTGTGCCCAAGCCTCCGTACCACTGTCTGGAGAATGAATTAGTTGGTAGCTTAATTTCTTGTGCACAAACACTGAGTCTGGAGCTCTGGTGCCCACAAGAGACATATGCCAGCACCATAACTTTCTCCTTTTTGGGTTGCTTTTCCTGTCCTAATTTATATTTCCTCAGTTACAGTACATACATTTACATGGTTAATGTTCAGATTGCTGAGATTACACCATAGTGATGCATGCAATATAAATGCCTAGACAGATGGATGCAGTATCACAGATTTCTGAAAGGAGGAGAACTTGCAAAGCCAGAAGCTCACACTTCAAGAAATATAATTTGCTAACACAGGGGTCACTGAAAATAGATCTGAATACTTAAAAAGCAGTGAAATGCTCTTAAATAAAGCACTGCTGACAAAGGTATATACTCTTTCCTAGAAATAGGCTCTAGTCTGTTAGGCTGCCAGGAAATGATCTTCTCAAGAAATTCTAAATTTTTTCAAATTTATGATTTATAAAGAGTAAGCGCAAATCTGTTCTGCAAAGAAAGTCTGTGGCAAAGACCGCTTTGCCAATAGCTTTCCTCCTTAAATAAAAAATGATGCTAAAACGAGACACCTTATTAATTAAACCAGGATCTATCCTGCAGCTTCGATTCTTCACATATAACTCATGGAATAGATCATCTCTAAATGACAAGTCACAATACAAGTTGAAATCACTACAGAGTAAGCAGTCTGGACTGATACCAGATGAGAGGTCTCTGGAAAAGGGTGTCTCTCTCTGATTATTAATAACATAGCAATAAGACAACAGGTGCTGTTCTGCCGAGCCCTCTTCATATTTTGATAAAACAAACTTGCCTCTCCAACCCACAGAGAAAAAAATACCAACAGACACAGAGAGACAGGAGCAATGACTACCTCTTTGATAATACTGCTCCTGACAAAAGGAAAAGTAAAATTGTCACTCACGACCACCTGCCTCTCCTGAGGACTGACACAGGTATTGCACGGCAAAGCTAATATTTCAGTTTCATAAACTCCGCTTTTCAATTCCTTTCTGGTTAAAACAACAATAAAAAAACCTCCAGCTTACTGATCTTTAAAGGTTGCTGGCAAGATAAATTGGACAGATACTAAAGGGGCTTGCTTGAAAAGATGTAGAGGTTGTAAAGAAGCAAGTGATATTTAGAGCAAAGAATCTAAAGCTGGTGAAATTGAAAAAGTAATGCATATGTTATAGGGAATGTACCTTTCCTTCCCTAGCTGTGCTATATCGTGTTTCCCACAGTTGGTTTCAAAGTCTCTCTTTGCCTTTCATCTTACACATATTTCAGCACAGTTGTTATGCAAGATGGGGAGTCATTCATTTTAATGTGATACTAAGCATATTACCACAAAAACAGAGAGAGGCTACCATTTTACTGATTATCTAATTAAAAAGCTCTACAATAAAAATTCTTTGCAGCCCCACGCTGCACACAAAAGATTCAATGCTGCATCTGAAAAGCCACATGCACATAAAAGCAAAGAATTTGTAAATGCTTCCGATTTTTGCTTTTGTTCTTCTTCTTGTTATAAAAGCCACAGTATCAGTCTCTTTAACTGCTAATAAAAGCAATTTAATGACAGGTAGATTTACTGGTTTGTAGCTTCTCTGAACCCCCAACATGCTCACTAAAGGAAAGTAACTTTAGCTAGAAAAGAGATCCTTGCAGCACTATGGTGAATAATTCATCATTGCATTTTTCTTTTCATCTCATTTTCTGTCAGTAATGTACACAACTGAAAATATTGCAAAATCTAAAAACAGCCACAGACACGGACTTCCAGCAGCAAAATACACATAAAACTAGCAGGCAGGTTTCCCCAGCTTATATAATAATAGCTTTAGCTCAACAGAACCCCCCATCACTCACCGAGGACTGAATTCACTTGAACAAAAGCAGAGCCCAGTCACCAAATGCAGCTTCGCAGGACTCTTAATGCGAGATGCTCCTGTCTGCTGTTCAGTTCACACTTGCCTTTATAACTAAGCCAACCAACAACATTCAGTTGCTGAACCTGATGAATTATAAAACGGTAGCTCCCAGACTCTCATATTTTACATCACAGGGGGTGGTCATCCAGCATACACACTGCCTGTGTACATATATTCTGCTGTAACTCATCCTGATAAACACATCAGTGCTGGCAGCAGTGACAGTAATTGGTGCTCAGGATGTACAAGCACAAACCAATAGAGCACACTCCCACCTTCTGCTCTGTGCCACATCTCTACCTGTCAATCACTGCACCTTGTTAAGGTGGAATGATCAACTGCACTTTGGGGAGAAGTGAAACTCAGAGCAGAAACCATCTGAAAACAGCAGAAAGCATCAACCTGATAGGAAATCTTCACTTAAACATTTCATAATACACTAGTAAATGTAGCTTCAATCTTTTTCTAGATACAGTTTTCACGATTTTTTTTTTTTAATCTTCAGAAAATCTTCCATTCTTAAAGACACAGTGCTTGTTTAGTGACTAACACAAAGTTCATAACTTCCACTATCATGAATGGAAATTATTCAGGCAATTTCTGTGGACATTAACAAGAAAAACCTAAAAGCATTACTCCAGGCAGAATGGCTTTTAAAGTAATGTACTGGTTAGGTGAAATTACGTGTACATTTTAAAAGCCTCTTAAAAAATGACGACAGGTTTTAAGAATCTCTTCTAAGATATAAATATGTATTTGCAATGCTCTTCATTTCTCTAATGCTTTCTTTATTCCATATGCTTGTATTGTTTTTAAAGTAAATGTATAGATACAAAATTACAGAACGGAACAGCTAAAACTTAGACCCATTAATATAATCAGTTAAACGAAACATTTTCAAGTGGGATTAATTACAGCAATAGCAATCACAATTGTTGCACATGCCACAAATTAACACTCACAACCAGACCCTAACAAGCAAAACTGGTTACGGTAATGGCAACATACAGCCAGGGATCAGTCACTGGACAGGGTTGTGTATGGCAAGTCTTTGACGATGGAGCAGAAGTCGCTCTTTCAGTGTTGAGCTCCAGGAATTTTGTATGTGTTTTACACAAAACCAAGGTTATCTGTAGGAGCACAAAGTGGGAAGGAGTGCTTTATGTGGGGTGATTTTCTATTTCTACATCACTGATGACAACTCTCAGAGGGCTCCATTTGGAGCCTGAACTTGATCCAGCTCCTTTCATTCCCTGCGCCTGTAAAACTCTCCCAACATTTGGTACCACGATGAAAGGTTGTGCTTGGGAAGGTGAGCACAGTTGTGTGAGCGGTTGTGCATCGCCCGGATGCTTTTCCACGAACAACTGGGCTGAGGAATGCAAATGAAGCCTGCGCCAGCAGCCCCAGGCAGAAACCCAACCCTTCTCACCATCTGGACCGACTGATGTGCGTCATAATGTGGGAACAGGGTGTTGCATTTCATGCATACCAAAAGCAAGTCTTATATATATCCCTTTTCTCCCATCCTCAGCTGCTTGTTCCCCCCCATTCCTCATTTGTCTTTATGTGTTCAGCACCTTCACTATCCGTGAAAAAAATTCACGAATGGCCAGAGCAGTATTTCTGCATGTGCTACTGGCTCTTACTATAGTGGCTTGTATGAAGGAAAAGCTGTGTATAGTTGGGTGGCAGAATGCGAGGGAGACGTATCAGGACTTAATCAGAGTAATGGTTTTGATGTCTTGCTCTTTCTCAGAGGAAAAGGCAGCTGAGATCCAATAATTGGATTCTCCAGCGATGCTGACTGGGAATAACCCAATATGGGCAGAAAATATTCCACATGACAGACCCTGGATCATTGAGAAGCAGCAAAAAGATCTGTGCCACTGGATTTGCCTTATAGAGCCAAATCCTCTTCTCCTGGGTTTGCACATTTCACTTCCTAATCGCAGGGGTTCTCTAAAATGGCACAAGCACAGCAGTTTGTTGTCTTGTGCACTAATTAGGGTTTTCTGACCTATTTTTCATAAAAGACAGTTTCAAACCACATGTGCCAGAATGCCTTAAAAGGCATCTATTTTCCTTGTTGTTTTGCCTTAACCATTCAGGTTTGAAGAGGCTTCCCAAGAATCTACGTAAAGATGACACTGCCTTGTAATAAATTGGTGCAGTGTGATTAAGACACAAACAATACTTGGTTGAATCTCCTTGACCAACATAACATTCACCCTAAAATTCAGCTTACGTTTACTGAAACACAGGTTTGTAAAACTGACCAGTATCACAACAATGTAAGACACTAACATTTCATAGCTGTGTGTAGGTGGCATGCATAAAAGACAGTCTGTGGTATCACACAAGAGCCACAATTCCAAGAATTGCTACCCGATTTCACATTTACTTGCAATTTTTAATTAATTATCCTGGCTTCCATGTTACCTTTCCATGGGAAATATTTAATAGCTGATACTGCCATAATATTCCGCAACGTGGTGCTCTGTTAAACCACTACCGTCTTGGTAAACGGATACATTCATCACACAACCTGTGGCCTCGGGGCTCTGTTCATGCGTTCTGGTGCAGAATGTGAGATTTCACATTCGAACTTTCTCATTTCACTGACAGGTGTGTGAAAATCCCATATGGCTGCCAGATTTCTGTATGCCTACATATGTATATATAGTATGTATTTTTAAGACATTAGTAACAGACAAATTTGCTATTGACTTTGAGGTCCTTTGCTCCAAGCTGCAAGCTATAAATTATTTTAAAATGAAGAAAAAAGACAAAAGTGTTCCCATTTCCTGCTGAAACATGACTTCTCTCTTCCATAGTCATGTGGACTATATTGACTACACATCACAGACATCCTCTTTGCTATCTAAAGTGAGCACGCAGATCACTGGACAGAAATCAGGGCATTTGGCTGGAGTGAAAAGAGTAGTTACCTTTTCCGCCCAAGAAACAGCTAAGGAAACTTCAAATTAAGAGTAACTAGAGGCAGATTTGATACTATCAAGATCACAAATTAGCTAGTACAGTTAACTTGCATCCCAATGAAGCAAAACTACATCTCCACAGTGTGGACCCAGAGTTCCAGGTGAATAAATGTGCACCAACAGAGATAATTTGCAGGCTACGCCAGATGGTATGGATGATCAGTAGGCTGGTCAGTAATTTTTACCATGTGGCCTCAGAAGCCATCATGCAAACTAAAGATATGTTTATTCAGTACCTTGCATTTAGAAATTATACTCTTCAACTTCTTTAGTTATTTTTTTTCAGATTTACGCTGGTTAAAGGAAATGCTCTTTCATCTGATAGTCCATTGATGGCACTGTCAGACAGTGTCTCTAAAGCAAAGAGCCCGGCAGGATTTAAAAAATGGACTGGGCATTTATCAGACAATAACATCGTAAGAACAGTACTAACAAGAAATATCAGCTTTCCAACGATCAGGGGATCTAAAAAAACTTTGTTTCTTATGGATGTTTCTCCTTCAGTCTCAGACTCAACTCATTGCTCTTCCTCAGCCTGCAACATTTCACCGCAGCCCAGCTTCTCCTGGCTCCCTTACAAGACAAAACCCAGAACCTCAAGGCTGCAGGTCACTAACCAGGTCATTGCCCACCTTCCTCCCAGCGAAGGCACTAACTTAGCTCTCCCTCCCTAATCCATCTAAGAATTGCCATGACATCTGTATGAGCTTAGTTACTTCTGAGACCTACCTTTTTTCAAATCAAAATCAGCTGAGCATACTTGTAGAGGTCTTTCATTACATTTCATAAAGGTAATCTCTAGTTACAGGGAATTTCAATGCCTATACTCTCTGAAGGGAAGTAGGGTGATAGGGATGTTGTTGTACCTTTCAAGTACAGAAATCTATCAAACTTTTAATTCCACCTGAGATCACTGAGGATTTATGAATTTCACTAGCTACTCTACTGTCTGTGGCTTGAATCCAATAAGAATCTGTCCTTTTACAAATATATGATAAAACAGTACCACAGACTTTAGTCAGATGATTTCATTGCTGTAACCTACATACATCATGCACTGCAAAATAAACAGCAGTGACAATGTAAATGAATGTAATTGCCACAGCAAAGCAATGGAGAAATTAATTTCCTTTCATTGTAGTTCACTTGCAGTTCCATTTAAGAACAGTTTTTAAACAGCTTCATTTTGTAAGATTAATCCTCATAAGTACAAATTAATAAAAATGTATACTTAGATTAATTAATAAATTAACTGGCACAGGGCTTTGAAGATGTTAAGGACTGTACAAGTGCTAATACTATAATAATATTTTTCTGAATTACAATACTTTTCTGCCTCAAGTGACGTCTTTTCTGCTGCAAGTGCAGAGTGCAAACTCAAGTCCTCTTTCTGAATGAGGACTGTGTTTGAAAAAATACAGAAAAAAGAGGATTAAAGAGGATATTCAGGCAGGTCTGAATGAATAGACACCCAAGAGAGCAATCCCAGTTGATCAAGGGCAAAGACAAGAACTTGCTTTGCTAGTTAGGAAGGCTGAACTCTCTTAATGGTGGCTTCATAGTCTCAAGAATATGAATGATCATATCAGTAATAAAGAAGAGCTGCTAAAAGGAAGGCAGGCCAGATGGCACTTTCCCTAGAGCCTCTGGAGAGGCTGCCTGGATTTGATCTGAAAAGCCTTTTATAGCACCCCATGAACCTGGAATACGACAGCAGCCCATTTGTAAGCCAATGGATGTCTCAGGAGCAGTCTGAGACTTCATACAAATGTTGATTTTCCGTATGGCTTAGATTGGTGCAGCTGGTTAAAAGAACTGATGAACTTGGAGGATGTATTTCAGTATCCAGAACTGGAATTTCTTTCTTCTCTAGACTTTTATTTTCCCTTTAACCTTGTGTTTCTCATTGTTTTCTTTCAGTTTTTTTCCTTTTAAATGAGTTAAATTTGTCTGAAGCTCGATACTCAAATCCAAAATAAACCATAATGGACTTACTAACTCCAAGAGCCGGAAAAGGGCCTCACGATCAACTTTTTTTTAGGTAAAAGATTAGATTCAGCAGCAAACGAGACAAGCATCTTTTACACATCTTTTACACAAACAGAAGGTCCCACAGGCAACACCTTATAAGCCTGGTGCAGGGAGCAAACGAGTTAACAGCTTTGCATGGCAAAGAATGGCGGAGTGACACAAAGATCCTCCTGCGGTTCGCAGTTTAACTCTGCGTGCACTCAGTGGTGGGAGGAGTAGGTGGCTGATTTGGGGAAGAAGTATAGCACAGGAATGATACACTTGACTCCTCTGAGGATGGTGATGAAAATCTGTCAGCTTGGCATAGTCCTTCATGTTACCTACAGCAATTGCTGACGCACAGAGAAAGTAACAGCTCTACAGACATCACGGTAAAAGGCAATGTGCGGTGGAGAGAGCAGATCTGCTTTATTGAAGAAGCCCATGGCAGTGCTGCAAGGGGCTATCCATGGAAAGGGACACAAGATGAGCACACAGAACAGCCTTCATAAGAAAACTGTGAAATTCAGACCTGTGTTTGTGGTAGATTGCGAAAAATAAGCGGCATCGCCTGAGGATGCCTTCTGCACTGATTGTGACAATGAGCTAGCACAGGAATACGTACGCACACACTTTTAGATTAAGTTTTCCCCTCCTACAGTTTTCTTTCAGGAAAGAAAATTTGAAGCCTGGATGACTAACTACAATGCAGATGGCTGAGCAGTGTACAGACACCCATGCTAGCTCCAAATGAACTAGCTTAGATGATGCCATGAGTGAATTTAACCTACTCATGTTGAACCCCATGGCCACGCGGCTCCTGGAGCCTAAACACGTAAAGCAGTTTGTGATCCAGACACACCAGGTGATACTCATGCTACGTCTGTGCCAGCCATTCACCCAAATTTACTTCTGCAGGTTTTTTTTGCCATTACTTGCAAATGCGCCAAGAACGAACCTCCCAGCAAGGAAGGATATGTGCAACTGCAGGAGCATCAGAGGGAAGCGTTGCTCTGAAAAGGAAGAAAGAAATAACTGCTCTGCTGGGATATGGCAAAAGCGCCTTCAGCTCAGCAGGAATCATCTGTAGCCTTGCATGGTTCACAAGACTGCTTAAACTGCAGATTTACTGTCTTGGCTTTAATGTCAGACCAATTAATTCAGCTCTTACTGGAAACCCTTGTGTTTAGCTAAGGGTGATGGCACCCTGGTGAACCTGCTTTGAGGGGACTTTCATGCCCAGTCATTGCTGTACTGTCTGGGCACTCTGCAGGCAGGAAAGGCAATGACACTCCATCTACAGGACAGCAGTAACCACGAACAGGGAAATAAATGTCTGTCATCCCATTGCATTTGTATCTGGCAACTAACTTCCACAGAGTCTGGGCTGAGTTGGGCATTTAAGGACAAGCCAGCATTTTGTAGGGAATGTGTCTGATGGGACGCAGGAACCAGGACACTGATTAGATGCTCTGCTCTTGAACTACTTATAGCTCCAGGATTAATTAGGAATGGGAAAGCGCTCTAAGACCTTTAACCGAAGAACTAGAGAATTAAAGGAGGTGAAATATAAATACCTTTCTCACCAAAGCATCAGAATCTTTGAGTGAAACCCTACTCAAATAATTCACGCTATGTAGACACAAGAAGAAAATTTGGTTAATATTTCTTAAATGATGTCATAGGAATTATCAGGAAATAATGAAGAACTGAACAGAGAGATTGTACATGTGAAAGCTGAGGATGTATAGTTCTCAGCACTTCTATTAAAACTCAAAATGATGACGTATTTAAACGTTAATGCTGCAGGCCAATTCAGCACCTTCAAAGCAAATAGTTCTGCATGAGTTGCAGAGTCCAAGTAGTGATTTTCTCCAGTCTTTTTTTCTGCTTATAACCACAGTTGGGGAAAAAAAAGTCCTTTGGCTCTCCCAGTGTTTGTATTGCATAGCAGACAGCAATATATGTCAGTCTGAGTGTTATAAGAGGAAACAATAAAAAAGCACTGTCACCGAGCATGGATTCAAATTAAAGGAACTTTTTCAGCTCTAGTTCTCAGAGAACACACTTAGTGCCCTTTAAAATGCAGTTTGGGGGCAGAATAATCAGAAGTGACACACTTGAATGAGAACAATAACAACAAAGTGACCCCGAGGTGAACACGGGGAAAGTGGACAAGCCATACTACTTTGTGTTGGTGCCAAACAAGGACTTTAATAACAATGTATAAAAATGCAGTAAGATAATGCAAACAGGCTACATCTGAAGGAAAAACCACAACCCTTACACAGAAACCGCTGTCTGCAGTCCGCCATGAGAGGATGCGGCAGTTAAGAAGATGACTCCTTGTGGAGATCGTAACCAGTTTCATGTCTTAATAGATGGCAGGTGTTCTAGCAAAGTGTGACCCTGTGGATATCATGGTATTCTGTAGAAAGTAATAGAAAAATTCATCCCTGAAAGTATCATCAAAGTTCTGGGCGTGCAAAAATTAGTTAGCTTGTACCAGCAGGCTATGAGGGGAAAAAAATCCTTTTGCTTTTTACCAGTAAACTAATTACTTTGTTTCCCAGGGAGCATCCCATTGGACTACCGTACTTCAGCTCATATCCATTGAAATAACAAGGACTTTTAGGAGGATGAAAAATGCAAATCCTGTGTGCGTGTTTACACTATGCTACCTATATCCTAATAAAAACAAGAGTCTAGTAAATGTCTGACTGACCGTAAGAGCTGATCAAGTAATTTGCAGTGAATATATAGTTTCTTCTCTGTTTCTTCTTATTTTCTGTTTTTTATTAATGAGTTTTTTTGTTGTTTTCACAAATTAATTATCACACAGGAGTTACTAGATGTCTTCTGCTTATAGAAATGATCTCTGAACATTATATTTTTAGTATTTACAATATGAGTTTTGCATAATCATATACTATTTCTTCATTTTCTGCCTGGTGAGTTGTAAATATTAGCACTACATTTCTTGGGCAAATATTCCTATGAAATATGTTAATTATAAAAATATTACTAACAGTAAGTTCATCCAAAACTTGGATGGAAATTAAATGTAAATGATCACAAAAGCAGATTAATCGTTCAATTATATATGTATGATTCTTGTAAAGTTTTTGAGGTATATGTTTGCCTTTTCTCAGAAACCTAAGAAACATAATTTTGAAAGTCAAATCATAATTAACATTTTTCTTCTTGTAACATAATTTCTGTACCAATATTATGTAGAATGTGGAATGTACTTTTATATCTGGCTTGGTTTGAAGTTAATTGATTTTCAGACAAGCATCTGGTTTTAAACTACAAACTTGATGACTTAAGAAGACTTGGAGAAATTACGGAAAATCAATTAAATATATGAAATCAATGTATGTAAAATTTAAAACATGTTAATATTCATGGAGTCACTTCAAGGTCTTTCTTTGAATGAAACGATCAGAAATTAAAGCCTTATTTTTCTGGAAGGATTAAATCCATTTGGGGTCTTAATATGCATTAAATTAACACAGTGCTCCCTGCAAATAATTGATTTTCCTTAACTTCCCCTTTACACCTGGTCGACAAAGTTAACAGCTTCTTGTGAGAAATCAACCTCATTTGGCATTAGATTGGATACTGCAGCCAGAAATTATTTTTGACCTTTCCAAACAAAACAAAATCTTCTTATTTCTTCCTATGTTGGAGTAATAAAAGAGACATGGCCTATGTTCAGTTCATTAAAATCTAGGTATACACATTATAAAGATAAATAACAGAGAGACAAGCCATTGAAAAACTCAGATTAATCCTTAATATTGTACTGAGGAAGAAAAATGCCATCATGCAGTATATAATCACTGATGACAGCATCAACAGATGAGAAAACATAATTTTGAAAAGTTAATCATTTTCTTTGAAGTAATGTTACTATAAGTGAGTGTCCCTTATTAATTTAAACTAATGATTTTTTTGATCTGTGTGATAAATATTATGACTGCTGAAATCTACAGCATGTTTCACATTATTTTCTACATTTAAGGACTCTTTAACTACACTTGAGAGGCAACCTGATATGTGAAGGCATGTCCTGTATTTATTGAACATTATGCGGACTAGGATAATTTTACAG
>Ga0181612_177067_pt1 | contig 12608 bp, 10 predicted proteins | sample HoacroProtozoa21_FD_119630 | JGI IMG/M metagenome (GOLD analysis project Ga0181612, IMG submission 119630) | Hoatzin crop microbial communities from Cojedes, Venezuel. Combined Assembly of Gp0051906, Gp0051904, Gp0051908 | reverse complement strand
CTGGACAAGGTCCTGTGCAGCCTGCTGTAGGTGACCCTGCTTCGGCAGGGGGGTTGGACTAGATGACCCCAGAGGTCCCTTCCAACCTCTACCATTGTGTGATTCTGTGATTCATGCTGTTTCTTTCAGCTTGGGTGAAAAAATTACTGGTATTGAAGCATTTTCTTAGACTATTCCCAGCCTGATGTTTGGATCACTTCACTGTTCCTGCCTGCTGGGAAGGGAAACAGGGAAGCCTGTTTCCTTTGGGCAGGCCTGGGTAAAACACATTGAGAAATAACCAGACAGGCGGTGATGGGGTCTGTACAGGTGTAATTTGTATTATTGCAGGCCAGAAGGGAAACGTTAACCCAGCCTCACGGCATTCGTTAAGGACAGTGTGGCATGAGGACCAGAGATTTGTCTGGGGATTAAGGAGTGAGAGCAAAGGGACTAGAGGAAGGAGAAGACAAACCTGTGTGGTCTGGCTCAGAACTGTGGCCTTGAGCCGCACACATGGAAGGGAGGGCTGCGTATATTTATCAGTTGTGCCATTTGCAGTCATTTCAGTGCTGTGAGACTACTCCTCAGCATAACACTTGGTTTAAAAGAGTAATTAAATAAAAAAAAATTTACATTTTGGATTTTACATCCTTTGGTTCTTGATGCTTTTTTAAAAGATCTTTTGCCTTTGAGGGAGAGAAGAATCGGTCCTGTACAATATCTTATCCCCTTTGATACTTCCTACGTTGATCCTGCACTTACCTGATGTTATAGCTAGATGTCAGCCTCAGATGTGAATCAGGGGCTTGTCAGTCAGAATCAGATTTATTTTTGCTCATCTCTCTGTAGGGTGAGACTGCTGAGCTAGCGTGGTAGCTGGGACTTGTCTTCTTCCCAAAAGCCCGGCCTAGGGGGTTGATTATTAACTTTAATTGAGCCGTTAGTAAGGATTTGCCTTTAACAGACTCGGAGGACTGTCTGTGCTCATAGTACAGTTTGGCTGTCCGTTGACTTCTCTTCTTTGGAGTTCGGTGGACTTCTTTTTTCTCAGGTGATGCCCCCTGCCCACAGAGCTCTGCTCCCCACCCTTTCTCCGAATGCCTCCACCCGGTAATGCAGCCTCGAGGGGTGCCAGAAGCCTCGACACCGGCTCTGCGCAGGCTGACGTGGTGAGAAGACGAGGCAAGGACAGTTTCAGACCTGGGACAATGACAGCAGCGAGTGTGCTGGAAAACGGGTGATTCAGCTCTTCCAGCAACTCGTCACGGTGACCTGGCAGCCTCACGAAAGAGCAGGTCACGTTTCGGCGGGTTTGGGGATGTACTGGCTGAGGGAGGGCTGTGACTCATGGGGTGACTTATGCTGGGAGCAGCAGAGGGTCGCGGCTGCGGGACTGACTGCGGTGGGGCAGCTGAGGTGGAGGGGCAGAGCCTGGACCACTGCAGTTCCCAGCGGGCTGTTGCACTGGTTTTTGGTAGAGTGCCACTGGTTTTTGCTTTGCCTGTACGTGGCTTGCTGTGAACTGCAGCACCTCAAGACCTGCGTTATAGGAAGCTGGGGTCAGGTGTGCTCTAGGGACGGGGCACGCAGCAGCTCCTAGTGACTTTGTCGGTCTTTCCAGCATGTCAGTCCTGCCTGCGAGTCAGCGTTGGGAGATGGGACGGACACGCAAATTGTTATTAAATTTTCTTGTAAAAGACCTTGATACGAAAATCGTAAGTTACAGAATATAAGGATTGTATCTCTGTTATTAAAAGCAAGCAGGCAAGCAAAAAAGCCCTCGTCTCTCTGTGCTAGGCTTCAGAAGTGGCTGTTTAATAGCCATGTTGCTGGGAGCTTACTGAGTCACTGCAGACATGTAAATGCGGGTGGTCACCTGAGGGCTTACTACACTCTGGTCCCTGTCTCTAACACGGTTCAATTAATCTGATTAACCTTTTTGCCCAATCTTTTCTTTCCAGGAAGGGCAGAAATTGAGAGAATTCTCTGCTGCAAGTCACTGTGTTTCTTCCCTCACTTCGGTGGGTTTAAAGCAAAACCAATTAGCTCCTCAATGCGTAGATTTGAAGGGTAGGTGGGATGGTGTACCCTCAAACTAGTATCTTGGAAGGAAAATGTCATGAACGAGAGGTTCTCAAGTTTAATGGAACTTGTCACTGAACTGGATTGAAGCTCTGTGGTGGCTTTTTCCCCTCCTCTGAATTAGTGGAGTCCCAGTGCCATCTTCCAAATCATAAGCAAAGAACAAAATACAAATCCCAACAGCCTGATGAGCTGGAAACGTTAGCTCTTCGTTTGCCCGTGACATTGCCCGTGCCTTTCGTTGCACTGTTGCTTCTCTGGTTCCAGTTAATTTTGGCTGCTTGGCCGCTCGCAGATGATTTCCATTCCTGCCTTTATTGCCTGCCAGACTCCGGGTGAGGAAAAGCAGCAGGTGTAAACACAGAGCTGTCAGCAGAGCAAACCCATGGGCGGGATTGTGAATGCTGAGGTGACTTTTGCTGTAGGAACAGGAAGATTTTATTCAGATTATGAGGGGTGCTTTTCCTTTTTTTTTTTTTTTTTTTCTGCCTTTTACAAGAAGACAGGGACTTGTGCTCCTGACTGGCAGGCAAAGATTTGGGCTCTGTGGCTTAATTGTTAATATCCTGAAATGATTTATGTTGGAAGGGATGTTTGGAGGCCATCTGGGAGTGGGAGTGTGCGTGGGAGTGTCCTGCGGGGTGCCGGGGCCGTCCCCTGGAAGGGTGCAGCCTTCCACCCCTGCTCTGCACAGGTGGCCGGGACGTGGGCACGCACCCTGGCCACGGCGTGGCCGCCTCCTTCCCTTCCACCGTGACCTTGGGCCACACGGTGCTGCTCCAGGGTGGCAGCAGCCAGCCCTCTCTAGTCACCGTAATGTAGGAATCTCAGCAGAGGTCGGCCTTTCGTAACAGGTACAAAGAATATAGACTTCTGTCACCCCATCACTCGGTACTTGCTATATCTCACGGAGTCATCCTTGGGAAGTGCTTCCAGAGACTCAGCTGAAAGAACTAATGGCAGCACAAAAATCTTCATTTAGGTTTTCTGTACGTCCTCATTCAAATCTGGGAGTTACTGCCCAGGGATTTTGTCTCCTGTTACCTATATTTTAAAATACTGTATCTCAGGGGAAATACGTTATCCCCAGCTCTTGAGAGTGCCCAGCCTAGTTTTGCCTGTGAGGCGAGCTAGCGTGCTGACGTTTTCTGTTTTTCTTGAAGAAATAGACCATACTTTGCCCATCAATAGCTTTATGGCTAGTAGTCGCGGTTTGCAGCGTGGCCGTACGCATCTCTTGCATATTGTAGCAGCTGCTTTGTAGTTGGCACCAGTTTTTGGATCTTCATTCATGGCTAAGGCAACTGCACACAGTAGAAATAAAAATAACCCACTGGGTTATCTGGGAAATAACTGTATCAAATATCCAAACCCAGAGTAATCTGAAAAATGGTTATTTCTCTCCCACTCAGTGGCTTCTTTCTTACTGGAAGTAACGAATGCAGACAATTATCTTACAGAATGCTTAGGATTATTAATAATATCTAATAGGGCAGGAGTGAACACTGCCAAGTGCCTACATTTGATTTTCAGTGGAAACACTTCAAACATCTAGCTTTCTGCTAATGTTGCTACTGATTAACGTTTGCTGCGGTGCCATAGAGTTAACCTGGGGCAGTAAACAAGCTGTCCTGTTCTGCCCTGGTTCACAAATACTGGAGGGATGCTCGGCTGTGTATCTGATAGCCAGAGTGAAGTCAGGTGAGGATGAGGGCAGTCCTCGGAGAACAGAAGCGGACGGGAAATGCACAGAAGTAGGAGCTTCGGCAATGTCACTCTCGCTTCCGAGTCACTAGCGAGCTGAAAATCTGGGCAGAGCGTGAGGGGCTGTACTGATGTGGTAAGCTAATTGCTGTCACAACAGTTGCCTCTAATCTTATTTTCGTGTATTTATAGTGTGTAAGATAACATTTTCTCTCGAGTGAGCCCTCTTGCAGGCCCCTTGGCACAAAGAGACCGTTTTCTATCAGCCTCTGATGAAGCAATACGCTGATTACTCCAAGGGGATCATTATTGCTGCCTTGCCAGGTTCTGCTGAGTACGTCTTCAGGTTGAATTCAAGAGCTCTAATGGCCTTGATTACAGACTAATAACGAGCTTTGGTGCCATGCTTAAGCCCTGAGTGGGAAGAATAGCACGCAAAGAGGAAGCTGAAATATGGGACCGTTGGGACAGTTTCCAGCTTCAACTTGTGATCTTTCTTTGTGCTCCCAGGCTTTACCCTGTCCATGACTCAATTACTTATTTTATACGAGTATGAAAGATTGCTCTAATGTAGCTGGTTCTTTGTTTCCGAGGTCTGTTTTCAGCCAATGTCCTTAGCAATTGAATTTGCTTCCACATTGTTATATGCAGAGCTGCCTTTTATTTGCCGTAATTATCTGTTCCTAGCACAGCTCTGCCACACAAGGGCTCGTGTGTGTGTGCCTGTATTCAGACACACAAATGGAAACCGCTGCCCTTTGTGCTCTGGCTCTAGGTGGGAAAGCGTAACACGGAAAGGAGGATGAACATTTTGCGGGGATTTTGTATCAGGAGAACAGAACCAAGTTTCAGAGTTGCGAATAGCATTAGAGTCCCCTCACCCTCCTGCTTATGGGGCAGGGAATCAAAATACTGAGAGCAAGAGGAAAGATAAACAGAACCTTCCTTTATTTCTTCCTTTCGCCAACAACGTTATCTGCATAACCCTGTCCACTCTTCATCTGGTTTGTCTGGGACTCAGCAGTGCTAGAAACAAGAAAACAAAACAGATATTCACATCAAAAGACACAGCTTTTTGTATATATTTATATGTAATCTGTTTATTAAACTTTATTTATCTATTTCTACTCTTCATTAGCTTGCTTACACATCCCAAAGTTTTTTTCCAATAGTTTTATCTGTTCCATTTGTCAAACTTTGGTTCCCTGTCCCCACTTCCAGCTGCTCCCCTGTTGTGATTTATACAGGTTTGGAATTAATTATAGCTGTTTAGTTTCACTGCTGCTGCACCCATTTGTAGCAGTCCCCAGATATGTCAAAGAAGCCCCGTTTGTAGACTAGCCTGGAGAACTGGTGTTAGCTGTACCTTTCAGGAAATGTAAAATCAACTGTGGTGCTCTGGGTTTTTTAGTTTCGTCTTGCTAAGGAGCCCAAACCCATGACCAATTTAAACTTTTGTTGTTTGTTTCCTAGTTCCAGTTGAGGCTGGTAAAAGGTGATGCTGTTAGTAGTCTCTGTTCTTTGCTAGGAGGAGAGTTGCTGCCTTTGCCATCCTTTTGGGTTTGCCCACGTAAAGGCATCTTCACATCCCCTTCACTGCAGAGGAGCCTGGCTTTAGGTATCTGACACAAATATAGACCAGCATTGACTACTGCAGTGGAGATTACTCCCGTGTTTAAATGAAATCTCTGTCTGGTAACATCTCGGTATCTGAGGGCCTCCTGTTAACGTAGCTGTCACAGTTCCCTGGACAGCGTGAAGGCATTTTTATCTGGTTTTACAGTTCATAAAAAGAAAACAAAGAAATACATTTCCAAAGCAGCAACTCATTTGACTTGTTTCTATTTTGGGAAGCCCGTTTCGAGGCGTTAGCCAAGCTGTCAGGCCGGCTTGCCCACGTTCGCAGGGTAGCTCGGCGGCAGCGCCGGGCGCTCATCCCACGCTCTTGACTTCCAGCGTCGCAGCTCTCCTGCGATATAAAGCGCTCTTCCTTTTTCCTGAACCGGTCAGATCTGTCTTGCTCTGTTCTCGTTCTGAAGTTCAAGCTGAGTAAGCGTAGCGTGTGTCCTGGCTGCAGACCCTTCCAACGCTGCTGAAGCGCTGCAGCCTGGCCGGTCGCGAGGGCTGCCCTTGGAAGGGAGCAGCTTGCTCACCTTGCAGCGCGGCCGGCGAGGTGCGGTAGATGGCATGGAGCACGTCAGTGTCGTCAAGACCACTGCGATTAAATTGCTGTGGAGATAGGGAAAGCCATCTGCTATTTGTTCCCCCTGCCTGCTCGCTATTCAGAAAGCCGGTGCCGGACGTGACTGCCAAGCCTGGCTGACTAGATGCCAGGCTGTCATGTGGAGCTGGGTCTGGGTCAGAGGTTTGGTGACCCGTTTGCAGGTGACATTGTACGTACGTGCGGAAAGGGCTTGGCTGTCGGTTGACGGAGGGAAGTTGCAGCGAAGGGTGTGACGATCGCTGGAGCACGCCTTTTACAGCTGGTGTCTTTGCACTGCTGGGTGGTGATCCTAGCTGAGCTGATAATATGTTCTCGCTCTCTTCAGATATATGGCTGCGAGAGCTGGTCTTGTGCCTGCTCCTTCCCTGGAGAGAGCGAGGTGTGTGGGACTTATCCCAGCATCGCTGTAAGACGACGACCTGAGGCTGCTGCTGTGCCTGTGGCGGGTTGGTGATCAGAGGGGTGTGCATCCCCTCCATGCTGACAGGCTTGGGGCAGGCTACCGGGGTGTTTGTGTGGGGCACAGGGATGGGCGTGTGGGCTGCGGGCAGTTCTGCGGGCTTCCCAGGTCACGAATAGTCACTGTCAATCTTCTGTGCAGGTTCCTGAAGTCCTTTGATATACTGTCTAATATACACTGGGAACCAATATCAAATTCCTTAAACAAACACAAAATGTTAAAAGAATATTACAACTGCTGAAATGCTAAGGTTAAGGATCCAGGGTTTAGGAAATGCCAGAAGCAACATGTCCTAGGTGTCTGCTTTTTGCATTTTGTGACGTGTTTTTGTCGTGATGATACAGTTTTTAAGGGCATGATCATATACTGGTTTTCCTATGTTGGCCTTGTACAGCAGTGAATTAGCAGTGGTTATTTAAGAGTGTGTTCTATTAAAAAAGAACGGTATGTGAGACTCTAAGCTTTAGTTATTGCACTTAATTCCTCTCTAAACACAAATTTCTTATTTCCTCTTCCTCCTGCCCCCATGGATTTTGCCGCTTGGGTCCTTCACAGTGAGCAGAGCCGATCAGTACAATCCCGAAATACTGTATTGGCAGTAATGTACCTTCACCTCATGTCTGGATGAGATTTGGTGGATTATGGGGATGGTATAATCTCAATTATAACAATAAGGGACTGAAACACTGGGAAAGTGAAAAGTATTTTACCAGCTCTGTGCATAAAATATGAACCTGATTATTGGGCAAACACTGTGTAGTATTTTATCAGTTCAGAGCTTCCATATCCTAATGCTATCTCTTTTTTATACCTGGGTGTTCATCCCAGTCCTGTTACGGTTGTTGGCTCTGCTCTTCAGACGTTGTTCTTTGGAAGCAGTTTCCATCTCCATGTTCCTCCATAGTCCATGCTCTCAACCCCACTTACAGGTTCCCTCCTTGAGCCTTGTTATGTTCCTCTCTCGTTTGGTTCTTCATCTTGCTTATTCCACCGTGGTACAACTCAGCTTTGGAATTAGGCACAGGTAGTGTTGTCATTCATAGCACTTGTGAACCAACAGGAACATCGTTGGCACTGGTGGAAGGAGAAGGGTTTTTTTATATACAACTGTTCAAAATATCGGTTGCAGAGCTGGGGAGCACTCGGTTCAGCCAGGGCTCTGGTACCGAGCAGCACCCTCGCTTGTGGGAGCGGAGAGGGGAAGCATGCAGGAGGTTGGGCTCGGCAGATCTCAGCTGCTGAATTTAAATGTTCTTACGGAGCGTGTATAAAATGAAGTGACTTTTAAATTGGGTGGGTTGTGAGTGTGTTTTCAGAGAAACCATGTTAAACTTCTTTCTGGCACAGATGTCACTATATTGCTTAATTGTGAGCTCCTTGTTCGAAGCTCTGGAGTGCCAGAGCTTGTCAAAGCAAAGGTCACTGGCCCTTTTGTACGTGGTTGAGTAACGACATAGCCTTCTACCTCAGCTCTGGCATTTTGGCTAAAACATCCCAAAATTTTCAGCCAGAGGTGAGCTCTGGCATTGTGTGCTTCATACCAGAGTACTGAAGTTTGACAGAATGATCAGCAGCTGAGAAGGAGGTATTAGAGTGGGAAATCTCAGTCAGCTTTAATAAAATGATGATGGTGTTTATAAAAATTATACCTGAGATTTAATTATTCCCTAGTGGGGTTTGAAGCTTCCTGTGAGCAACACGAGTGGTGCAGGCACAGCGCTGCCCAGCCCAGCACTCCAGGATGTTTGAGCAGCAAGTGCTCGTGGTGGGCTTACAGTGATGGATTCTGATTGATCTGTGCTAATGCAAGGTTAAAGCTTTGGTATTTGCTTGTGCTCCAATTTTTATACGGTATGCTAATTACTCCTTTGAATTGGAAATGCTTGTCCAGCACAGTGGAAGAGAAATGGGAATTGGCTTTGTGATGCTGGGTTGCAAACAGTGTCGAACCTTTTCCTGTTTATGTCGAAATGCTGTTCTGGTTTGCTCAGGCCAGATTGGGCATCACCGCGTTTTTATTCAGCTCGCAATACGTGTGCCTGTGCACGCATGCATATGCATATTCATACACAGTTGTGATTTTTTATTGTTGTACTAGCAGCGATATTGTCCCGAAGAATTTGTTTTCCTAACATCATGGTGGAAACCTGATGAGGATTCTGGAAATGGATGCAGCTGTCTGAAAATGAAAAGACAAAATAGAAACACAAATAGCTTGCGTCTGTGCAGAGGGGCTAAAAGGTAATTGGCCAAGGATAAATAAATGAGTTTATTTTGAAAGACCTAAAATGGTGACCCAAAATGTTTTGAGAGGTTTTCTGTATGATGACATTTCTATGTTCAAAGTTTCAGTCCAGGAATCCTCAGACGAGAGTGGTAACTGTTGGCAGGGGGGAGCAATGCACAGTTATGCCTGCGGTGGGAAATAATCTCATTTTTAAAAGTGAACATTGCTATTTCGGTTTTTAATTCTGGTAATTAGAAGTAGCAGCTCGTCCTCAGATTGCTTTTCTAACATTAGGCGGTCCAGAATTGCATGAGGTAACTTAATAAGCCATTTTATCCCGAGTGTCTGTAATTGGAAAAATACAGGAACCAGCTAACTGCTATTAATTGCAGAAGCTATTTAAAGCAAGGAAAATTTTGTTTCTCATTTATATACATACAGAACAGTGTTAGTGCTGCAGCGAAGTGATGCGCGTTAAAGGTCTTCCTTTCATATTGTGTATCAAATAGTAATTTATCTTACTGCAAGTCTGTGTCAACCTATACTTCGTTTGCATCTAGCCAGAGCACCTCTCTCGTGTGTTCTCCTTGCCTCTCAGGTGGGTATGGCAGACTCCTGGAGTGCCATCTCTAGTATCTCCCTGCATTCTTGCCAGCCTTTCTGGTGGCCTCCGATCGGTGGAAGGTGCTGCTCTGGTTCCTGCCTTGTGTTACGCCAGCTCTCTACTTGCGCTCTGCCGATGAGATCTGGATGCTGTAAGGATGTTACTGAGGATGCAGTGGGTAGCCAAGGACTTACGGAGATGTCCTGGTGCTGCAGTTTACACGTACATTATACCCTGGGGTGAAAAAAATGCATGGTGGTTTGCATTTTGTGTCAAAATCACTGTTAATGCAGGCTAGGTTCATGTAAATTGCAAATGTAAGCATCTGTTCTCATAGTTTGAAGTGATAACACATTGGTGTTTGTGAGAGATGTGGGAGAGGAACTGAAAGAAACACCACACTTAAGCATGTGCTACAGTTTGCTTCCTAAAATCTGATCTGCTGGTATCCTCTGCTGGACCTCCTGCCTAAGCCTTTTCTTGTGACGGGCCAGATTATTGTTCATAGCTGATTTTCACTTTAGGTTCTTCCAATGGATCCTAATGGATATTTTTATTATTATTATTTTAGCTTTTATTTTACCTTTACTTTTATTCAGGGATCGTTGGGGTAATTCAGCTTGGAAGGGCCCCCAGGAGGTCTCCAGACTAACCTTCTGCTCCAGGCAGGGTGAGGTATGAGATCAGACCATATTACTCAAGGCTTTATCCAGTTGGGCCTTCAAAACGTCCGAGGGCAGAGACCGCACAACCTCTGTGGGCAACCTGTGCCACTGCCAGACTCTCCTTGCAGTGCAAGGTTCTCCTCGTACCCAGCCTGAACCTCCTGCTGCAGTTTATGCCTGTTGTCCCTTGTCCTCCCATTGGGCTCTGCTTTGTAAAGCCCAGTTCTGTGTTCTTGATAACCTCCCCACGGATAGCAGGGGCTGCTGTTACGTGCCCCTGAAGTCATCTCTTCTCCAGGCTGGACAAGCCCTGTTCCTCAGCCTCTCCTCCCAGGGGGAGTGCTCCAGGCCCGACCGTCCTGCTGAGCTCACTCCAGTTTGTAGAGAGAGAGTGGAATACAATAATTGCTTCTCAGTTAGAATTAACGTTGTTTCACTTCTTAGAGATGCAGTTGTCATCTCCTATGCTTGACTGGCTCGTTAACAACTCCTTGCCACCACACTGCCAGTGGGGATGTCTGTCCGAAGTCTTTCTGTTAGCAAATGGACTTGATGTATGGTTCCATACTGGATATCGTTTGAGAGTAGGTGTAGTATATGCTCTTGTGGGGGGTGACAAGGGTGAAGAGATGGATGCCCAGTGATGTTTTCCTCAAGAAAACTCTTAACGGTGAGGTCAGAGATATAGAGCTGGTTATGACTAAGGTCGATTCTTCAGGAAGCCAGAGGTGCAAAGCCTCAAAGTAGAATTGAAGGTGGAACAGATGTTACGCGTGCATTGAAACTTCATTGGGAATTACTATCTGAAAAGGTTTAGAATTTGACCGTTATTTTCCAGATGATCTCTTTTAATGTGGTGAGGTAGCAGATGTGTTTGTTGTAGTCAACTATTTGAAGTCATTTTAGGTAGTTAAACAGATGGATGCGTTTTGAAATTCAGCAGCATCTCTTTCAGCATCTGTAACGTCGTCGTTACATGCACCAACTGGGATAGAAGGGAACAGAGCATCTGATAAGTACTTTGCCAACGACAAGCTGACCCATTTGCCAACAGCCAATAATATGCTAATGTTGTGACAGGAATGATTGACTGCTTTTACAGCGGACTCATTTGAGTTTCCAGGCGCTTGTCTTTCTTTTTTTATCTTGGACTAGCTTGAATACAGGTTGTTTTACTGCTGGAATAAACAGAGCTCATCTTAATTCTCACACAGGAGGTGACTGTGTCTTCAGAACACAGAAAAGCATTCCAGCAGTTGATTTCCATCTATCTAAAAAAAAGGTTGTATATTACAATGATCTTACTACTAAAATGGCGAGAGGAAATATGAAGTACAGTAAAATTATGTCTTAGTGCTATGCCTTCTGTTTGTTGTTTGTTTTCTGGTGAGAAACATCAGCCATATCTGCTTGAGGGTGATGCAGCGTATTAGGGCTTTGTGGTGTTTTGACACTGACCCCTTCCCAAAATATTCCAAACACTGACAGTAGCGTTATTAAAAGTCAGATGATGGCATGTGTGAGGTAGATGCAGTGCTGTCAGGTCGTTATTCTGTAGCTTTAAACAGTGGGAGCTCAATACAGCATCACGGGTAAAATTCAGGATGGCAGGAAATCTTTGGACAGAATAATATCCTGTCACCTTACAAAAGTAAAATCGGTTAAATGTTGAAATAGCAAAGCTGTTTAAGGCAACAAACACCATTAGTCATTACACTGGGAACCTCCTTTGTTTTGGTATGAAACAAAATATTAGGACAACATTCTGTTATTTTTTTATGTCATTTTTGGGTGGCTGATATTACAAAAGCTTGAAAAAAATGAGTATTAAAACAAGAAGAGGGTTATTTATCAGTTTGCTACTGCGAGAATGAGAGAACAAAGGAAATATGTGGAATTTGGAAAGGGAAGCTTGATACTGCCATGCCTGAGGCTGCGTGGTGGCCCTGCAGCTCTTTAGTTTTCAGTCTTCTGTATGAAATTAATAGAGAGATTAAAGAATAACTGTTTCCTGTACGTCTCCTCGCAAAGGGATCTTTGAAGCTTTCTGGTTTAAAACCGAGTGTGATGTTTGGCAGGTGCAAGTAAACCTCTCCCTCAAATGTGATTTTTAAATATAAAATGAACCGGTGCTTTCTGTTGTTTTTCCACAGTTCCTGGAGCAATGATCCTCAGGTTGCCCAGTGATGGAGCATCACACTGGAGGTGGAGGTGGCAGATCGGTTTTTTTGGACGTTGACTCACAAGAATGGTCATGGCTGTTGAGCGGAAGGGTGACTCAAGTTACATCTGTGTAAATCTGAAGACGTTTTGCTGAAATTTTTGACTTAAGAATTTCAGTAGGACCATTAGTGTACCCCAAATTTTAGCTGCTAAGCATGTGCTTTTGTGTTCCGTAAACATCAAATCAGGACTAATCTTTCTTTAAAGGAGCCGTGGAGGTTGGCGACATTCATACAGGGGCATTGTGTTAGGCACTTTCTGTGTTTCCTTTTGTGTCATTGTGAACAATCTAGGTTTATATATGTGTATTTTTTTTTCCTGGTAACACGTTCAGAAATAGCTGGTGTTTCTAACATTGCAATTAATCATTGTGACATTATATGGTGCGCTGCAGGTGACCTCCAGCAGTGAACTGCTCCTGAATGGTGGCCCTGTGG
>Ga0181612_151607_pt1 | contig 12608 bp, 8 predicted proteins | sample HoacroProtozoa21_FD_119630 | JGI IMG/M metagenome (GOLD analysis project Ga0181612, IMG submission 119630) | Hoatzin crop microbial communities from Cojedes, Venezuel. Combined Assembly of Gp0051906, Gp0051904, Gp0051908 | reverse complement strand
TTGATATCCTCTGGTACTCAAGAGTTGAGGAAGTTCTTCTGTGTGTTTATGTAACAATATAGAAAGAGAGCAAATTTTGAGTGTGGATAACAACTACCTGGTTTGTGTAGAATTACAGCTGAGGGTTAGGAGACTTCTGAAGCAGGAATGATGTTAATTAGCTAAGAAATCTGAATCAGTTGGGATGAGATGTACCCATTGCAGTATGTGGTGGACTCCATGATCCAGGAAGTGCAGCATTTCTGGGACGACATTATGTTATTAAGACAAGAAGCCTGTGTTCTGGTGGTCGTTAAACCATAGTGACACTTTTTCAAGACTAGCCGAGTTAAAGCATGAATTCTAGTTGTTCAGTTTCTGTTTTGGGTGTTATGACCCATGTTTAGTACCTAAAATTTCAAAATAGTTATCTTTTTTCATGCCTTGTCCAACTTTGTTATGTAGTACTGCTGTTGGACATCTTTGTTTCATCTCGGGTGTGGGTGCCAATCTATTACCTCCCAGATATGTGCTAAGAATTAATGTTTTCTGAAAGGGTTAGAAATTCTCAAATTAAAGTCATTATAGTCTTTAATCTCCTATTGATTCCTATTAGCTGATGAGACAAAGCAGAGGACTTCAGAGCAAGTATTAGCCATGCTGAAGAGTGCAGGTTTCTGACTGACATGTCCATCAGGAAAATTAGCATACTAAGCCATGGCCATTAGATTAAAGAAGAAATGACTCATGTTGAGGAAGGAATGCAAGTATTAGCTGAGAGGCAACTGTTTGTGTGGATAAGCCTTCCAAAGGAGTTGAGTAAATTTTGAAGGTGTAGAGGGGAAAACATGAACTCACTGCTTACTCAAAGCAATGAATAAAATCCCAAATGACTGTTGAAGAGCTTACAATGAGCAAGGCGAAATAAGCAGATGGAGCTGGGGCAGTGAAGGAACTTGTTTTGTAAAACTATTGCGATACCTCTGTGATGATGCGAAAATAAGACACCAGGAAAAGTTGGTAAATACAGCAGGATTACTGGGTTATGGGTTTATTTTTAAAATATCTGATGTTTGTAAGAGAGCAGTGATTTCTAAAAAGACGTCAGGATGTCAGAGGCTCATCTCATTTCTTGGAGATGGTGTTTTGTGTAACTGCTGCTGGGTCTCAGATACTCTGCCAAGTAAAAAGGAAAGAAGCTTAATCTGCAGGAAGCGATGCTTAAAAAGTTGTGCCTGCAGTTTTTAAGTCTATTGGTGTAGATCGTGGTAATTTGAAAGCCAGGTCTACTGAAGTTAGTAGAGATCTTCCTGCGTATTCAGTGGGTATTTCTCTCAAAGCCTAGGTGTGAACTATTGCACAAATATAGTCTACATGCAATTTGCTTGTTATTTACATTGTGTTTCTTTGCCTGGCTGTTTTAAATAAGTTATTTTGCTATAAGACATGCTGCTTTGGACAGCTGCTTTGGAGTATAATGCAAAAAATTGAGTAAAATTTGGTGCTTTTTGCAGAAAAGAGCGTGGAGACTTCTCTGAGGTCTCTGTCTGGGGATTCTTGATGCACTGACCAAGCTGCCCTTTGCTTTGTGTTGCGGTCAGAGCTGTTGCCAGCAGATTTACAGATGTGAGGAAAACATTTAGGACACAGGGGTGACAAATGAACTGAACAAATCAGTGGTGAATTTGCTGTGCGAAAGCAAAGTGTAATCTTACAAAGCTTTGATGCGTAGTTGAGAACAGTGGTAATTTCTTGGGTGGATGTGCAGGTTGTAAAGTCTCTGAACCATCCGCAAACGAAACACATGTTTCATTGGAATCGCATATTCCTAAGCTGAAGGGTGCGGTGTTCCCTGCGGCCAGCTGGAAAGCTGACACAGCGGGAGGAAAGCAGGGAAATGGGTACAAGTCCTCTTCTTGTGTCTGCACATCCGTATCGCTTGTATCTGAGTACAAGCCGAGGTATGAACTTAGGATGAGGTGGACAGTTGCGTGCCCACTCTCTTGCTCGGCACCTTTCAGTCGATTTCGGCAACTAGCGTTCCCTAATGTGGCTGTGTCAAGCACCGGGATGATTTCTCTACCTCAGAGCAGCAGCCAGGCAAACAGCCAGACACGCCGAGGGAAAGGAAACTTGGCAGAGCTGCATGTGCAGCCTGCGCTGAACCTGTCTGTGTGCAGTCCTGCAGTGAAGTTTTATCTCTGCTGAAGCTGATAGATGCCATAGACTTTGGTCCTGATTGGGTTTTCTAGCAGCCTGTGTAAAGGAGAAGAATAACTTACTTTTCTTGAAATATCGTCTTTTTGTTTCCTTGTCTGCCTTTTGTCCTGGGAAGAAGGCTGGACAGGAGGAAGATATGGGGGGAGAAGAACAGTATTGTAATCTCGCAATGCATGGTCCTTTATAAAAGTAACCGGTACTTAAAATCCGTCCTGAAATAACCCATGCTCTCAGATAACCTAGATAAAAGCAGCAGACATGTATGCGGAGATGACTGAGGTGAACTTGCGCAGATCGTAACTGTGGATTTGTAGGTTGTTTTGAATGTTTGTGGCATAACTCACAGGTTGTTTCAGTGGAAATGCCGTAAGAAGGTGAAAGAGAAGAGCGGGTGGTGACTGAAAGCTAAGAGGTTTTTCAACAACCCAGCGCCCAGCAGTGCTTGCAGATATCTGCCCTTCCAGCGTAGTGTGCACAAGTGTTCTTGTGTGTGTAGGTCCGTTTGCGTGTGCATGCAGGCCTTATGATCACGTCATCCTTTCCACCTTGTTGCTTTTTTTTTTTTTTGCTTCTCATGTATCTTGGATTGTACTTAACTTCTTACAAAACCTAGGTGATCGAAAAACATGTGTAACGTTGTATTGGGAAAAGGTTGTGATCAGACACGGCTAAATAAAGAAGGAAGCATTACAATTTATATTCATGAAGAGGCAGACTTAATGCTTCGCAGTTATCTTTTAGGTTTTTATTTCCTGGTTTCTAGAAGCTCGACAGGATAATCATGTGCCCTTAATGTAGTTTTGCTGATGGAATACAGTTATATAATACTGCATACTTTTCTAAATCACTTTTGCTACAATTATTACTTGTATGAAAGATTAAGACTACAAGAGGTTCAAGCGAGGAAATCGATGTAGGTCAGTATGTTATATATAAGCAGATGTGTGTAAGAATATTTTTTAATACAGTTTTGAACCATTTGTTCATTTTTAATCTTTGAATCTCTTTAAAAACATTTTCTGCTTCTATTAAATATCAGGGTGTTTCTCCCAGCTAGGTAGCTGAGTTCTCAGACAAGCGCATTTCCATCCACACTGAAAGAATGCAGCCCCTCCCCACTTCATATCTCCAGTTTAAAAGCAGGCTGAAATTCTTACATCTGTACAGTCGGATGGAAAGCAACTAAGTTGTTCTAACACGGTTCCCTTTTGAACTCAATGAGTCTGATTTTTTATTTACACTGAGGTCCTTTTTGCCCTTGTGGCCATGCAGTAGGACTTTTTATGGTCAACATAAGTATAAACCACATTAATTAGACCATATACTGATATTCTTAGCAAAGGACCACCAGCATTGCTCATGCTACCTAACTAACCTTGGCCAACTGTTAATGTTTAGTTCAATAAATATATAAAGGACTATATTTCACGTAGCACCACACTGAAGACTTTTTGTCTAGCAGACTGGGACTGTACTATGACTGTGATTCCAGAGGTGAAGTATTGGAGGGCAACCAATACCTGTTACCACAGAGCTGAATCAGCTACATGGGCATAGTCAAGGCTCATACCAGAGAAGTCTGGAGGTGCCACTAGTTGTCAAGAAACACTGGTTTTAATAGCAGCCTATTAATTTTTCTCATTTTCCCCAAAAGGATCTAACTTGTCATTGCAAGCAGGCAAGTTTGAGAGCTGTTGCCATCAGGCTTGAGTTCTAGCCAAGCTGTACGGATCGTTGTTGAGATTGGTTGTCTTTTTTGGTATTTGGTTTGGGTGTTTTGAGATGTGTGTGAAAGGGAGGAAGGGAATTTTTTAGCTTGTGGAAGGTCTGGAATTTTTGGAATTAATTGTTTGCTTTCCTTATAGCATGCTCCTTTACTCTTTTTGTTTTCTGCTCTTCTCACCCGGTGAGCCTTTATGCTTTTTGGAGCTCCTACCCCTGAGAGGATGCTTAGGGTTAGCATGTTGATTTTTTTTTTTCCTTCTTCTTTTTTTTTCAGTTGCGCCTTTGAGGGTGAGGAAGGGCAGGGAAAGCTGCTAAGCCTGTCTCATGATATCCTCACTTTTTACTGGGGATGATGCATCATTGATGGGGCATCAGCATAGGCTGCTTCAGTGTCCTGTAGTTCAGGGGTATACAATGCTGCAGCAGTGGAAGATAAAACATTCATGCCATGAAGTCAGTGGCCAAACTCTTAACGACTTTCAGAGGGGCTGATATTGATTCGGCAATCATCCTTTGTGTTGCAGTGTAAAATGGCAGCCCAGCCTGCCCCAAGATGGGAGGCGAAAAGTCATGGCGGCTGTTCATCTCTCTCCAACTGGTTAAGGGGGGGCATGGTCCAAGGAGGTGGCCTGGATCAGACCTGCTTTTGTATAGCCCAAAGTTTTGGACACTGACCAAGAAAGTTTTGTTCCTACTACTTCCTAGAGAAGTGCAGAGGGAGAGCTGCTGCTGGACAGGCAGGCTCGTGGCAGAGCACCGGCCTCTGCTCTCAAGGGCTTCCAGCCTCTAGCAATGGCAACAGTCAAGCTCGGCAGTCCCCTGCGTCTCCATCTTTGCCCAGACAGCTGCAGGCAGGTGAGATTGCCTGCACGGGGAAGGAAGGGAGAAACTGTCTGCCTGGCAGAGGGCAGGAATGCTCCTGGTGGGGATGAGGGGGAAGATGCTTTGTGCAGAAGAAACTTGCCTTCATGTAAGTGTACTTGGCAAGGGGAAGGATCTGGGGAGCGGGGGACACAGTGTTTGCATGGGGGTGGGAGCCACTTCTCTTCCGTATGAGTATTATTCTTCCTCTCTGGGTGAGATGAGGGCGATGTGTTTTTTGCGTAGCATGGGGTGTGAGCCTTGGCGTTGCCTTGCTCTATTCCACAGAATGGTTTCCCAGCACTGACTGAAGTGTTTGAGATGAATTCTGCACTGGCTTCCATCAAAACCAACACATGCAACGGGAAACACCTCTGTTGCTGATAAGGTGTGATTTATTTATTAAGTTCTACAGGAATTATATCATTATACACACTGCTGCTAATGATTTCTCTGCAGTGACAGCACTCCTGCGTTTAGTTGACATCCATTTCCCATCCTGTCACATTTAATGGCTTTGTTTGGAAGTCTTTTACATCCAATATGTAGCAGGCCAAATCCTTCACGAGGCTTTCTGTAATACCCAAACTGCTGTAGTGAACTCGGCTGTTACTGGAGAGTGGATGTCATAAATGCTGCTGTCTCCCTAAAGCCTTTGACATACCTCAAGTTTGCCGTAACACCCCACCACAGTCATTTTCAGGATGAGTCTGGCCTCTGTTTTCTTCATCCTTCAGATTCGTTGCTAAATTACATGTGAGGAGAGTAGCAGAGATAGAGCTATTTTGTTCAGTCCTAAGAGAAATCTTAGATGGTGTGTTACTACCTAATGTGGGAATAAGGAGACAGACTCTTCTCATAGTGCGTGGTGAGGTGGCAGCAGGCCATAGACACAAGTTGCAACAAGGGAAATTCTGATTAGACCTCAGGAATATTTTTTTTTTCCCCTCAAGAGAGTAGTCAAATGTTATAACAACTTACCTAGAGAGCTTAAGGGATCTCCATCCTTGGAGGTACTCAAAACTCAACTGGACAGGGCCCCAAGTAGCCTGCTCTGTTGGTCCTGCTTTGACTGAAGGGTTGGATGACTTGAGGAGATTGCTTCCAACATTGGTTGCTCTATGGCAGTTTGTTTACAGTCAGTATTCCCACAACACTGGAAAAGGCTGGTGACTTAGTAAAGCCCATTGCTATAGAAAAAGCAGCAAAATAAGAAAAACAAAAAACTGAATGCTGTAGCCAGCAGTAGCCAAATAGGAAGATAAAGGTAATTCTAAAAATGAAAAATCCAAAAAACCCAACCACACAAAAATAAAAAAAACATGCATTTACTGAGAATAGAATTTTTGCTGGGTCTGGTAGATCTCCCAAAAAATGCCCAGGAAAAACATCAGGCATGAATGAGGCTGCATTAACGAAGTGACTGTAGATTCTGTCAAAAGAAAAGTTGAAGGTTTTTTTCTCAGCTTGACCCTTTCTGTGCCATCGTGGCTAGAAGACTCTGTGGAGTGCAAATGTTGCGTTAGTAATTCAGCAAGACGGAGTGACATTTGAAGTAGCAGAGATATTTCTCTACTTTTTAAATCGGACTATAAATCTGTGTAGTTGCTTCATTTCTGCCTAAAGCAGGATCAAGGTTGAAAGTAAAGGGTCTGTAACTCACTTCTGGAAATAATGGTATTCATAGTGAATTGGTATTTGGAGCATTCGTTTAGAACAATGGGCATTGTCCACTGCCTTGCTGCTTCTTTTATGGCGTAAAGGATCATTGACTCATTCCCTCGTCCAGACCCCTTGATGGCAAGAGTAATGCATTCAGCTGTTCTTCAAACACAGCTTAGCTGAAGGAGATGGTTGTCTCACACATGTGAGTGTTACTCATCTATGTACTTGTCCCAACAAAACTGTTAGAAGTGTAAGGAGTTTCTTGAAGCTCTACCAAAGGCTGCCTGCAGGCACAAACTGCTGTCTAATGCAGTTCCCTGCCTTCCAAAGACACCATGGATGTGTCAGTTTAGAGTATTTCCACTGTATATGCCCTACGTTTTGAGCACTCTCGTTCTTTCATAGTGCAAAGAGAAAAGGTGTTGGCATCAAATTTTAGTTCTCCGTGCAAACAAAACGTTTTCTTGAAAAGTGTAATTTGGAGTCTACAGGGGCAATTCTTATGCAGAACTACACGATCCAAATGGTGCCCAGTGGGCCTGTCTTGCTCGTTGGCAGAGCTCCAAGTTACTTCAATGGGTGAAGGGGTTTGCTTAGCTGTTCCCAAGAGGATAACATTTACAAGCAGCCTTTGGTGTTGGAGTGCTTAAGCACGTTAATACTCTGTGTACAGACCTGTCACGTTTACAGGGCTGATCCTGTCCTGCATTAGGCAGCTGTGTGATGTAAATTTGATCATAAACACAGACTTTCTTAGAGATTTTTTCTGCATGATGGTGGCTTTGGGGTGCACAAAGCTGTATAGCGACTGCAAGGAGCCTTTTTCCTTGCTGAGTTGACCCAGAGTGTTTGTATATTGGGGCTGTAAGCTACTGTCATCCTTTGGACCACTTTAAACTTATTGAGAGACTTGTGCTGAAAGGCTTACTGGCATCAAACAGCACGCAGTGCCAGAGCCAACGGGAGCACTGCATGAGATACCTGCTGCAGAAAGCAGCCCTCTCATGAGTTTGCTACATATGAAGAAAAAATGACTGCTGCTTAGATGGAGTCCAGTCATCAACCCAGAAAGCACAACCCAAAGCCTATCCACATGCATGTGTGATTGTGTTTAAGTATCTGGAAGTCCAAGAGTTTAAGTGAAGTTTCAAAGCATGAAGGAAGATCAGAATCTCTAATCAAAGTTTTTCCTCTTCTTCCAAAGGGTAGTTGAAGTTTATTAGACAGGACTGTTGAAACAATGATGAGGCTGAATCTAATAAAATTTTGGAAGAAAAGCATGCTTGGCTTTCTGGGAGATACTGATTTTGTTGCCTTAATCCTCGATTTTGTTTTAATTGAAAATGGTTGCTCTTAAGATCCCTATTCTAGCTGCTGGTTATGCTGAAACAGCATTCTGCCCACACAGGGTAGACTGGGGAATATGAAATATCTTCATGCCATTATGGATACCTCATACGCTTGGTACATGCTGTCATTGAGTGTCCACTTGTCGTAAGTGCTGATAGTTGCCTTCTAGAGGACTTTACTGATGATACTAAAGAGCAATTTTTTTTCTGGCAATTTAGTTTGGCTTCTAGGGGAAGATTTTGTAACATTTTCAGTGGGGAAAAAAATTGCTTGCTTCCTTGCTACCTTTTTTAAGGATTTCTAGGAGAGAAGTTTTTGGGATGAACTACTGTATACTGGGAATAAATGAAGTAATCGATAAATACTGCTGCAAGAGGAGGCAAAAGGAGCTTTCTGCAGACAAAGGGTAATCACTGTATTCCTGTAAAGGTAAATTCTCCCCTTAATTAGGGAATGGGTTTGAGAGGGTGGTGTTACAAGGCTAGAATGGTGCTGACCATGACACTAGGGGAGGACTGTGTATGTGCATATGATCAGTCCTTCAGGGATGTGAGCTGCCTGCAGAGAGCCCAGCAGAGCTGGGCTCTGCTGCTGGAGAAACTGGCTGCTGTTCGGAAGCACCTGATGGAAAAATACTGTGGTGCTAGCACAGTGGCTTAACCAGCTAACAGGGTAAATGGAATATATTGTATTCAAGAGCAGGATAATTCTGTTAACAGAGTGAGGTTTGTAGCTGAAGCACTGCCGCTAATTAGGGCTAGGTTTTCAAAGTGGTGCCTGGGACTATAGCCATAATTCTGTCAGTGATGGTCATGGAGCTCAGGTCTCCGTTGCTTCTTTCACAATTCACCTGTTCTGTCCCAGTGCACCCTGTGTTGCCAAAATGTGGTAGTCGTCAAGTGATGGAGAGGAAGGGAGTGCTTAGTCTGTTTTTATTTAGTCAATTTTTTTTCCAGAAGTGTTTCTTATTAAATTCAGTGCTAGGAGAGAAAGGGAGTATTCACCCATTTGCAGCTCTGCTGAGGACTGCTCCCTCTTCAGAGACAATGGAACAATATGAAGCCTGAACTTGGCACGATGTTTTATATTCTTTTACTGTGAAAAGACCCTTTGCTGCTGATCTGTGGAAAATGTAAGCCCTTTGCTACTTGCTTAGAGAGTTGTCCTAATGTGAAGAGTTCAGTGAAATCAAGAGGGCAACAGTAAAACCTAATAATACTAGGTCAGGGGAGAACAATTTTTTGAGGAACTCTTCTTGATACCTGCGCCATGTACGTGCACAGGTCTCATAAAACAATAGCTCAAAGCTGATTCAACTGACATCAGCAAAGCTGTGCAGAGTGGAAACTGGTATTCTGCCCTTGCATCAGGCTGGGGAGCTTTGGACCCATCTTAGATGAACAGAGGGATGCAAACAGGTGAAAGGAGGCAGAGGCCAAAGTATCAGCTTCTGCTTTTGCTCCTGGTTGTTGAATTTGGGCTAGTAACCTTATTTATTTTTTTTTTAAATCTGTAGGGAAGTTTAGTGCTCTTGAAAAGCAGAGAACTGGAGCTTGAAGCAAGCATAGTGCAGCCAGTTCCTGGGCTGCCTGTCTCTTCCTCCAGCTCTGCAACACCATGTCTTTAGCTCTGACACATCTAGCGATATTTTTTTGTTTCCTGATGTGTAATTTGGAACTGAGTTGAGGCTATTTTTCACTTGTGATTTGAATCAAGCATGGGTCACAGCCTTCCCTTTTTGCAATACTCTTGTCTGCTTCTTTTCATCCTCAGAGCTGGTGTATACAAACAGAAAATACTTCAGCGCTTTATTTTTGTAGTTCCCTGTTTTTTCATTGTAGACTTCCGTCTTCCATACAGGTACTGGTTGGAAGTGTGAGCCCCTCTGAAGACTTTGATGTCTTCTTAGATCTGCTTCTTTAAAGAGAAGCTCTTGTGAATGGGTAGCATGGTCCAGGCTAGAGCTTTGCTAGTTTACAGTGCCTGACTATTTAATCTGTATTAAGTATTACTGTAGTTACAATTTGTGCTGTTGGTGTAAAATATTGCAGGTTTTAATTAGCACTTTTTAAAATTGGAACATAGTTGGATTGAATGTTAAGTCGTATCTGTGGTGTTCCCCATGAAAAGCCAACAAATACAAACAGCTAATGCAGCACTGTTTCTCATGTCACTACAGTTCTCTTGGTTTTAAATGGGAGAAGTACTGTCCTATGTGAGGTAATTTATATCCGTTACGATCATTAAATGTTTTGATTATTTTGCAGCAGAAGCTACTGATACAGAAGTGTTTTGACTGTCAGTGAAGAGTAAAACTTCTTAAGCCAGATGTTTCTTCTACTTATGGGAAAAGAAAATTTGCGTAGCTTTGAGTTTTTTCATGTGGTCTTAGGGGCCAACAGTGCTCTTCTGGAAAGTGTGTTACAGAAGGTTAAGACTAAGGCGTAACAGTGTTTTTCTGTGCTGTTTGTGGGAAGAGGAGTAAGTGCTTGGTATTTGCCAGCTATGCATGTCTAGCTGTGGTAGAAACATATAGTAAAATTCTATTAATCCTTGGTCAGCAGGACTTCTAAAATAACTAGATTGGGCTACACAATAAACAAATAAATGTCTTAATGGTGCAAAGCACACTTCACTAGCACACTGCGCTATACCTGGTGACTGTGGTGCCCAAAAGCAGGGTTTTTAGTAATCACCAGGAAAACACAGTTACAGCGTATTCCAGACTTGCATTCACACTGTGTGCCCAAAATTATTTGCCTCATTGTAAGCTGGAGACACAGGCAGGCTGAACAGGAGCACATGAGGTGTGCCCTGTAGGCCGTTTTACTTTTGGGAGCGAGAGCATTGTCCTTGTTACTCTTTGACATAGACTGGTGAAGGGTAAGGTATTTTAGGAGTAATTTTTAATTAGCTGCGAGAGTGTCCGTTTCTTAGCTACTGCTAAGAAGGTTTTATAGTGACACACTTGTAACTTTTTCTCAGCAAGAGCTGATGGACTCTGGTTAGTACTCTGGGATTCTTCAAGATTCCCCCCCCCGCCCTCCCTCATAACACATACCTCGGCTAAAGAGGGAGGGAGTCTTGAGGGCTCTATTTGCCGGTGTGAAGCCTACCTCCTTTCTCGTTCAAGGTCATGTAACTTTCCTCCGGCATTTGCAGGAACTACTCACAGGGAAAAGTGATGCTAGGACGTGACTTTACTATCTTTAGCTTTCAGTTATCTCCTGTCGTCTTTTTTCTCTTTACTGAAAAAATGAAAAGCACTACCAAATGTGGACCTTTTCCTGAGCTCAAAGTCCTGAGAGGCTTGCATCTGGCCTCAAGCACTTCCCCGTGTTTTGCAGATATCCATCACAGACTCTGAAGGTTGTCTTTTGCCATGCTTCAGAGGCTGGGAAACTCTGTAGCAGACCATAAGATTTTACAGGGTGCATTTGCTGGGGAATATTTTAAAGGAAGTACCAGTTCTTCTCTAACTGCTTGAATGCATGCACTCCCATCAATGGCAATGACACAGGCTCTGATTACAAGCAAGGAAAGCGAAAGGAGGTTTGAATCTTGTTCAGGAAGCCTTTGGTTTTCTGAGAGATTCAGCTAGGCTTGAAGTTGCAGCTCGCATCTCTTCATGATATGACAGAAGCATGTAATAAAAGCATATTCATGTTCATCCTGTTTGTGTCAGCAGGACTTGTGAAGTAATTAGGGTGGACTGCACACTGTGCAAACATGACATTATACGCTAAAAATATTAAACTAATTCAGACTGAGCTCTCACTTCAAGGGCATAAAAGAACGCTGAAGTTACTGAGGGGAGAAATGACATTTGTTCCTCTTCATACCAAGGACTTCAAGTCTATAGAATGTCAAGTGATGAAATGAACATTGTCTTTCTGTCAACTAACTATGGTTTAAGTGGCAGTTGAGAAGATAGAGGGTTTTTTTACCTCCCGATGACTAAATTCAAGGTTTACTATAAAATCAGTCGATTTATTTCATGATAAATGGCAAGCAGGAAGAGTATGACCTGTGCACTTCCCCCTCCCGAGCCTCAAGACACTATGAATGAACCCCAGTTGGCACGGTGGCTGGCGAGTGTCGGTGACCGTGTGCCCTCCTTTGTCCTGCCCTGTACCAAGTGCTCTTAGCCTTGTTCTCACCTCTGAGGACAGTCTGCATTAGAAAATGAGGAATCCAAACTGCAGTAAATAGCTTTGATTTTCTGAAAAGAAAAAAAAAAAAAGACAACTTAGCGTTGGGAAACTTTTGTCATGTTTTAAGTCCATATGATGTTGGGCTTGGTCCCAAAAAATGTCCCTTCAGCTGCAGAGTGGGGCATGGGTAATGACCTTGACTGGTCAGGACATGGAGGAGGGAAGCCCAGTGTACTCAGCTTGTTTGGCACAGCAATCTAAATCACACTGCACTCCTGGTGCAGGTTCCCTTCCTCCAACACTGTTCCTTCTGACTCCTTGAAATGCCAATATTAAAGTAAAATCACTTTCCCAGCCTTCCGGATATCCTTCTCTGGGTATGTCCATACATAACCACTCCTTCCTTTAAGAGAGGATGTCTACCTGCTCAAGCGCCCCCAGCACGTGTCCTGCCTTGCCTGAGGATCTGTATTGCTGGTGAGAAGGTGCAGCGTACATGTGGGGAGAGCTGCCAGACCACTGGAGGACAAGGAGGACAGGCTTGGGGTGGTAGAGCTACACAGGAGGTGTTTAGCTTGGGTGTATGAAGTCTTTAATGACACATCCCAGGTCTCAGCCCAACAGTAAGTGTATCTCACAGAATCACAGAATGGT
>Ga0181612_115330_pt1 | contig 12608 bp, 13 predicted proteins | sample HoacroProtozoa21_FD_119630 | JGI IMG/M metagenome (GOLD analysis project Ga0181612, IMG submission 119630) | Hoatzin crop microbial communities from Cojedes, Venezuel. Combined Assembly of Gp0051906, Gp0051904, Gp0051908 | reverse complement strand
CCTGGCTGTCCTCATTACTGGGCATGGGAAGCGCTCAGCCTTGCCAGGAGAGTGCCTGCAGGCGTTCCACCCAAACCCTCGTGCTTTATGAGGTAACTTGATGTTCCTGATAGTTAATAAGATTTGAGTTACAAGCAAAACTGTTGGCTTGTGAAAAGGGAAGAGGGCAACTTTAACATCTGAAATGGTCAGTTCCTGGAGGTTTCAGTGGGCCATTAAGTAGCTTGATCATTGCCTGACCATGAAAAAGAAAAGGTGGAAGACAGTTTAGGTAAAAAAAACATATCTCCTCATGTTTGCTGGAGTCAGCTGCTCCAAGTGTACGGTCAATGGCCCGGATTCCTGAGAAAATGGAGACAGCCTGGGATTTTTACTCAATTATCTTTAATGGATACAGGCCCAGTGGATTAGCAAACTGATGAGGAAAGAGGTGTCTGCTATGCACTCACACTGCCACAGTCTAAGTTGGGTGGTGAGTGTCCTCTCTGAGTAAGCAATGGCGTGAGTTTTAATTCTTTCTTGTGAGCAAAGGAACTCTGCTTGTTTAGTTGAACGCTAAGCTACTGAGGAAACAGCAAAGAGCTTGTCTAGGTGATACATCTTTGTAGGCTGAGAGACATGAAACAGGTATTGAGTTGCTTAATACTGGAAGAAAGAGATGCGGCTGAGTGCATGGATAGAAACAGAACTGGCCACAGCTGAACTGATCACTGGGTCATGCTTCAGGGAGCACAGTCTTAGGTTTTCCGCGTAAGTTAAACTTCTGGATCTTTCTCTCTGATGCAGCCTCAAGCAGCTTTCCAAAATTAGCCTCATTAGCCCTTTTCTCAGACAGACCATCTGATTTCTCAGAGCTTATGTGGCATGAAGAGAAGAGGTTTGGGCCATGCTGTCTCCTTAAAACTTAGCTTGTAAAACCCCAAATTAAACACTTTCTTTTTTCCATGGAACGCTGATGGCATGCAACTTGAATGTCAGCAGAAACGAACCATTCAGTGTATACTTAACCCTGATTCTGTGACTTAATTTCTTGCAAAACTTCTATTATTTAAGAAGAATTTGCTACTGTAATGTGTTTAAGGGCAGACCAACTAAAATAATAATTAAAAAAGCAAATCTTTTGCTTTTATTTGTTCTTATGGTTGTGTACAAGCTTTGTGGAATCAGCTCAACGTGTTTTAAGTGTACTTACAGAAAGGTCTCTGCCTACCAAGTTAATGGTGGAAGTTGAGAATCCTTTGCAGCTGCTGCTGTGTTATTTACAACAGAAGTTTGCATCAAAAGATGGGTTTTAAAGAATTCCTAATGCTTTACTCTGCTGCCAAGTATGTTCAGCTTTTAACAATGTTGAAACAGACATTTCTACAGTGGCAGTTCCTCTAGGGTGATAAATCCCAGTCTGTGTTCCACAGACGGAAGGTCTCCATGATAGTTCTGCCTGTGTTCGTAAGCCAGGATTCAAAAAAAGTCACACAAAAGGAAAGTCTAAAGTCATATGTAGTATTTGCCCCGATTCCCTTGCACTCACTCTAATTAAAGAACAGGCACTCTTTCATTAAATGTTCTCTATTAAACATTTCCTTTTCATTACTAAATGCTCCTTTCTACTCACATGCTTGACATTACTGATGCCTGGAGCCACCCCATATGATCCATGTTTCTTGTGATTTATTACATACTGAATCCTTTATTGCACTTCTAAATTGCTCAGAGTTTGTTTCTGCCTGACTTCGACAACGCTTTGCATGAAGTTCAGGTGCTGGACAGGGTGATTGCTAAGCTGAAATTTTCTGTGCAGCTCTCTGAGCTGTTAAAGTGGCGCTTTTTAATTCAAATAGAAATACATCAAAGAGCTGTGTGTACTACTGTTTTTCTTCTCTATGGCTAATCCTCGTGTCTCAGCGGTGCCTTTCTATTACACTGATTACAAAACACAGTTTTCAGTCAAATGAGATTAAAAAACACAGTACTCTGACTCCCAACCTAATTCCTGACAAATCTGTGATGCACCAGATGCTCCTTCCCTCGGGATGAAATGATACATGGCTCTCTTTGTATTATCACTGCACAGACATGTTTACTCCACCTAACTTGCTCACATGGGTTAGAAGAAAAGACTGTTTAAAGGAGGCATGCTTTCAAACACAGTTAAGAATGGAAAAGGTAGCAGGCTGACTGCTTTCTTCCTCACCTTTCAGTGCTCTTGTTCACATCTCGTTTATTTCAGTAGTACTTTGTAGGGAGGAAGTCGGTGGGTATGTTGAGCCTGTAGATGTTAAATTGTGAGAGCTAACGCTCATTCTGTGAGACAGTCAGGAGATTCTTCCCTGTACAGAAAAGAAGGCCAAGAGCTATCAAATATCATGATTAAAAACACAATGAGACCTTCAGCTTTTTCACTGTGATGTTCTTAAAGAAGCCGGGAAGAAGGCAAGCATCATTTCAAAGTAAAAGCAAAATAATTTCCAAGACACCTTTTCAATTCCAAGTGCAAGAAACGATAATTATTTGTGGACTTCATTCAATTAAAGTCTGTGAAGTCCCTTAACCACTGGTAGGCTAAAGCAGATCAGGAGTGCCAGGCTGATTTCTTTTCCACATAAACAGCTCCTGGAGAGACAGGGATTGGCAGGGATGCCGTGTGGCGTTCTGCAGCTCACAGCCTATCTAATATTTCAGGAAACATGATGCATGTGAGCTACAGGCCCAGTCCTGCACCAATCAATGTTAGTGGCAACATTTCTAATGATTTCATTAGGAACAGGACCAAGCCTGCTTTCAGAATTAGGTACTCTCAGTGTTTCAAAGGTGTGCAGAGGAATTGCCAGGAAAATTGTGAATCAAGAGGTAAATCTGTGTCAACAAGAGGAGAGATCCGGTTTGGGTCCCTGTCCCTGTTCATATGGGGGGCTTGTCGTTTTTCTCTGTGTCTGTAGACATAGCCCCAAACAGACCCATGATACACAAGCAGTGATTTGCTCTTTCTGCCTGCAGCCAGTGTGAGCTACCTTTGTTCACGCTCCAGCCCTGTCTGTCGAGCCTGAGGACAGTGTTGGTGCAGCGGCTCCGCGGGATGGTTACCAACAACTGCAAAAAGAACAAATCCCCACTGCAGATATGTCCTGAGGCTGTTTGTGTGACCTGCCACAATGTTCCTTAATATTTATTGCTGACTGTAAACTGAGTAGACACCAGAAACCAAGCAGAGGTCTGTTCACCTAATCTACCTGTTATAGCTCCACAGCCTGGGGCTTTTTCAATAAAAGCTTGGACCTGAACGTCACCAAGTGGACTCATCATACAGATGAGCTCACTTACCCCCTCATTAGTTAGGAACAACATGAGCTGCAGCAAAATTTTCTTCTGTGCAGGCTCCTCCATAACCTAAGGCTTATTCAGTCAACACTGACCATAGGAAAAATATATTTAATAATGGGAATAATGTTTACTAAGACTTTAAGCTCCATCATGGTTTCCTCAGTAAAATCATCCTTAAGACAAAGTATTCAAATAATAGAAGCCTCTGTGAGGCTTTTGTTGAAACCTGTGTACTATCAATGCAGGTCAAAATGCCAGTACTGAACTCTCTTGCTCCTTGGGTGACTCTTCACCCTTTTCCTTTTTTGACTATATATGGTTATTGTACATGTTTTAAGTTATAGCTGAAAGAATCCCTTTGTTTAAAAGGAATGTTTATTTTATACTTGCGAGGAAAAAAAGATTGATAAAATTATATACTTCTCTTTGTTTTGTTTACCCTTTTCTGGTTTAATTTCAGGTCCTAATCTCAATCTAGAAACTGTTTACTAGGCATTCGCTGAAAAGTGCCTGAAATTCCAAGATCCCCTGATTCAGCAGCAGTACCAGGGTTCTTCAGTTAATTTAGCCAACATAATTGCTTCAGTAAAGGTCATGAAATGTGTGGCTCTGGAACATTAGACAGAGTCCAAACCTAAATGCATTCCTGTGTACAAATACTAGTGAATGAAAAAATACTTCACACAGTAATGACATCTTCACAGGACTGAACAGCAGCTGGATCATTGGGAATCAGGAAAATAAAAACAGGGGAGAAAAAAGACTTAATTATGCTCTGTAGGAAGAAAAGTTAGAATTTAATATAAATTAGTGTTCTGTTGCACAGAATACGGTGACAGCAAGCTAGAGAGGGAGAAAAAATAGCAAGCAATGCTTTTGCACTACTCTTCTTTATTCCTGGTTTATCTTTCCTTAACAGAAGTGTTAGCATTAAATATAATGCAACATGGTGCCAGATGCTTCAGAGTTTATATGGACTGTGAGTAGGCTCTGTATGTAAATGTATCATTGCAAGGGTATGTGAGAAAAACCACTCCGCCTACATAGAGAGGTGTAAATAGATGCACATACTCCACATAGGACTTGATGATAGCATGATTCTCATCTATAATCATTAAATGCTCTCAGACCTGGTTTCAAATGGATTTGTCCATCCTTTCTGAATTTTCAGTGAAGATATTGAAAATGCCCCTATAGACTGACTGAGACAATTCTGCAGAATGCTAACACAGGCTTTAAAACTTCCCTGTATGAAGTGGTCGGGGGAGTATAGCACAGAGTTTGAATAAACCTTCAGATTCACTGATGACACATAATGGTAGGAAGAGATGGATTGCACTATAGGTTAAACAAGTGTATTTCAGTTGGAAAAAAACCAGCAATTAGAAAACACTTTCCTTCACATTATTGAAAATGTGTGTCTGCCTGCCTTTTAATTGCAGTGTGTGGAGACACCATGCTGAATCACCCAACTTGGTATGTTCTAGAGGGCTTATTGTCATCATCTCCCTCTATGGACTCCATCTCTCACCTGATAAGACAGAACAAAAACAAGAGCTATGATCTGGGGCTGATTCATTAACAATTTTACAGGCAGACAATGCATCATAGATTCTCAAATCATTAGCCTAAGCAAATACTAGATTGCACACCAAAACAAATAACAAAATAGGCCTATCATCAGAAGATTTGTCTCACCTCTAAGTCAAGCACTTGGAAATCATAGTCAACCAAAACTCTGTCCCCACTGTGGAAGAGCTAGAATTCTGTCTCCTCATGTAAGAGGTTAAAATGGGATTTCATTTGCTAAGAATTTGTCTTTAATAGATGCAAAACTGAGCATTTGTGGACTGTGACCTTCTGTGGACAAAGTCACCGGCAAACTTTCATGAAAGATAGCAAGTGTGATGTTAAAAGCTAGATTAACAGCAATGATTTGAAGAGCATAGTGTGACAGTGTTGTGTCTAAACTGGAAGATGAATGTCGCTTTACACAGGGAAAGATGGTTCTGGTATTTTTACCGAAAAAATAAGTGAGTAGCAATGATGGTGACTGAGTTTATCTTTAGAGTTCTGTCTATTCAAGATCTCTTCTCTGTCTGTTTTCTAAGTCTCATCTTCCTGTGCTCATGTTTGCTCATGACCATCATCTCTAAAATTTCAATGGCAAATAGATGATTTGTTACAAATAACCCTAGAACTAGAAGGCTTGTAGAAAGAAATGAAGCCTTTCTAATCTGCTTTCTTTGTTAATACTGCAAAACTTTTAAACACATACGCAAATTCTAGTGAACTCTAAGAAGTCTGAAAGACATGTGCCAAAATTCAGGTGAACTGAGACTAAATTTGCAGATAACTAGAAGAGAACAGTAGAAGTTAAGTAGCAACCTGCTACTTAAAAAAACGGGTATCTCCTTTTCATAAGCGATGTATATTTTCCAGTGTTAAAATACAAGTTATATGGGATCGATCCTCCTGAAGAGCCGGGAAATTACCCATATCCTGATACTTTTCCTCTCAGGTGAAGATTCTTAAATTCATACAGAGCATTATTCTTTCCAAATGTTGTCTTTGAAATTGTATCATTTGCCTGCAGGATTTTAGAGTTCCTGGTACTACTTGGGAGCTTCTTCACTTTTCACTGTTCTACTTCTTTAAAAATATACAGTCAACTTTTTTTTTTTTGTTTCAAACAAAGTATTTTTTGTCCTTGGACATCCTGGAGCATATACAGTGGAAGTGGTCTCTACCATGTATAGGAGGTGTATACTTGTACCACCTTGTTACTATTACTTCAGTTTGGAATACATCCAGTACATTTTTGAGGACTGGAAGAGCATGACCATGCCTGTTGACTCTGTTGAATTTCATAGCAACCATTGTTCCTTGTTTTTTCCCTTTCATTATTTTACATACCCTGTTTCCCCAGTTTCCAGTAATCTGAAAAACATTCCCTTCTTGGGAACTAATGGCATCTCAAAGCATTAAGTCTGAGCGGTGACACAGATGCTTCTTTTCTGGCTTGTATCACAGAATCACGGAATGGTAGGGGTTGGAAGGGACCTCTATGGGTCATCTAGTCCAACCTTCCTGCCGAAGCAGGGTCACCTACAGTAGGCTGTAGAGGACCTTGTCCAGGTGGGAATTCCTCTTCCTTTAAACAGTGTCACTTGTTCTGAGATTTCGTGTTAAATCATCCACTGCTTCCCAGGAAGAGTTGTCCATGACCAAGAAAGAGACTTGTCTTGGAGAAGTCGTGGTGCTTTACAGTCCCAGTCTTGTCTGGTGGGTGGAAGAGGTGAGGAAAGCGGGGAGAGCAAAATGTAACGGAGTTGAGCGTCTTGAGTGACGCTGAGTGCGTGCAAATTCAGACTGGGCCCTGGAAAAGGGGAGATTTTTGGGGCACAGAGCTGCCTTCCCCTGCTCCCTGTTTCATCCCTTTCCTGTCCTCTGATGCTGCTGTTTCCTTTGCTGATCCCTGCCAGCCTTGTGTCGCCTTCCCGTCGTGCGGAGGGGAAAGGGGGGGAGAGAAGCGGGATGGATCGCAGTCACTTCTCCCTCTGCGTTTGGTGCTCTTTGGGAGCAGGCAAACCCAGGCACAAAAGCACCTGTGCTTATTTCCTTTTGGACACTTCAGAACAGCCTTGTGGGCTTAGATGTGTGTCGTCCTTTGACTTTCAGTGGGCTTTGGGTGCCCAACTCTCAGATTCCTTTGCAGATCCCGTCTTTAAGCCTTCTGGCTTTCCTCTCCGATGAGGGCTCCGTTTAACCTTTCCTCTTGTCTGAAGAAAGCACATCACATTAACCCATGCCCGCAGACGGAGAATGGAAGAGGATCTTTGCTCTTTTCCCTCTTCTAATGTAACGACTCAGGGATCCCCCGTGAAGGCTGGATTTCCCTTACGAAGCAGTTGATGGCAAAAGACACGCGAGGTAATTGGAAAAGTAGCCAGGTTTGAGATTAAAGTTGTTCCATCAGCTGAGGCGTTTGTCGAAAGCTTCCCCTCTGGCTGATTTACATAATGCTCCTAACCATTTCAGGAGGAGTGTTGGGAATCCCATAATGCAAATAACCCCCGAGCCTATATAATAAAACGCCTTCACCTGATCCAAGATGAGCGCAGAAAGAAATTTGCCACATGTTTTACCCAGCTCAGCAATGTCTCCTCTGCAGACGGAATTGCTAACAATATTCCGACCTGTTGGAGCACAACATTGAAACGTATAGAAACAAGACCCGCAGCCACGTTCTGCAATTCAATCTCGTCTTTATTGCGGCGGTGGAGGTGTGCTGCATATTAGCGAGGATTTTTTTCCCCCTGACTAACCTTGGCTAGGTCTCATTACTGGTTCCTGGCTCTGCTGGGAGTTGGTCTGCGTGGGTGCTTGTCCTTGTTCCGTTGATGGGAAGGTTCCCCTGGGCTGGGGATGGGGTGGTGACTCAACGTCAGTCCCCATAAACCTCGTCCTGCAAAATCTCTAGCTTGAATTCCCACCGATGGCCGAACGGAGTCAGGGTTGATGGGAGAGGGCATGCTCTTACCTCCTCTGGATTACGGTGATGCTGCCGTGAGCTGACGGTGCCGCGTCTGCATTCAGTGCCCCTATGCAGATTTTCCCCCCACTGAGGATCTGCACGCTAATCCTTTCTTTTTTTTCCACTTTTATCTTCTGGAGAAGAACAACATATCTCTTACCCGCTTGGTAGTTTCCTTTCCGTTCCTCGATTGAATTATACAGCGGGTGCACTCGAGTGATTTTTAAATCTAAATGAAAATGTAAAAAACCCTTCGCTGTAGCGCCGAATCTTACAATAAGGCAAATTGTTTCACTTCTCCGCACCCCCATCTGGCCCTAATTGATTCTTGTAACCCAACTGTGATTTCTAACATGTTCTAGTCAGAGAAATCTGCCAGCACTAATTCAAGGCGGTGGGCGCTGGTACGGCGTTTAATGCGACGATGAGATCAATGTCCCTTCCGAGGGAGCCGGCGTGCGCGCACCGCCCGGCCCAGCCCCGGCGAAGCAGCAGCTGTGGGGCAGGCTTTTGCCAAAAACTTTGTTTCCGAGGGTGGGAAAATACGTTTTTTCATCCTCCTCCTTCCCCCTGTGCGTACCTGCAGCTCTTTCTTTTCCCATCGAAATCCCGTGGGAGGAGGCTGCTCTTTCGGGAGCAGAGATTAAAAGCATTTTAGATGAGCCTGTGTTCGCCATCCCCCTGCTTGTGAACCCCGGGATGTTTTGGCATTTGGATTCAGCGTGTGGTGTGGGCAGAGGTTGAATCCTGTTTCTCTGCGGCGGCTTCCCTGAGCCTCAGCCCTGCTGTGCACAGCGGGGATCCAGGGGCTGTCGTCCAAGGATGCTTTCACTCAGCGTTACAACTTGTATCCTCTTGAGCTGTGCTATGAATAGAAGGGTGGCTTTTCTATTTTTTTTTTCTTTATAACTATGCTGAAAATATTGTATTTCTGGATATCCTTGGCTTCTGAGTAAATGGGGTGAGAGCGTGGACCTCTGGGCCTCGTCCAGCTCTTGCGTTGTGCTCTGCTGGGAATAGCAGGAGGCCGCAGAATGATTTCAGCCAGGTCTTTGGAGCCGCAGAGGAGCTGGCCATAATTCCTCTATCGCTACAGCTTTCTGGAAGTGTTAACGTTTATCTCCTTGCTCTGGGCTTTGGGTGTCAGGGAGCTGGAAGCCGTTTACCCCGATCATCATATTTTAAACGCGAGGACTAAGGGCTGCGTTGGTGGGAATATAGCCGCAAGGCTTTTCCACTGGAGTAGTCAAAAGTGGTAGGAGAAGCCCTCGTGAAAGGGGGTCTTCATGGAGGGGAGATGGCTGTCCCCTCCTTGCAGCGTGGTGGTGGCGATGGGGGACAGCACTCCCCCACCTTAGGTGCAAGGACTTTGCAGTCGTGATGTCGGTCTCTCATGGCTCTGTCTTCCCCTGCCCACCTCCTCTCCTCCAGGAGACGTTTCTAGCTGCCAGCGCTCGCTGAAAACAAGGCGGTTATTTTAGGGCTGCTTGTTTTAGGGCTGCATGCAGTGTGACTGGCAGGTGACAGCCTGCTGGATGGCTGTGACTGGCAGAACTGGCAGAAAGCCTGGCTCCCAATTAGAGATGACAGGTCCAGCCGACACCATGCCATGGGTGTGGGCTGCTCCTTAGCCGTGCTAAGAGGAACGGACACCATTGCCAGTCTTGGTCAGAGGTTTTTAGTTGCACCCCTTGCTTTCCCTTCCAGATCGCTACGCTTGCACTTGACACTTGGCAAGGTGATGGTTGGAGGCTGCTCTTTTACCGCAGCCAACCAGTTGAGTTGACCAGCATTGACCGTGGCCTGTTGGGTGGTTTGCAGACAGCAGTTGGCTTGTCCAGGCAAAGCCCAGGCTCACCCTGCCAAGGACTGGGCGCGCAGGCGTTGGTTTGTGTGCCGGTAGCTGTGTGTGGTGGCAGGGATGGCTAGGATGGGGAGCGAGCTCGTCCTCTCCCAAGGCAGACCTCCTAACGCCAGCGCCGGAGGTGTTTGGTGTAGTTTCTCTTAACAGTAGCTACACTGAGATTTAAGAGAGTGGGGAAAAACAGACACTGGAATCTATGAGAGATGAGATTTACATATATAGAAGGACTAAAAAGCTTCATTTTTGTTTGGTTTTGTTCCTGTTTGTTTGCTTTCTTACTTTTCTGACTGTTTTTCACATTAAAAATTCAAGATATGTCCGTCGTCTGTTTTCTGGAAGGCTCAGAGGACATCTGGAGAACTTGTTAGGATTATGTTGTTTGAGACATGATTTCTTTGGAGGACGAGGGATAGTTGGCTGTTTGAAACCCCACTGTTGGGGGCGGATTTTGTTGTCACCTCCTTTTTCAGTGATTTTTTTGGAGAAAACCTCGTGAGAGAGATGTCCTTGTCAAACCCAGCTCCGTGAAATAAAAGCTCAGAAAACCTCCAATTTTTGGGGACCTCTAATGAGCCTCCGCAGGAGACAGAGCTCTATATCCCTATTTTGTCTGAGGTAGTGTGAAAAAAGAAGAGGCAAGTCAACTATCGAACACATTTTCTCAGTTGAAAAAATAAGAGAACAGGCAACCTCAAACCCCACCTTTCTGTATGCGCCGCTTGTAAGTCGGGAAAAAAAAAGGCAGAACCCCGCTTTTTTCCATTAAGCTTCTTCTATAATGTATTAATAGAGAATTATATCCTCGCTATAGGATTATTAAAAAAGAAGAGAGATAAAAATGATAGAAATGAATCCGTATGCTATTATGTGGATGACAATAGATACACTTAAGCCTTCCAGCCCTGACCTTGGCACATGTTTCATCTCAACTCTCGGAGAGTCTGAAATTGATACACTGACACTTACCATTAATATGAAGAACCATCATCTTCCCCCGAGAGCACGAGGGGATGGGCAGGATTTTGCCAGTGCTCCAAGGGGCAGAGCAGAGCCTCTTCTCATCCCGGTGCAAATCCTTACGTCCCCCTCCAATTTTTCTTTTTTCTAAATTGCTACAGAGGTTTTTGTGTGAGGCGTGCAGCCGGGTGCCGTTCTCCTCTCTCCCTGCCCCTGGCTCCCCTCATGGACCAGTTTGCCCAAGGAGAAACCCGTGCCAATCTCTGTCCCAAATGCCAGGCCACCTCGGCAACGCGAGGGGACCTTCGCTCCGGCTGCCCCCAGGCCGTGGCACGTTGATGTGCGGCCAACGGGTGCTGGGAAAAAGACTGCGGGAATGAATGAGACCAAAGCTGAGATTTATTTTCCCCCCATATATTTAGCAGTTGGAGTCTCCGCACATCTGGAGGCAGCTGTGGGCTTTTTCCCCCTTGCAGAGGCAGTATCCATAGCCCTCATCCCGTCCCATAGCATCGCTCCCCTGACCACCGCGGACTCCCCCGAGCTCCGAGAGGGAAATTTGTTTTCCGGGAGCTGCCTCTGGATTAGGAAGGGGGATGAGTTGCTGCTGTGGACTTGTGTCCACCAAGAGAGGGTTTGTCACTGATGCTGGGCAGCATCCTCCTGGCTGGGGCTGAGCTGGTGTCTCTGCCTCCCTGGTGTCCCGGCCTCGACCTGCCAGGCATCGCTGCCGTTTCCCACAGCCCGCTGTTCATCACGTGGCGGAAGCAACAGGTTTCCACCCTCCTTTCCTTCCTCAACCCAAGTTTGTTTAGCCCTTAAGCTACTGTGAATATTGAGAGGGAGAAAGAGCTGCGTAGTGTAGTGACAGCTCTGCTGTGTTCCTGCTAATGCAGATATCATTTGATCAATGTGATCCTCTGGAACCTCTTGCGAGGATTAGTAATGAAGAACGCTTTGCTGGCGTGAAACCCGAGGAGCCGAGAGTCTGTTAGCCGAGCGCTTCGGGTGGGAGCCGGCTGCGAGCAGTACGGCCGGGGAAGGGGACCTGGGGCGGGGGTCTGCGGGGAAGCTGTGCCCCTGAGATGGGGAGGATGCAGCGAACGTGGGGACGCCAGGGGAGGGAAGGGGATGGCACGCTGGCAGCTTTCCTGCCGCTTGAGCAAAGGGTTCAAACAGCCCCCGCTGCGCCTCTCCATCACCTCTGCACCCCAAAAATTGGGGGGGTGGCCACAGCGGCTCCCCGTCCCCACCCTTTTGGGCATCGCAGTGGGATGCTCTCGTGATGCCGGTCGCACGTGGCCAAGTGACCGGCTGGAGATGGAGCATCCGAGCTGGCCCCAAAGGGATAAACGCAGGATGGATGGCCAAGAGGGCGCGCGGGAGGACCTCTCTCCAAAGCCCTCGGCATGGTGGCTTGGCAGCCGCTGAACACCTCCCGTGCTGCTTGCTTTCTTTGTCTCTCGTTTTACTTATAACCCTGGCTGGCTCTATTTTTTTCTCCTTTCTTCATTATTATGATTACACCTGCTGAGTTGTGAAGTCATGGAGGAAAAAAAGTATAAAAAATATTAGGGGAAATGTGTCAGACAAATTAAACTGGCTTGTTACCGTCAGCTGCTTCTGCCGCAGTCTTTGCTTTCCGTGGCTCTCCGTCCCTGGTCCCTGTGTACATATAGATGCTCTCCCTCCTCTCAGTCTCAGTGTCAGGAACTTTATTGGCATGACAAGATATACTGTGTTGCTGGAGTTAATACAGTCTCAAGTGTGTATGTCGGAGAGAGGTTTTCACAGCAGTAATTGGGTTTTATACAGTGTGTCCAGTTCTATATTTGGTGGCTGAGGCGCAGCTATATCGGGAAGCCATTTCTGCCACCTCTGCTTGAATTATGCAGATGATTTTTTTTTTTTTTTTTTTTTTTTTCCCCTGGG
>Ga0181612_173768_pt1 | contig 12609 bp, 8 predicted proteins | sample HoacroProtozoa21_FD_119630 | JGI IMG/M metagenome (GOLD analysis project Ga0181612, IMG submission 119630) | Hoatzin crop microbial communities from Cojedes, Venezuel. Combined Assembly of Gp0051906, Gp0051904, Gp0051908 | reverse complement strand
GTGGAGGGGGTGGGTGAGGGGGGCTGCGCCGTGGGGGGGGGGGGGAAGGCAGGCACGGCCCCAGGGGAGCGGCGGCCGCTGCGTGGGCGTGGGAAGAGCGGGAGCCGAGGGCAGCCGATGTGGGCAGGGCGTTGCCTTTGCCACACCAAGGCCCAGCCGTGTCCGGCTTTGAATTGGCTGCTGCTTGTCGCTAAGAGGCCACGAATTAGATGGGAAGCCTGATTCAAGTTTCTGCATCTCCCTCACGTGAGGGCAGTGACACTGCGACTTGAGCCGAACAAAGACGCAAAGCGTTTTTCACCAGTGGAACAGTAACTTAAAACAGTGAGCACAGGAAGATTGCTCTCTGGAGACCAAACCAAACAGCATTCTTATTTACCCAGGCTGGTCACACATCCTGGGACCAGTCAGCGTACGAGCGAGTGCGAGCTGAAGCTAATTACAACTCTCTTTCATATAACCATGTATGTAAATAATCTGTCAACAGAGAGAAGCGTGCCTTCCACCGCGGCTGCTGGAGACTCCGGAAGAGATCCCAACACTCCCGCAGAGCCAGCCTGGATTTCCATCGCGAGGCAAAAGCAGAGGGGCATGCAGCAGGAGCAGGAACTCAACACAGAAAAACCTGTGGCTTTGGATGTTAGGCCAGAGGCAGAGAAACAGAGTAAAGAGAAAGAACGCACAGAGGTACTTACAGTACAAATTTGTGATGCTTTCATATCACCTTCCTCTTCTTTGGATCTACTGCTATGTTACCAGTCATGCCATAATGATTACAGATACTTAAGAGTATAATCATACGTCACAAAGACACTGCTCTTGGAAGTGTGTTACAGATTCAGAGTTCTCTCATTGTTCAGATATATAATTTTACATCTCCACGAAATCCTGGCACTGTGCAAGGTGGGTAAAATTTCTCGGGTGCCCAATGTATACTTACCAGATCTGTTGTGTGTGTTGCATGCTAAAATACCCCAAGTGAGGTGCTAAGTTGGACAGTCTCAGATCTCTCTCAGTACAGAGGGAACACATTCTCTTTAACTATCCTTCTAAGCACAGCATTTCATTGAACCTTCTATATCTCCTGACTGATTTAATACTGAATGAACAGCTCAGTCCCAGAAGCTCCTAGGTAACAATTTTTAGAGCCTTGAGAAGTGAAATAGGATAGAAATAGCTTCTGCACTGGCAGACAGTGCCAAGATATAAATTCTGCTTCTCTGTCTATGGGTAACTCAGACGCCCGTGTGGTGCCATGGAATACGGGCTGCCGCTGCCGCTTCAAAGAGCCCATGCGAAAGAGGGTGATGCCTGTAGCCAGTGATCTTCCCAGAAGACAAAGCTGTGCCAGCAGAAGCGCTTGGCGTTAATCCCGAATACTAAGAAGGCTTCCCTGGGACGGGGCTAGCTCACGGAGGCAGCAGCGTGCCAGTGCTGCCTCTATCGCCTCCTGCGCAGCAAGAACCCTGCACTGATGCAGGAGTGTGTGTGGCCTATACCAGTGTAGCATTCCCAGTGCAAATGGCCTACTTTCTTGCTTCAGATGGTACTGTTAGAAACCCAGATAGCTGTATTATATCCTGGAATAAGAGAAGATCTCTAGATGATGAAAAATAGCAGCGGTTAGATTAACAAGAAGTAATACCTAATAAATTGCCTAGGCAAGATTATGAACTGCAATAATGCTCAACATTGTCATAGCACTTAAAACACCAGGGGTTGAAATGATCCCAAAATACGGTTTCTGTGTCAGAATAGGAAACTCTAGATTTCAGCTGGCAATGTTCCCTAAAATTCATGCCTTGCATTTTATTTCCCTGTATCAGCTAACAGAGAAACATGCCAAGAAGCTCCTGACTGCAGCGTGTGAGGCTTGGTGCCACTGTACTTCTCCCACTTTCTCCCACATGGCACCAGACGCTATCACGTCAGGGTGGTTTTTGATATTGGCAAGAAAATCCATGGGAGAATGTGTTCAATTTCTTTTTTATGGAAAATCCATTCACCATCAACCCTCCAGAAATACAGTGCCCTAACCCACAAAATTTGGGAGGTGGAAGGGAAACACGAGAGAGCAAGGTTGTTTCCAAATCCTATACATGTTAGTAGAGGTGTGCAAAGGGCTTGAAATACATTTTGTGTTGAAGACTCTAATGACCTCCTCATAGATACCATTATGAATAAGGGATACAGAGGGATAGTTTTAATTTGTAAAGCTGAGTATCATGGACGCTAACATGAAACCACTGGAGCTTTCTGAACAGGTATCAGCTCAAGTGGGAGGAATGTGACCAATGTGTGATGAGCGTGCGTGGTCTTTGGACCGTGACAGGCACCACATCCACCCCCTTTGCTCCTGTTCTTCCAAACTGGTCTCATTCTCTCTGCATTACTTGGATTTTATCCCTCTCTATGCCTAGGAGTTGGTGAAGCAGCAATGGAGCAAACCTTCACACTTGGCACCTAAAACCACTTCTGAAGAACAGAGGAAAGAGACGAAGTCTGAAGTGAGGGAGCCGCTGCTGAGACTGAGTTCACTGTCACATTATTTCCCTGGTAGGAAATAAAATGCTTAAAATAAAGCCTGTTATCTCACAACCTTGTCCAAAGAAATCCTGCTTCACTGTGCTGGAAAAGGGAGTAGGGGATAGATCGTAATTTCTTCCCCAGCCCCACATCAGCAAGGGCAAACTTTTTTCTCAGCATGCACGTCTGGGGGTTTATGTGGTGGCGGATTCTTTTGACCGCTTTGACTACAGAGTAGCCAAAACTCGTGTTGAAAGAAATGTGAATCAAGAGTGCTTGGCCGTTTCACAGGACAGGGTCCCAAATGCACTATCGCAGTGCAAAACATAAAATGCACGCAAAATCATTTTCAATAGGGTTCAATTTTAATGTGGTTTCCTCAGCAAGCTGGAATGATGGAATCTCAAACTGTCTGCCCATCAGTCCTCCCACAATAACTTCAAATCTATTGGGTGAATTTGAATTTGAAAGAAGGACAGAAGTTTGGAAGGTAATAAAATTCCTGTGAGCTGGAGGCTGGGTAAAGGAGAAATTCACACATGAATGTTAATGAAGGGACTTCATCTTGTTTGGCTTGGGTGTGAAACACAGGGCATGACAAGGAATCCAGGTCATCATGTTGGTTTTGGTAAGTTTAGGGACCAAAAGATATTCTTCATGAGAAAAACACTGCATTCTTTTGAGGACGGAATGGCTATTGCCTCAATAACATTGTGCAGAAGAAGCTTCCATGTGAAATGTAAAGATTTTCTGCTGTGGGGCAAAGGATGGGAAGTTTTTAAGGAAAAGGCTAGGGTGTGTAGCTGCACAGGAAGTGAACGTAAAATGTCCATGTGTTTTATTCACAGCAGCTCCATCACCAGCACTGGTGGATAAAGAGGCAATGAGCCACTTGAAGAAAGTCAGTAATACTGCTCCGGATCAGCCATCGTGGATGGAACTGGCCAAAAAGAAATCGCAAGCCTGGAGTGATATGCCACAGATTATAAAATAGAATGATGCTGAGAAATAACATCTTTCATAATTAAGTCAAGTATTTAACTGAACTTCTACAGACCAGCTAATCACAGTGAAGAATCTCTTGATGCAGGAGAAGGGTTTTATTATACAGCTGTGGAGAAAGAGTGCAATAGGTGCAGTCAAAAAGTTTACCTTCAACTTTGTAGCAATCAGGATTGCAATGGCAATGGATTACTTAAATTATGCTAAGGACATACTTACACTTTGGAAAATAAAACTTTTTGCCTTATGTATTTCCTGCGTTTTCTGCTTTTAATGATGTTTGCATTGAAATAGGACCTTTGCTAAACTTTGCTGAACTTCTGTTGTTGCTGGAAACTTCTATTTGTTATGGTTTTCTCTGTTTACATTTATAAATTGTACACTAACATCCTGGTTTTGTTGATGTGTCCCACTGGAATCACCTGACACTCTTTCTATCAAAGCTGTTTGCACCATGGAGGTGTTCAGGAGTAGCTCCTAGCGAGTACTCCTTTAAAATGTGTGGCTTGAGCCGCGCGTTTGCCTGGCTGAGCCAAGTGGGCCAGTTTCTGGGCTTAGGTTACATTTCATGAGGCACAAACACGCACATTTATGCATGACCATGAATAAAAATTCCTCGGCTCCGCCTGTGTGCCACCTTGGTTGCACAATGTTTGCAAGCAGGTGAGCAGTAAGGAAACTGAACTGCAGTCGGAAGCTCATCAGTGCCTTCACAGTTGCTTTCCTGCCTGAATTTATCTGGTTGCAACTGGTTTTCCTTTATGTGAAATTACCATTCTCAGTTAGGAGGATGGTATGAGCAGCAATGGACAATGTGAATTTAGTTAAAACATAAGGACTGAAAAGCTTTCAGCTAGAGTCCAAACTGAAATACTGGGAAAAGCTGTGAACTTCATTGCAGTGTCAGCTTCACGTATCAGTCCCTACATAATCTTAATTATTCTCATTAAAAAACAGTAACATATAGCATCTCTGTACTTTCCTACCTTTACATAAAATTCTCATGCTCATCGGCCTGAGTCTCCCCCAGCAGTTTGAGACTCCCACGCATGAAGTCTCCCAGGCTCATCACCTTCTAACAAGATAGACGAGAGAAATAATTGCTGCTGATTGACTGAAATCACGCTGAATATATTGTAAGACCTCCCCGTGAGTTAAAGAAGCAAACAATAAACCCTGTTAGGGGATTTGTTTGAAACTAAATGCCCCACTGCAACGACAAACATTTCACGTTGTGTACGTACATGTGTGTGAAGTACTACCTTGGCACTGTGCTCCCTAGTTTTATTTATGTACATATTTGTGTTTTTTTTTTCTTGTCACATGAACAGTCTTTCTGCAAAAACACAGGGAGACTTTCGGAAACCTAGGATTTCCTAACACCTGCATTTGCAGTTTCGAAATCTTGTCTTAGAGCTCTAAGGAGGTAGGGAGGAAACTCCCGAGGTAATGACAGCTGCGTTTTGTAACGGATAAGGAAACGGGGCATCGGAACATGTGAATCTCCAAAACACTGATAATGGTTTTCAGACAGGTCATCTTTCCTTGTCAAAAATAGGATGAGGAAAACCAAGTTTTACATAGTTTGTCAAAGCCTTTGGATAAAGCCAGTCAGATGCACAGCTGCTGAAGGCCCGATGCGGCCGCTGGACGGCCGCGCTACAGCCCGTCGCAGGAGCTGTCAGCACGCCCGGCTCAAACTCATTGCTGCCAGCCGGCCCAGGGTTTGCTCCTGTAGGCAGGGTGGGCATCCCCGCTGAAAGGGGAAGCGGCAAGAGAGCTCTCTGCTAAACAGACCCACAACACAAACAGTAACTTCATTACGGGACATGCAACCTTGGGCTCGGCTGCCCAAAGGTTGGTCATGCAAATCACTTTCGCATTGCTGCCCCGGAGGCAAGCATGAACACTCCTTAATCTCAAGTGATCTTTTTTTTTTTTTGTATTCAAATCATACTCTAGGGCCTACAGTAGAAATAGGCACATTTTTCAGATACAATAAAAAATAGCTGAACTCCCTCTCCCTCTCCAAAACACTTTTTCTGTAATAAATACCTCATTAGAATAAAGTGTAATTTTAAGATATGCTATTCTCTTTTGTAGCAATCTTTAAAAAACAGTTTCTGCATTAAAGGAATATAATATATTAAAAAAAGGGCCAAATTTATATTCTCTAATTATTGCCACCCCATACAAAGAGCAGAGTGCTTTCAGGAAATGTAGTTAAAGCTACGGTCTGTCTCCTTACAATCCTCTCCCTGTTTAAAATGATTAAAACTGTGTTGAATCATGACTGAATTCCCAGACCACGACCTGTGCAGCTGTATGGGGAAGGGTACAAATCTCTTGGAGTATCTCCTGTCTCCATAGACGGAAGCTCGGAGTAACGGAGATAAAAGGTGGAGACATCGTGGCAAGACCTGTGCAATCTCAAAGAAAACAAGCCTTGTGTCCTTCTCCTTAGATGCGTGCCGAGGAAAGGAGGTGAGGGGCAACGAGCTCTTCACGGAGCGCAGCCCTGCTCCACGTGTGGCATTTGGGATCTGAATTTGGGAGTGTGCTGAGATGGGAAGCGTGGGGTGGACACCCGCCTGCATTTTGCCGTTGACTGCGACGTGTCCAGGAATTGCTGCCTTACGGTTTCCACTGGCTCAACTCACTTGCAGTTTGTAGCACTGAGCGGGTACGAATGACTGCCATGAGCGGTGACAGCAAGCTTGGTGAAACCCTACGAGCCCATAAGCAACCTTCACCTGACCTCCAATGGGATGGGACTGCAGCCACGCAGGCTGCTCAGGCCTGCCTGAAATAAACTCAGGTTCTTGACCAATTCTGCCCTAATTATGGAGGAGTTCAAGTATCTCAAAATACGCTTCAGAGAAGCACTAACATGACGGGCTTCTTTTCACACAATACGTAATTACACTGGAACTGGTTGCCATAGGCTGTTGTAGACACCAAAGGTGTAGCTGACTTCAAAAATCAGCTAGACAAATCCATGGAAGACAAAATCCATCAAGCGCCACTCAACATGAAAGCCAGGGCCTTGACCTGGAAGATTGCCAAAGGCTTTGGGGAGCGGTGTGACTGGTGGACTTGTCTTCTTCGTATTCTCCTACCACTGCCAGTGGCCCTGGCTTTGCTGCAAGAGAAGGCACTAGGCGACCTGGAACTCTGATCTAACTGACTAGGGGAATTTTAATTATTTTCTCACGACGTCAGTTTGTACTCAGATTTCTTCATTCTAAGTCAAAGTGTCACGCAAGTAGGTCTTGCTATAGCGGTCTTGTCAACAGGTAGGCAGAAAATAGTTTTAGAGCCCATGTATTCTTCTTTGACCGAATGGTTCATTTGTGGCAATGGAAAGATGCAAATACAAATATATTCTTCTTCTCTGTATGAACAGTGATTTATGTTTCCCACTCAATACCACCAGAAAAGCCTTTCAGATCTGATCAGCTTTCCTAAGAACGTCACTGCACTTTTCCAGCTGAGAAGCAGTACAACTGACTCAGGCTAATCCATTTTGCTCAGGCAGCTTCAATATATATTGTTGGTCTATAACATCTCACAGGGAAATAAAATGTGAAAATTCACCCTTTGTTCATGGCTCACGCACATAAACTAACGTAGTTTGAACTACAGTCAAAGAACAACAACAGAAGGACTTGAAAAATGGAGGAGTTTCTCCTCCCGGAAGCGCTGCATGGTACGTCTTTGGCTTTCTGCTTAACGAAGACGGGGACAATCTGCCAGCAGTTGTCCTTCCCAGCGGTGCAGGACCGCGCACAATGAAAACGAAATCGCGTACCGGGTGTCTTTCAGCGCAAAATCTCTAGATTTGGTGACTTACGCAATTTAGTAGTTGGATTATCCTAATTAGCTACCTCCTAATGTTTAGTAATTTTAAGCAAAATATTACAGCTAAATTATTTTAATGTACAACGAAGTGCCATAAATTTTTAAGGCCAAAATATCCCTCTGGCCTTTACTTTGATACGGTGTTTTGCACTGTGTTGCTTTTGACAGTAAAAACGTTTACTAAATCTCTTGCATTTTTTTTCAAGATGGAGAGGAGTATAAAATCTTGTTGCCAGTGAAAATATCCAGCAGCAGCATAGCAAGCAGCTTGCTGTAATTTTGCAATGCCATTCATTCCCTCCTAGTCTCGAGAAGCTTAATAAACTTGCCAAAATGTTTGCTTTGTATACATGGTGAGCGCTCTGCTGTGGGTGACAAAGGTTTAATTACAGGACTTTGTGTTTGTGGTTAGAAGATAACTTTTGTACTGTTATAGAGTCCAAAAAAAAAAGAAAAAAAGGCCATTTGTGAACACTGGGCAGCGCCGCATGTCTCATAAAACCCCGGGGAGGGGAGTAAGTGTAACCCTGTGTGATCCAGCACAGAGTGGCTGCGTGGGATTAACTTGCAGGAGAAGGCATTTCGGTTCCAAGTGGGCACAGGACTCAGGCTCACACACTCCTGGCGTTCACCAAGCCGCTCAGCAAGCAATAGGAACTGCTGAGTTTTTATAGCATGGGATCTGTTATTGTCTGACCTCACAAAATAGACACTGTGCGAAGATTTTAATGGATTATTACTCCCAGATGGTTCTCTGCATCTTGTTACACTTCGAAGCAGGAGACTGATGGGACACATATCACAGCCCATTCAGATCCTCTCCCGTTGCCGCGTCTTGCAGCACCGTTGCTGCAGATTCTCATTCTCTGTGTACGCTGGCTGCATTCCCAGAAGAAAACCGCTCTCGCTCACCTAAGGCAGCTTAAATGGAGGTCATTTAGGAAAATGTTGAACTACCTCCCTCTCCGGGATCCCAAATCGCTCTCTTAAGGACTGTTAGGAATGCAGCTAAGAGTGTGTAAGATTTTAGAGAAGCAAAGTGATGGGGGACAATTTTCCTTCTTTCCATCTCACACACCTTCACACCGAGTACGTACACTGTTGAATTCTTTCTGCTTTGTTTGTTTACTTATTTGCATATGAAACGGTGTATGTTGCAGGTTCACAGTTCCACTGAAGGCTATTCAAGAATGCTGAGCCAGGTACCGTGGTATCTGAGGGCCTCTTAACTCCCTGTCATTTTTTCCCACATATGGTTTGATTTCTCAAGTTTAGAACTGACATGTAATTTATTACCCTGCCTTTGAAAGTCAAATCTGCCTGAGAAACATTTTAATAAAAAAAGGAAGAAGAAATCTCTGCTGTTTACTGGAAAATGGCACTTTGCACCAATGGGTCCCGTGATGATTACCAGCACACGGCTTCCATGCCAGCACTCGTCACCCTTGCCAGCAGCTCTAGGACAAGGTAACCGGGCTGCCCGCGCTGCTCTTGGGCCAGACCGCGGAAAAGCATGGCCCCATCAGAGACGGCGAGGAGGCAGAGGAATCGGGCAAGACCCCCCTCTTGCCAGCCACCACCGGTGCTGCCCTCCCCAGCCAGCAGTTGGTATCAGACTGCGCTGAGGTGAAGCAATGGTATTTACATGGCTCCAGGGTCCAACTCCAGCCACGGGACTGTGTGTGTGAGTGACAGCCTGGGGTGCTGTAAAGATTTCAACACCACACCAGAAACTGGGAGCCGCTGAACTGCAGAGTCAAGTTTATCCCAAAGTCATGTTCTGGTGATTGTGTCTCCCAAGGAAATCCTATTCCCACATTATTTTTATTCCTCCTGCCTCGAATTTAACAAGACTATCAGTAACCCCCCCAAAACATTGCCTACATCGAAGACACAAGGAGAACCAAAGAGCAGAGGAAAACAGAGTTGTGACAAGAGGAGAATTCAGATAATAACCCTTCAGGAAAGTAAGAGCCACCTTTCTCAGCAGAAAGAACAGAGACTCCTTAATAAGCCGTTGGCTCGTCCTCTCTGCACTCAGCACCAGAGATAATTTTGATGGGCAGGCTGCCGGCAGACAAGGCAGAAGGATAAGGGCCCTGAGCCTGTCCAGGCAAAACAGACACCATCTTCCCCATCTGGCCACTCCTTTAAAACACGGGCTGACTCCATTTAACTCCCTTGCCTCTCCCTGCAGCACTCACCTCGAGTATGCAAAAGGGATTGCTTTTTGCCTAATGAAGCCTTTTGTTTGGTTCGTGCCTTTACTCTGAACAACAAAAAAAGACTTCCAAGGAAGAGGAGCCATGGCACAAGTCGCTCCCCGCACCCCAGCCTCGTGGCATTGCAAAGCTCGCCCGCACGCTCTTTCGAACCCCTGGGCTATGCGGTGGCTCGGCGGCGCAGTAAATCATCCCCAGCGCTCACAGGACTGGCTGGGAAACACGAGGGCCAACCGAGGCACAGCCCTGCCGGCACGCTGCAAGCCGTGCACCGCACGGCACTGCATGAAGCCCGGCTGGCAGGCGTCGCGCCAGACCACGCGTTGTCGGACCTCAGCATCAAGCCGGCATAGAAGTACAGGGCGAGCATTAATTCACGTTTACTAACGGGCGTGCAACGCACGTGCAAGTGTGCGTTCACCAGGGACCCAATGTGCTGCACGTGCTTTTGTGCGGCACGGCAATTTGGTGGGCACGCTCTGCGCACTGCAGCGTTACAGTCTCGGAAGGAGGAGAAGCAATGCAAAGAAAAGGAGTTGGAGCTAGAGATCACAGCAGGGAATTCCTAGCGCCCTGTTTCTTCGCTGCTTCCTCCTCCCCTCTGATTTTCTGTTCACTTTCCTGGAGCTCTCAAGCAGCCGAAGGGTGGCTGCGTTCCTTCGACAACCGACCCAGGTCCTGAGCTCCGTGGTCGCAAGGCACTTCTGGTGGAGGATCACGCTGTCAGCTGCCCTCCAGAGAGACAGTGAGCTTCTGATTTGCCTTTTCACGCCACATTTTCCCCCCTTAATGTGAGGATATACTTTATCTTGCCTTGCGATCACGGACAGGAGATCGGGGGAGGCAGATTTCGCTGTGACCTACTTCCCTAAAGCAGGACAGCAAGGAGGGTTTTGCTTTGGTTTAGGAAAGCAGTGGCATTCCCTGTCGGAGCCCGTTTATGCGGGCTCACGTTTCACGCAGGCAAAGCAGAGCGTGGTCATTAGAACAGGTAGGCTTCTGCTGGTTTCCCTTTTTGTTCTACCCCGTGGCACAAACAGGGCTGCAAATCTCCCCGCTGCAGTAAGCCGTACCCCCACCAGCTCGTGTTTGACACAACCCCTGGCGCAGTGCTGCAACACGGTGATGCTCGGAGTGGTCTCGGAAGTGACGCCAAGGACACGGGAGGAGAAGAGGTGGTTTCCTTGGCTGCTTTTATGTAACTGATGGACAAAAAGGGAGCCTCTTAGCTATCTGCCTGTCTCAGAAAATGGCTCCAGTAATTCAGAATCCTTGTTAGGAAGTTACAGAGTAGTTTTGGAGAGGGCAGAAGGACGACGGACACAAGCTTAATTTCTTGAATAATATTTTTGAAATACAACAGAAGTATAAAGTCAAATTTAAAAGAGAGAATTAAAATCTCCCTCTTGCCTAATTAAAATAACCTTTTAATTTTATGATTCTCTTATAGGTAAGCGAATAAGTTCAAATTATTAAAATATTTGATTTTAGTGGTGACTGCTTGTTCCCAGGTCAGAAGACATTCTTCCTCCTAATTTAGTGGGTGATTACTCCAATTTCTGGTCCTGGATTTTGCCTTCCCTTCAAGCAACTTATTTGGAGCTTTTACACTCGGGCACAGAAACTGTTCTGATCAAACTGGAGTCTGGAGTGTGACAGCCAGTGTCCGTCTCTTCCTCTGTAGCCTGTCAGCTTTACTTGCTTAAAAGAACCTCTGTGTCTTGCCTGGTGCTAGGGACATCCCCAACACATTCAGCAACTTCAGCCCAGACTCCAACCATTCATTTTAGGGGATATTTTCTCTTTACACACCAGGATAACTGAGGTCAGAGCTGGCCCCTCTTCCGTATCAGCAAGAGCCGGTGCAGAAATGCCGCAGGAGGAACCCCTTTCCTACACTGTCAAGGCAAATGTTTTTATTATGTGCCTCTGGCTACTTTTCGAAATCTTTTTTTACTTTTTTTTTCAGCCTTGTTAGGACTTGCTTACAGGAACCCCACGAAGAACGCCCCTGCTCCCAGGTCCCACAGAAGGAAGGAGTGCACACATGGGCCAGCCAGCCGGCATAGGGGTCCCGCCGCCTTCCAACGGGCAGCATGCCGGAGCAGGAGCCTGCAGGCGCTTTCCCAGGCTGCGGCACCGCACACGGGCCTCCAGCTGACCCCAGATTTCACCTTTCGTAGACACAGGGCTCACTTCAGCTGACTTCATATAATTGAACCGGTCTCCTCAAAATTATATGTATTGATTAATGAGTGAATTAAGCTATCGAATTCTGGCTCCCTGACCCCTCCAAGGTACAGCCACTGGACTGTTACGCTTTTAATCACATTCTGCTCGGTTGCACGTAGGAGTTTACGCTGGTGTTTGCCATGCTTGGGGACCTAGTTTGGCATGGTGTGTTTTGATTACTGTAGCGAGATGTGGTTACTTGCTTGTTTCTGACTAACACATTTTATGAATCTTCCCTGCTGTTAATAAACATAGTGGTGTTTAATTATTGAGACATTTCATAAAAATGTTTTTGAGAGGCAGACCAATTTTATGTTCTGACTAAATAATTAAACATTATGCAAATATTCACAACCCCAGCATTCTGGTTATGCAAAACAATACTTGGATGACGGCCTTGTTTGCACACTGAGTTAGTATTGTTGGGCTGTAATTAGCAGCAGATATGGTATTACTGTGATTTAAAACTACAAACAGGTTCCGATGAAACAGGACGAGCACAAGGGCAAGGCTGAGGGCCAGGCTGCAGCCATGCTCTGCGAGGAGAAGGTGGGACATTTCACCCAATGGACCGCTCACCATCCCAGTTGTGCTCCCTGGGGGGCACGGCCAGCCCGGGGCTCCCCCTCCCACTGCTGGCAACCTCACCTCAACGCAGAGGGAAGAGGCAGGGCTGTGGACTGCTGCATGGGAGAGATCACAGAATCACAGAATCACAGAATAGTAGGGGTTGGAAGGGACCTCTGTGGGTCATCTAGTCCAACCC
>Ga0181612_126476_pt1 | contig 12609 bp, 3 predicted proteins | sample HoacroProtozoa21_FD_119630 | JGI IMG/M metagenome (GOLD analysis project Ga0181612, IMG submission 119630) | Hoatzin crop microbial communities from Cojedes, Venezuel. Combined Assembly of Gp0051906, Gp0051904, Gp0051908 | reverse complement strand
GTGAATATTCATACAGATTTTTAAAATCCATTGGTTACCCCAAATAATTTCACATCTAGGAAAAAAAGCTGAGGAACTCAGCAGTGAGGGATCCAATCTAAGAGATGTGGACAATTTCCTCCTCTTTGATACATTAGTTACCTGCTTGCAGAATTCTTACCGTGGGTATTTGAATATACAGGAATAGGGGACCAGTGAAAAAAAGGAAAAATTATTAGAGGCTTGGGAGGCTTGAGAAATGAGGCTTTCAGCAGAGACATTGCAAGAGAAGCAGTCAGGAGATATGTGGAACAAATACCAAATAAGCAAACAATGGTCAGTGCTTAAAGGGTTAACAGCACAACTGCATGGGTGTCCAGCTTAGGTAAGCAAGTTTGGGGAAAGAAATTGGGTCCTGGAGCAACTATTTCAGGCTATGTTGTTGCTCATAGGCAGTGCTGGGGGAGTCCGTGTTCCTTCCAAGCTCTGCTAGAGAGCTGACTAATAAAGTGTTTGCTACACAGGCACAAGGGAAACGAAACTAGGACTTGCAAACTATCAGATTTGTATTGGAAACTTTGGTAATAATAATGTTAATAAAGTGAACAATATTTTGCAGCTGTAATGTGTATTCTTAAGGAGTTTCTGGAAAAACATGTTGGTAAGAAATGATTCAACACTGGATTCCTAGTCTGTGAGGGTGCTCGTATCAGTTGTTGATAATTAGCATCAGAAATATGTTCTTATTAGCTAGCCACAACTCCCATCTTCTCTTTCTCCTCTTTTGGGTGTGTGTTCATGAGGTTTGACTAACCTCGGTAAACAATGCAAGGTAAAATTGTAATGTTTGATTTCATGACAAGAAGAGGTGAGAAGCTGTGGTTAGAGTTAGTCAGTCTGAAGTAAAATCCTGCCACAGCTGAAACACTTTTCAGATGAGGTAAGTATCCAAGCGAGGTTTGATTAAGCTCCTTATTTGAAACACAGGTCTTTCATCTCTTATCAGTCTACCTCTGCTGGTCTTGTACAGCAATAATCATCTCTTCTTTTGTTATTTTGATGGCCCTGAATTTGTTCTGAGCATTTCCATGATATCTTTTGCCTGCAGAGTTACTTCTTGCCTTCAAGATTTCAGTTAAATACCTAATTTCATATGTTGCTTGGGTAGTCCCTTCATTTCTTAGACATCTCTGTTTACTTAAAGAGGAGAGAGGTTCCAGCTTGCATGTGAGTTACCTGGATGAATGAGGACCTGACTGTGGAGTAAAATGTTTCAGCTGGATTCTGCAAGCGGCCTTGTATAGCTATATACAGATGCTGAGATGAGAGTAAATTTCTGCCAACTTCACAGGGTAGGTGTTCAGAGCTGCTTCTCTGACACAAGTGACTGTATTAATGGCAGGGGGCCGAAGACTTGGCTGTTGTCCATCCGAAAAATTCTTCTGCTGAGGGTCACCTAAGGTATAAAATAGATTAAAAGATTATATCTGTTGCATTCCAGCGATGAAATTGCATTATTTTCAGGTATTCATCAGGTACAGAAAACTTGGTAAATTTCGCACTTTCTTAATTTTCTCTTTTAGAAGTAAAAATATGCCAGCTAGCAGAAATGGAACTGATGTTGTCCTATGGCTTCTTGTGATGGGCAGCTGGTGGTTGTGCATAATTGCACATGTGGATTTCGTAGAAGATGCATGGCCGCAACATAGAAAGCAGGGACTGAGAAGATTATTTAGACCAGCATAATGGCCAAAGAAGGAACATTTAGATGTAGGACATAAGGCAGTGGCAATCTGAAGACTTCTGTCCTGACAGGGCTAGCTGGAAGATTCCAATACCTTTCTGGAAATAATTCCTTTAAGAAAATGTTATGGTTTTTGGTTGGGGTTTTTTTCAGTCTTGTAGTTATTCTGAATTTCTCAGGATGAGAAAAAGCAGTTTATAACATTCCAGATTTTTTTTCTTTTTTTAACCAGAGGATTTCTGGGTTCTCCCTTTACTCCTTAGTACTTGAGAATGGTTTCAAGGTGTGAACTGTTAGCATGCCTTTATTTTGTTCAAAGTTAAAAAGAGAAGTGAAAAATGTTTACACCTTTATTCTAAATGGAAAAAGTGGGAGAACAGCATGACAGAATTGGAAGCTAATTTTTTCTGTTATCTTTTCACTTAGCTTTTAAAATTTACTGATGGAAAAATCCAAAGACTAGGGAACTCCTGACTAAGACGAGACCAAAGTCTAGTCCTTGAGTACAATCCTTTGGATGCTGGGGTAATTTGAATTTTCCATTACCTCTGACTGGGCTGAGGCTTAAACTGGCACAAAGGGGCAGGACTGGTAAGCTGGCCTGGCCTTGATTTGTCCATTTGTTTAACAAAATGCTAAAGAGGCATTGGGAACATACACCAGATTCAGGACTTGCTGATTCCCACTGGGAATCCCACTTCCCACTGGGAGAGTCCTTCTTAATTTGGAGGCTCTTCTTATGGCACTGCCAGCCCAGAATCATCCTGCATGTAATGGAGGAGGAATGAAAAGAGCTAAAATGGAGTAAAAATCTGAACAGCTGACTTTACAGCAAAGATATGTAGAAAAGAGTTAGACCCTGTAGACTAAGAATTAATATTTTGTTGTCCAGTCGAAGAAGACAATTAAAATGGTGAGATTTCTATGAAATCCTTTGGAAAATTTGATGAACAAGTTGTGAGGCTAACCAGCCATGTTGTGAGAAGGAAATGATGCAATTTACCAAAACCTCAGGAGACTTGGGTAAATTTACTGATAGCTCCTTGCCCCTACAAGACCAAAAAAAGCCCCAGCAAGTTGCAAAATCCTTGAAATCTGTCTTGTCCACTCAAAAGAGACTTTAGCCCTGTGTACAAGTCTAGTGATTAGTCAAGGACTTAAAATCTGTCTTCTTAGAGTGGCTGGGTCAGGCAGGTTCTGTATTTCATCACAGGGGTAGGACAGGATCTAACCTGGATCTGACCCATAACAGTTAGTTTGTTCTAGAAGCACTGCAAGCAAGATTAAATGACGGTAGTAAATGAACATACGACATGATGAGTGAAGCTAAGCTGTATTTACATTTTCCACTCCAAAAAGTGAAAAAGACAAAAAAAAAAAGAGGGTGGTGGCAGTGGACAGCAATTCAGTATTTATAGAATTCACCCATGTGAACAAAAGATGCAGCTAGTATTTCAGTTGGTGCTATAGTAATTGATGACTTTATGTGGGGTACTTTATTATATACCTCATTTCCAAATTACCTAGCTTATTCAAACAAATCTTTTCAAAATGTATCAATTAGATTAGCTCAGTGCATCAATCAGCAGCATTCAAGAATGTGCTGACTTCAGTTTTTGTGGTGTCTTCTTTGCAGTATTGTTGCTGTTACAAAAATTGTTTCCGTGGTCCTTTCAGATTTCCAAAGTTGGCTGCATCCAAATTCTTCTAGCAGTGGACATTTTGGGTAGTTAGGGATAGCTGTTTCCAAAACCACATTTAATTTATTTATTACCTCATCCCAGAACTTATTTTACCCTAGGGCACAACAAAAACATATGTAACTAATTATCCTGAGAATGTCCACAGCTCCAGTAAGTATGATTCTTTTTTTTTTTTATCCCACTATTTTTCATTCTTTCTGGTGTCTATTACGTCCCACAGAGAAATTTCTGCTGGATAAATTCAGCTTTGAGTTCATGTGCAAATTCATCTATGTTTCAGAATATTCTGTTTCATCTTTTGCTATTCAAATAATAATCTAGACATTGGTCCATGAGCTCTTAAGCCTCTGTCAAGCATTTCAAGGATATCAAAAAAGAAAGTCACAAAATGAAGGCAGCAAGGCCCAGATTTAGTCAGTTTAAATTCCAGTAAGGTCCCCATGCCTGGTGATTCCTCTTGGCTACACATAGCTGAAGATGTAAGGCCAGCCAGGAGAAAACATTAGGCAAGAGGAATAAACTGGAATTTAACCAGTACAAATGAGATCTCATGCCTCTGATTTTGATTAAAAAAGCAAACCACAACAACTCTGAATTCGTCAGGACAGAAAGCTGTCTTATGAGCCTGAATTTTGTTTAAATGAAGATATTTTCACTGTCTTCCTTCCAAAACAGAGAGAGAATAAATACAAAAAACTTATTGAACAGCAGTGGAGTCATAGGAAGAATAAAGTCGGGCATTCTGATTAGAAATCTTTTTGTTTGAATATCTGTGATGTTTGATGTTCTGTGATTTCCTGAGTGAATCCTTTATTCTAGGACTGTGATAGGGAGCGGTTAAAAAAAAACAAAAAAAGGAAAAAAACCCAGCCCCAAACCAACAACGAAAACTTATAGTAGAGTTTGGAGAAACTTTCAGGCAGATGGGTGCTAATTCTTTCTCAGCCATACAGATTTTCTATACTTCATTGCCACAGAATACTCTTTCAACTTGCTCATGGGAGTCAGGAGAGCTGCACATTAAAAGTATGCTGGCCCCAGTTCAATACAGTGTAAAGAACCAAACCTGTTCAGTCTAAATATTAGAAGCAGCTTAATTCTCACGGAGAGGAGTTCTACCTATGCTAATTTATCTTATCAGAAAGCCTGGTAAATTAGCCTGAAGCAGCCATCACCAGACTGTCTAAAAATTGGATGTGCATAATGTAGAGAAGGTACTAAGTGCTTTCAGGTCTCATTTACTTTGCTGAAGATGTGGGAGCTCAACACATTTCATATTCAGGCTCTTGACTAAAGGTAAGATACTAGTGTCAGTGAAGGCAATGGCAAAGCTCCCCTGAATTCAGTGAGACAAGATTAGCCTGACTGGGCTAATAAAGGACAGGTACTTCTTCAATACAGGAGCAGTTTCACTGCAGCATTCGGTGTACCTGACAACAGAAGATGACTCTACAGCCAAAACGTATGGAGTTGCTGGTAGCATTGCCATGTGAGAGCGAGTTCTCACTCAAGCCGTTTGGTTTTCATCCTGTAAACAAGGGGATTTAATATCTGCCATTTTACATTTGTAAACTCCTCTCATAATTTTTCCATAACTATAAAAAGGAATAATTTAGCCTGCTTTTTTTTAATTAGTCAAATGGCAATAGTGGGCTTGGTTCCCTAAGACACTTACAAGTCAGTGTGCCCCCAGAGATATTAATCTCCCAGACACATATAGCAAAAGCAGGTTTAACGGACAACATAGAAAAAAAGACCTGCTCCAGATTTCTTAACTTATTTTGATGCTGAGTTTCCACTTATTGTGTTTGCCGGACTTCTAGGGGACAATTGGGAATGTGAACCACATTTGAGGGACTTTATACACAAACGTATCCTGCATGGTCTTGCTCTGTGTGCGTGTCATTTGTTTTACTTGTCCATTGAAGCTAATGAGCCTATCCACAAGAGTAAATATAAGATGATAAAAACTTCCCCATTCAGACCCTAACTCACATCTCAAGATGTGTGACCAAATGTCGGACATTCCACTCAGAAGTCCAGATGAGCTCATCCCAGATAGCTCACTGTGTTTCCATCTGGTTCAGATTTGAAGAAAACTATTTAGTTGGAAGAAGAAAAACACATTTTGTATCATTTTAATGCTGAACAGATTTAGTGACATACTTGCTTATTTAATCTACAGCATTGCAGAGTCTAATGAACTGAGTAAGATACATATCTTGGCTCCAGTTCTGTTCTAAGAGACACCAGAGAAGCCCCAATTGACTTAAATGGAATAGCATCTTTGTTAACTGCAAAACGTATTCCAATGAAAAAAAGTGTACAAGCATGGTATGTATATAAGTATTTCAAACTATCGAAAATTACTGAACAGTTTATCTGCATTTATGTCTCGTGTGTATTTTTTTAGAGGAACAATTTTGTTTAGTCAATAAAGTAGTCTGTTTTTTTCAGCTGAGGAATTTTAGCATGTAACTCCCACTCTGATAGATGAAGAAAGAACAGGTACGCGAATCTTCCAAATGCTGATTGGGGAGTGAAATCCAGTGTTATGCTGCACATCACACGCTGCTATTGTGTGTGCCAGATAGGTTACCTTTGATATAATACAGCCTGGGCTTGGGGGATGCCAAGAACCTATTAAAGAGTTTGTGGCCATCTGCTACCCTTCAGGAATATGGGTTTTTTCGGGATGGTCCAAAAATGCTTCCTCTCTGTTGTACCAAAGATGCAGAGGGACAATTCAAATAAAAAATAGGTGTTCCCATATCACAGCTTTTGCAGGGAATTCACAGCTTCTGGTGTCCAAATGCTACATGTCATTCAGCCACCTGGACTCCTAAAATGTTTTAAGGTGCTACTTTAAGGGTAGGTTTGTGGGAGTTTTGGATTTTTTGTTCTTCCTCCACTTCTTCCTCTAAGAGTGGGCTTCAGGCCAGCACTGGCTTGCAGGCTTTACATAAACTGAACAGCTGTTAACCTGAGGATTGGGACCAGAAGATATGTGATAACAAATTACCCTGACCTTTTTTTCCTGGATCCTATTCTTAAACAAAAGCAATTCTTAGTGAATGAGAAGGTGGCTCAGTTTTGGTAGGTCTGTGAACTGCTGAGTGTCAAACCCAGCCCTGGGGCCAGCTGCTGTTGAGTCAGGGTCCTGGTACATTAGGTGGATCAGAAATCAGCCCGCAACTACATTCTTAAAAACAGCAGTGATCTTCATCCTCCACTCCCTAAATATCTAAATTCAGTAATGAAACTACGAACACTTTTTTTCTTGGGTGTTATATCACTGTGGTACTGTTCTTGCATACCATAGCCTTTACAGGCCAGGTGTGTGAAGCATCTTTGAAGGCACAGAACAAGTTTTCATAGGGTGACTCAGACTGTCAATATTGGCTCTGTTCAGTGATACCATCTGTCTATATGCTGACTCTCAAAAAAGGGCGATGTTAAAGGGGTTTTATCTTTCCAATTAAGACTTGTAGGTTGTTTTCTTCCCTAGGCTAGAAAATATTTATAGCCTAGGTTGACCAGGTGACAAGTGTGGCTCCTAGAGTTCTCCATGGTGAAAATATACACAAAAGCCCTAATTCTTAAATTCCATGTAACTTTTCTGGAATAATAGGAGTGCTGGGATACCTAGAGGAGGACGTTTTTATGGAGCACTCTTAAATTGCACAAGTTTTACTCACACCAAGTTCTCTGCCCTTCAGGATGAGCCCAGGAAAGCTTATTTTTTTGAATGGGAGGCCATTTCTGAGTAGACTGTATTGACAGTGCCTGCAGATCTGTAACCCCTTTCTCCAGCTCTGCTCCTGCCTTCGCCTTGTTGCCTCTTGTTCCTGTCCGGTGCCGTCCAGTCTGTAGGGAGTTTGGGCCTTCGTTGTGGTTCTCTGCACTTTGTTTCGCTGAACTGCAGTGCAGGAATTTTTTAATCTGGGTGTATTTATCGGCTTGGCTTCTTACACTCTCTTAGATTAGCCTTGTGAACGCAGCGTATCTGGGAACTGTTTGTTCAGTTTTCCCATCTATATGGGGCGAGGGTAAACTCATATTTTCAGACCTTTTGTTGTGAAATCTAGTTATAGGATCCTGGGTGTGGTTTTTTCTCTACCTTACGTTTTCTGTAGAGCAAGGTTTTCAATAGGTAATGCCAAATTAACTTTTTAATTATTCTATGGTAAGTCTGAAGTAGCATTGTGTTAAAATATTGTGGGATTCTGTGTGTTCAATGAGACTTAAAGTTACCTCCCCACCTGTAAAAACTGCAAACGGAGGAATGTCTTATCAGTTCCTTGCAGCTGAGGGTACATAACAGTATTTTCCTTGTTTAAAATGAGGGAAGGGTTGAAGCATTCATGACCTAGACCTTTAAAAAAAAAAAAAAAAAAATCACATTTGTTCTTTTGGGTAGCAGATGGTATAGATGAGACACAAAGTGTGCTCATAAAAACAAAACCTCAAGTTCTTACAAAAGCAAGAACACAAACTCCAGTTCAGCAGAACAAAGTTTCTTTAAATATATGTATTTTCAGACTTAACCTTAGTTTTAATACTTTTTTTTTAAACTGTAATGTGGAATGATATTTTTGAAAAGCAATTAGAAGTTGCAATATTGAGCTCTTTGAGAACTAGAAATTTTTTTTATTTATTTAGTATCAGAGAAGAATAGAAAGAACAATAATAATCTGTTATACCTGGTGTGTGCATATAGGAGGCTGCTGCAGTTACTGTTGAAATACGAGTAGTTTATTTCTTCACCCATGAGAGAGTTTCGATTACAAGATCAGCACATTCCTTAAGTTTGTATCGCTGTGCATGGTGGTATATTTCTTTAAGGTTGTGTTAAACCAAACGAGCAAGGAAGAGATACAGAAGTTTATAGCTCGGATTACAACAGGTATTTTTTTCCTAGCCTTATGTTCAGGCTGCTCAGTACTATGTCATCTTTATCTTCTCCATAATGGTGGTTTTCCATTTCCATTTACAATGGTCTCCCATTGTAAATTGTGAGTGATGTCACTTCTTAGATATGTTTGGCAGTTCAGAGGCTATCATCTCTCCTGGAGAAGATGAAAGTTGTTCTCAGCTGGGCAGACTGTTGCCAGTCACCTGATGGGAGAGATCTTTATTCAGGTGAGGAGGCAGCTCCTGTTTGAACCTAGAACTTAGTGAGAGCTGGGAGCTGTTTTCTTGTCCTGAGATACCACTTCTGCCCTGAAAAGCACTGTCTTGTGGCTCTGCTGCTTGCCAGTCAATATCTAAAAGTCTTTGCACCCATGCCAAAGATTGTTGACCAAAGAAATATTCAGTATTGTAATCTCCTTGTACATCTGTAGTGGGGGAAAAACCTGTAGGAGTTGCTTTCCTTCCTAGTCTGAAGTCATCTTTCCTACCTGGTGAATACTCATTTTTCCTGCCTTGTACTGTTTCCCCCATCCCCCAAATCATAAGCGTGTAAGGTGGTTAGTGCCAGCATTTTCTATATGAAGTTAAGATACTGAATGTGGTTGTTATATGAAGACCATATTTATATCCACATCTAACTTCCATCTTCAATAAACAAATGCTTTTTCATATCTGAGATGTTTAGATAAACTCAAATTATAAAAATCTGATTATTTTGGAAAAAAAACCCCTTATATTATTCTGCAGATAGATGAAATATTTCTTTATATAATGTAGGATCTATCTCTTCTAGCTGGGCTATGCTTAGTCAGGATCACAAGGAATAACTTCACTTATGCCATCAGACCACAGATTTTATAGATTTTAATTCCAAGAATAACTTATAGGCTGTGCCTCTGAGGGGATGTGTTGTCATCTGTGGCGTGTCACATCTTTGCTGTAGTGGTACTAGGGTTCCTCTGATTTTTCTGACCTGGACACTTTGCAACACTATTTTTATCAGACTTTTGCACCTCCCTCCACTTTTAGTTCAGTCCTAGAAGTTTAAATGTAGGACAAGGACGGAGACAGCAGCATTGATATTGTTTGGAGGGTGGCTATATTTACGTAAAGCTTGCTCAAAAATCTAAAAGATGTCAAAAATATGGTTTCTGACATGCCAAGTACAAGTTGTATTGAATACTTTAACAAGCAAAGAAATTTTTGCAAGGAAACAAAGCATCGAGAATATCCCCTTGATAGGAATTCCCCTTGAAAGGAGAAGGTTTGCTTCTAAATCTGATAAGAGGAGGCTAAATAAAAAACTTTAGGTGCCAAGATATTATATTTGAGTATGTATAAAGGAATCTCTGTTTTGCTTTTTGAAAAAGGCTTAATGACCTGTTTGCTGAAGTTATGTGCTGTTTCTTTGCAGTTCTAAACCAATAACCTCTGTGTTAAACCAAGCAGAGGAAAAACCTATGAAGACAGCAGTCTCGCCAGTAAAGGTATGATTGGTATTGAATATAGCAGAAGTTATCTTTTACATTTTGTGTGTTCCTTTGCTTCAGTGGTAAAGATAATTAAAGATTTGAGGAAGAAAGATATAAAATTGAGAAAAAAAGAGTATTTTTTGTTTCAGAGGGAGACGATGGAAACCACTGAACGTTCAGCACTGAAATGCTGTTCGGGCTATAATCAGTGGCTGGCTGTACTTGACACTGTTTCCAGTCTTTTCAGCCACTGAAAAGAATTATCTTGCTGTGTTCCGCTATCTGTAGAGTCATAGAAGTAGAGATAAAATGATTTAACTTGCAACAACTTGGGATTTTCAAGTAGCTTTAAGTGGTGGCTTATCTCTGCTGTTGGTGACCTCGGAAAGAACAGGATGAGGATATCACTACCAATTCTGATAGTTCCCTGGTTCATGTTGTTTAGGTTTTTTGTCATGTATTCAGTTTAAGAGGCATGCTTACAGATTCTTTGCTGCCAGGGTAGTGAGGCAGAGGAAATCCCTGCACTTCCATTTATTTTGTCAAGACTGTACTGATAGAGCAGTTTGACTGCAATTATAATGTCCATTCCTTTTTAGCAAAGGAGAAATCCATTTAATTCCACTGCATCAGGTGACAACTTGAACAGCGAGGAGTCAGAAAACAGACCAGCTATTCTACCTCAGCTATCAAATAAGGGTAAATATACTTATTTAGCGTATGACTGAATTTGTTGGAGGTTTATATGGAAATTATTTGTAATTTCATTGCTTGTTTTTGTAAGATATCAAACCCTGTTTTACCTTAACTGCCTGGAGTTAACAACTACTTGATTTCAAACCCCATGTAAAATATGAATATACTCAGGAAATAGCTGTTTACATGAATAAATGGGTTTTGCTTCCTGTCTTTTACTCACAGTTCTAGTCAGTATTAAGCACTCCATCGGAGAGAGCTGTTTGTCCTGAACTGCTGTTAAGAGAAACAAGAAATTTCCTTGAATGTGGCATAGCTGTCTTCATGAGCTTCCCGTCATTGCTGCTGTCGGCTTCATGGAAGAAGCCTAACTCTCTTTGATCTTTATTTTTTTTCCTTTATGCTCTCAGTCCGGTGTATTTTCGAATACTCCCTTTCCTGCAGTATTCTCTGCAAGCAAGTAGACGAGTGATGATCTATCACAATACAGGCAGTTGAATTTATAAGCTCACATGTGGAAATTACTCTCCTGTCTCTGTTATGAAGCTTGCCAACAGGCAGAAAGAAGGACTTGCGCACTGGGAATAAAAAAAAATTCGTCTCCCTACTGGGAGATCACTTCTGCATTTTACCTTGCTCCCTATGAACATGGCAATAGCCTGCTTCCATTTCGGTAGGCTGCTGTTTATGTTCTGAACCTGAAAAGGTGTGTGCATATTGAAAAGCTGCCCTTCCCTGCAAAGTTTGTCCCTTGCAGGAATAACGTTGATCAAAAATTTGGTGTGCTCTCTCTTTGGAATCATCACATAGTTAGCTTTTCTAGAAGAAGAAATAACTGCAGGATTTTCATCTGTTAAAACTTCTGTTACATACAAATGAAACCAACACCTATGTTGAATCTCCTCCTGTGTCTTGCTGCAATTGTTTTAAATAAACCAATATAATTGCTGCAGAGTCCAGATAGGCACTGTTATACTCCTCTGTATATGCAGATGAATGTCAGGCAAACTTATGATTTTTTTTTTTTTTTCTCCGTGTATGTCTTCCAGAAATTTTGTCACCCTCAGAAGAAAGCCAACCTAAACCAACCTTGCAAAATGATGAAACAGAGAAACAGAAGAAGCCTTCTGTAGAACCTGCTGATGAGTCACAGAAAGGACTAGTTAAGCGTCCTGTCCCAAAAGCTAGAAAATTAATTCAAAAAGCAACCGATCCTGTGTCACAAAGAGAAGACACTGTTCCAAAGCCAGCCAAGCGAACTGAGAGGATTAATGGCACTGGTGCACCACCCAGGGGCATTCTGAAGCGCAGCTCAAGTTCAAGTTCCACTGACTCAGAAGTTCGTGTTAGCCAGATGTTTGATGTTCAGAAGAAGAATGGTCTTCCTACTGCAACTATTTTTGAAGGAGAAGCTGAGAATTCCTCTCTTAGGGAAGAAGCAGATGACTCCACACACATTTCACTGGAAAAACTGAAACAAGTGAGGTTCTCATCTAGCACAGGTAAAGAACCTCTGCAAAGCCCACAGCTACACCACGGTAGAGAAACAGGAGAGTTTGATTTGTTAGAATCTGATGAAATGAAGAGTAGTGGAAGTGATGCTATTAGATCAGATTCACATGGGAACAATCACATTTCTCCTGTCAAGCCTCTGGGAACCCATTCATCAGCTTTACAACTGAAAGCAATAGATGGCTTACAAGAAGGTTCCTCGGCATCTGGCCCTTGTGACACTAGTAGACCTGTCTTCCTGGTTAATGAAACCTTGCAGATGAAGACAGTTACTCCTAAGAAACTTGAAACTCCACAGAAGCCCTCCAACAATGTCCTGCCAAGTAGCCAGAATGAACTGAGTGTTGATGGGAGACGTGAAAATAAATCCAACCAGTTACCGAGCCAGGAATCGAAGTCACACACAAACTTTACTGGTAAGAGACGAATAGGAGGGAAGAACAGGATGCAGTAGCATATAGCATGTCTTCATTAATGTTTAAATCACTTGTATTGATGAACACCTAAGAAACTGAAATAGTAGGAATGTGCTACTGCAGAATTAAATTCTAAATCATAGAATGCTTTGGGTTGGAAGGGTTCATCTAGT
>Ga0181612_167284_pt1 | contig 12610 bp, 11 predicted proteins | sample HoacroProtozoa21_FD_119630 | JGI IMG/M metagenome (GOLD analysis project Ga0181612, IMG submission 119630) | Hoatzin crop microbial communities from Cojedes, Venezuel. Combined Assembly of Gp0051906, Gp0051904, Gp0051908 | reverse complement strand
GTGGGGCCTTGGTCCAAAGGGGGGGGGGCCGGGCGGGGTCCGGGGCCGGGGGGGGGGGTGTACGGGGGGATGTGGTTACCCGGGGGGAGGGGGGGGTGGGGGAAAAAAAAAAAAAAAAAAAAAAAGAAAAAATATATAGATCTAGCCTGCAACATCACTACACAGGCATGATTTAGTTGGTGGTATGTGAAAATCACTGGATTTCTGCTTCATAGCAAAAATTGTCCTTGGTGCCAGCTTATCACATGCGTCCATCTGTGGGAAGCTCACGTCAGACATGGAGTGGTATGACTAAAAAAAACCTGCGGGCTATTTTCATCGTGTGTCCCCCTGGCCCTTCCCTTCTGCATTTCTCTGCAGTTTTAGATATCAGCTGCTTCTAGAATCTTCTTGTAAGTTATCCCTTATTTTTGTTTTATTTATCCAGAAGACGCCTTTATGTTCCCAAAGGCCTGAACTGCATCGACTGCAGCTACTGTTATGCTGGTTAGTCATGACACAGCATTAGAAAATCCATGAAAGTATCTTCAGTTTGGCAAGAAGAAAAGGAGATGAAAAATGACTCTATAAGAGAGAGGGGGAAAGGTCGAAGTGCTGGACATTATCCCAAAAAACAGTGTTTTGTTAATAAATATGTTGTTTGCCAAGACTGGCGGACCTTGAAATATCCACACTGTGGGAAATCTCTTTTGCAACCCATCAAAAACACTATGATGCTTTGCCATGTGGACAGAAACCTTGAGGGTTGGACTAGATGACCCACAGAGGTCCCTTCCAACCCCTACCATTCTGTGATTCTGTGATTCTGTGTGAAAATGTCCACCCAAGAATCATCTCAGGGTCAAATCCTTTCCCTCTAAGTCAATAAGCTCTCAGAGCTTTTGAGTATAGTTTGCCAGGCTGAGAGCAGCTCTTGGATGGACTTGCAGGAATGCCGGTCACATTGCTATCTGTGTGTTTGGAGCAGAATTTATTATATGTCTATCTTATGAGAAAATTATTTAAATCAGAAGATTAAATGCTGCAGGAAGAGTTTCCTTGCAGTGAAAAAAGACCACAACATAGCAGAGGACAGAATTTACTTTTATCTGAGCTTACAAAAATCTTTACCTCAACTGAAGCAAGTGATAATATATTAAATATAAAACGTTCTGTATTGAATGCTTTTTCCTCTTCTGATACTGGTTCTGAATTTCTTTCTATAGCCTGCTGATGGCTATCGAGAGCTTGATACAGATATGTAAAGCGCGATACTTTTTCCCTTTCTAACAGACCTGGGGAACATTTGCAGTTATCTGGCGCACACCATTCATTCCTGCTGGAGTGACATCAGTAGCACTAGTATGGGTTTGCAGAATCACAGGAAGCAAGAGGTGATAGCAGAGTGCTGATTACCCAGGAGAAATTTTCTTTCTAATAGAAACAATACCCCAAAATACCATTCCTACTACAGTGATTATTCAGTGCCTGAAATGTGATGCTAGTTGGAAATAAAAAGGGATTTTTAATTCTAAACCCAGTTCTACGTTTTTCCAGTTGTCACAGCCTCAGAACTAAAGCCCTTAATGATCTGTAGGTACTAAGATTAAAAAAAGATATTCACTGTGTGTCAGCACCTATGCAAAGTCTCTCTTTGCACAGTGGGATATTCTTTACAAACTGTCAAGAAAGTGCCAAAGAGCCAAAGTAACTGGGCTCCATAACTACTAATATAAAAAAGACAGTTGCAAATTGGCACCTGAATCTCCCAAGTGGCAGCTCCCTGGCCATTATAAAGTGCCTGTTTTGGAAAACTCTCCCTTTTACAGAAGCTCCATCTTATTACCTGCACTGAGAAGAGATGCATTTTCCATTTGCATCAAAAAAACACTGCCGCCCTAACATCAGGGGCGAGGGAAAGGCAGAAATCTTCGACCTGCACGGAGCTATGGTGTGGCACTCACTGGGCACGGACAGCCTAGCACACGCCAGATGTATGATGTACTAGGTATGATGATGCAGCCATACGTGCAACACGCTGAGCAGAGGAATACTGATAGCTCTGCTTTGCAGTCTTACTCCCACCTCTGCCGAGGCAACAGAGCTAAGACCAGTCCTAGCTGCTACAGTAGGTGGCTTCAAAAAGCATGAAGTAATTGCTGTGCATGACAATGGTTGCTCAACATTTTTTTAACATATAGGTCATTCATTTTCACAGATGAATAAATGAAGCAGACAGTACAAGCACGCTTGGAAAGAGATTGAAAAATATAGCCTTGAGACTTTCGGGAAAAGATTCATTGAGTTTTGACAGTATAGAGAGATAATGCAAACAGCCCAAAGGTCTGAGTTACGGCCAAAATTAAATTAATACAATGTTGCTCATCTAGTCCCACAGAGAGAATTGTCTGCACCTGAGAACCAGTCTGGCCTGATCCCAGGTGAGTCAGAGCCCTGGAGAAAGGAGGATATTCCCCCAGGTCTCAGGCCGAGACACTCCCTGACCTTCTATGGTCAAACCTGCAATGTAACAACAAAGGCTGCCAGGATGTCAGCAGGTCCACGCCTACTGCCGAGCCACACCATGCTGATCTGACCACACAAAATCTCAGGGAAAGGAATTAAAGACTTTTTCTCCCCCTCCTATCCACCCCATCCTTTTTCCATAGGATCAGGTTTTGATTTTGATTTACCATGAGGTTGGAACAGTGCAGACGGCAATAGGTGGTAAAAGAAAATGCAGCACTACTTCTGTAATAGTTTGCGAGGTACAGGTGACCTATTTTATACTTTTCTCTGTCAAAATATAATATAATATGGTGCAACTTTATTTTTTACCATTAAAAATCTCAACTGACTGTTTTAATATTTTGTAACAACTCCCCAGAATGATTTTTTTCTGTGTGCTTTCTGCAAACCTGTATATGTAATCCCTGTTGACTGCAAAACAAACCTAAATATTATTGACACCTCATCACACCTCTCTCTCCCACCACAGACAAGGTACCAACAAGTACAAAGTGTTCTTATCTCCTCTATACTGAGATGTCATTTAAGAAAAACATATCCGAAATAAATGTTAGGTCCGAAAGTCACAAAGAAGAGAAAATTGAGGGAGCTTGTGACTACAAACACATTTGCTGGAGGAAAAAAAATGCTCCCTCGGGACACCACACCAGCCACCCACACAACGTGAGACAGATTCCTTCACTTGCCCTGAGTTGGGGATGTCTCGCCCACGCTGACCATCCATCCTCAACATTCGCAGCACCGAGCACCTGGAGAGGTCGTCCTAGCTGCTTCTCTTGCCCGATTTGCTCCTGGTATCAGGCTCTCTGTGGACCACTCAGACAAGGACAGGTAAGCTCATGTTGGTCTTAGGCAGCTCTTCTGATGAAGACATGGTCTTCTATGGTGTAACTTATATGGGCTGGTAGGGTATGAATATTAATATTTAATAAAGAAAAAAATCCAGTGAAATGTGCAAGTATCTTCCAATTTTTTTACAATATAAAACTAGCTGCACTATACCTTGAAAACTCATCAGGCAGACAACACAAAACCCACCACTTCTATTTGAATGAACAGCTTTACAGAGACCAAAACAGCTCCTCTGCTCTCCAGTAGTACAAAAAGTACACAAAAGCCTTCTTTTCTGCTTCTAAACCACCCACCCGTCAGTTTTATTTGCATCTAATACCCAGTAACCATATAATTCCTTACAGCTTGTTCCCTTATTACAGAAACAATGGTCCAGAACCGTATCATGGAGTAATGATTTAATCTCAGCGCTTGGATGCCGCTCACGAGCAATGTAAAGAGCAGCGGTGGCTGCCGTGACTGAACGGCCTCTGGGCCTGGAGTTTGGGGCTGCGCACTGCCCTGCACACGGAGCCACAGCTCAGGTATTTGTGAACTCGTCCGGTTATTTCAACCCACTTGTGCCACCAAGCAATGCCAGGGGGGCATACAAATGATCTGAAGAGCGCCGAGAGTATTCGGCAAGCATTATTCCCACATGGGATTATGAATTGCATAATCTGTCTCCATCGGCCGTGCAGTTTCAGCTGAAATGGCGTTTATCAGCTCTAGCATAGCTGAGAGCTAGAGGGAAGGGGGCAGACAGCGGCTCCACATACCACACAAGATCGCAGTCAGTCTGGTATGGATGGGGGTTATTCAGAGGAGATAACGTCTTTGGGAGCAAGCGTCTGACTGTAGGTTGTATTTGTAATGTTCTGCAAGGGCAACAAAAGGATGAAAAAGTTTGAATGTCTGCCAAAAAAGCCTGCAATTTAAAAAGTCTGCCTTGAAGAAAGCTTAATTTGTAACTTCTGCACAATTCTCCCGCTAGTATTTTCCACTGAGCATTGCACATACCTGTATGACTTCACCCTGCTAAAACAAATGCATGGTGAATATCAAAGTTCAGACAGGGAAAGACCAAATGGTTAGGAGCACCTGGTCCAGGGCAGAAGCGAAGACTGACTGGAGCAGCCCTATACTGGACACAACAAAGTCCAAAGAGCTGAAGAGCCAGCACATGACATGAATGCTATTTTAATAGAATTAGAAGCCATTGTCTTAAAAACAGTGCAGCTTATGTCCACAGATAAAATCAGCATAGTATGGGCTCATGTTAAATCATGAGATTGCTTTCCTAGGCTATGGAAGAAGCATGCTACGTAGTTGCATGAGACTTAAGGCAGCAATAATTCAGGATGAGCGTAGTTACAGGTAATATTACAGAGGATAGAGGCAGGAGTTGATGTTCTTAAAGCAGTCTGGTGTCAGCGCTTTAGATTTGGAGCATTTCTGGGAAAATTATTCCGAGCGGAAGTGTCAGAGACCAACAGAGGCTGTTGTCATTGAGGTTAGAGAAACATAGGCATAGAGAAAGCTAAGCGTATCAGTGTGGGAATACAGTGTAACTGTCAGTTAGGCACCAGGTTGGAGGAATCGCATGTGATCACCAGGCCAGAGAAGACATGCAGAGGTATACAAGTCAAAAGCAGTTTCTCTTTTCTACCAGAAAGGTAGGCAAATGAGGGAAAAACTGATGAAAAAAGTTGCTGTATCAGACCACCTTTGGTACAAGCAAAAGGCAAAATTTTATTGCAATGACATAGGTAGGTATTATCATCAAACTGTTAGTCCACAGTTTATTTAATATTCAGAGACTCGTAAGTGATAAAAAAGTGCAAGACTAAATGAGATATATGTGTATATATGTGTGTGAATAAACATATATATACACATGGGCACTGTTTATACACACTGCTTTCCTGGGGAAAGCTCCTTTGAGAACCATCTGTTCCCTGAACTCTGATGATTATCTGGCTGAGATCTCATCAGTGGCAATAAATCCACATCTTACACATCCAATCTTGTCGCTGAGTGGAGGATTATGATAACTGATGACTCTCAGGTTAGCATCTAGTTCCAAGTGAACAAACGGATAGTTTGTTTTCTCCATTAGATCTGTGGCTTACTAGAAAAACACCTTTCAAGCACACATTTTCCGTGTAGTGGAGATAATACAACATCTTTTGTTCTGAAGTATTCCAGAAAATTTCACAGACTGTATAAGCTACATGCAGTGAATTTTGTTAACTTACACAGCCACAAATCCAGTTACTTCACAGATTTCAGTAAAATTAAACATGTCTGGAGCATGTATACACACTCTGTAGCTTTTATGCCTTTCACTTGAGAGTAACGTGGGAGTTTTGCACGTTATTTCTTTAAGGGAATTCCTAAGTATGCCATAAATCTTTCTCATAAACATGAATGTATAGCGAACAAACTCCACAGTTAATTGGTATATGTGCCAGCATTGATACTAAATTTTTCTGAGAAATATGTAGAGAGGTTTTATTAGGAAAATATTACAGGAACAACTCAGCCCAGGTACTTGAGGAATTTACTAAGATCACATAAAATGTATTTTGTTTCCTTCAAACACATAAGACCCGATCTGTACTCAGTTATGTCACTAGGATTTTTTTCCACTGACCATACTGGTACAGAAGTTGCATGAGACATTGGCCCCAGCAGCAAAACTGGCTCAAGAACCTCCTCTGGGTCTGAATATCTTTTCTTTCTGTTTGTTCCCATCTTCACACACAATCTATGACCCCACAAGTTACAGGCAAATATCCGTGGCTTGGGAGCAATTACATCTGTAGGGGGTTTGGCTGCTGAAGCTGGCACAGGGGGACCACAGCTGGAGTTTCAGCCTTGTGAAACAGTTATTGAAACCTCTGTAAAATGTGACAAGAGAAGGTCACACCTGAGCAGCCTGATACCCTTCATCTGGCAGCAGTCAGTGTTTGAGGTAAATGAGATGCACGGGTGAAACCAAAGCAGGAGGCAAAGGAGAGGTTTGCCAGAAGGGTATTGCTGGTGGATGCCATCCTGCGACACGAGAGATGCCGGGAGGGGAAAGAAGCTGGGCAGTCGTGGTCTCCTGGCTGAGGACACCAGATGCACAACTACCAGGAGCCTATTAAATATTGAAGAGTGAGCATTCACCAGGCAGGGGAAAAACAACATATTGATTGAGTCACTTTGTAGCTCCAAGGAGAAAGGTTTTGTGATATGACTTGCAAAAACAATACGCTTTTCTCTACTCCTGTTTACAGCGAAGGAAAGTCACAGAAGGAGGCTCTACTGCAAGTGCGGAGCCACGAAAGCTGCTGCGTGGGTATTGATCCTGGTGTTGGCATTCGCTGGGTGTCAGTGACGTTGCTAGCTCCTCACAGATTGCTTTTGGCAGCTCCACTGATGTCGAGTGCTCACTGCATGCAAACAAAAGCTTTGACATTCTCTTGGGGGCTGTAAATGACCTGTTGTTAATACCGTAACATCTGCATTGCAAACATAGACTGCGTATTCTTCCCCTCCCCCCCCTCCCCCCCTTAGGATGCTGTAGAGACCAAGGATCTTTCACAAAGAGCAACCGGGGTCCCATGATTATGCTTTATGCCCTTGGGCGGCTAAGAAACTGTTTGCTGCGACTAGACCTTGACTCTCAGTAAGGTTCATGACCTATTGTGGGAGGAATGTTTTATTTCAAACCATTCTGTTCAATCAAGGAGCTTTTCATTTTTCTAGAAATAACATCTTTCACTGCCAGCTGGTCAGTAAATAAATTATAAAAAAATATAATTATAGTATACCAGTAACAAAGGTTGAAGCTGTTATTAAATTTCATCACCTAAGAATATTCATTTTTATGGAGATGCAATAACTGATAAGTACTGTTTTACTGGATGCCTTTTATTTTTAGCAGTAGCAGAGTAATTTATTTTTTAATATAAACCAGTATTTAATCAAAACCACACTCCAGTTTATATTCATCTCACGGATTAATATGTGTTTTCCCACTTGCTTCTAAACTTCAAATTTACAAAATGTTTCCTTCGTTTTTCCTATACCCTTACATTCAAACGCGGTGGTTTGCTATTATTCTCTGTACACGTAAGTGATAAGATTTTTCTTTTTTTGACCAACCCTTTGTGAACTACCTTGTACCCTTCAAATGAAAATCAATGTTGTGTATCTGGATCCTCTTGTTTTTTTCTGTTCATGAGTAACAATCATCAACAGCCTCTATGCCTGGCTCAGGCCACTTTGAAAACGCAGTTCAAAAGCTTCCTGTTTTTCTTAAATGCCCCATGTACTTTCTGAATGGCTCTCCACGTTTTACCTTTCTTTTTCCTCTCTGCTGAAAGGAGAAAACTCAACTTCTTCACTTAACTCTTCCAAAAATACTTCTGATACAGATAAATAACCTCTGTGGAAGTGAAGTTCGTTTACTTCCTGTAACCATTTTGGTTTCTGAGAAGGTCAGACCTACGACCAGGCTCACCTAGTCAGGATCCAGGTGGCATCGTCTAATAGATAAGAGGGAAGAAGAGCTCACATTTTTATGTAGTGAAATATTCCTCACTTGTTACCCAGCAATGAGCTGAGATTTCTCAACATCTTTCCCATCACCGCATCTCCAAGTGATGGTGCCTTGTCTGGGGTGGCTTTCAGAGCCATTGAAAGCAACCTCAAGGCTGTGATGGTGAGTGGGCTCACATGGATGTGCAACCATGAGCCCAGATTTTCAGTTGCAGTGTTGTAAGTGTGGGCAGACGAAAGCAATGGGTGCTGTGAAAATTAAGTCTGTTTAAGGCAACATTAACTCATTTGTAGCTATAGGTCCCAATGATGTCCCAGTTGAGGAAGAAACAGCCAGGGCGCCCTGCCTCTGGCATCCCCACCTTTGCCATTCCTCTTGCTGCTGGCCAGGGCCAATCTTCAGAGAAAGGAGAAACAATTTTGTACAGAGTAGAGTGAAGAGCCTGCTGCAAAGACCACATCTGCCAGCTGACCCGGCTCCCCTCTATTCCCTTTATGACAGTCCTTTTACAACAGGACAGAAACCAATTTTCTTCAATTCTTGTTTTAAGCAGTCAGCTTGTCTCTGTACAGGAGACTACCTGATGGGACCCAGTGGTCAACCATTTCTGTATGCTGTTCACACAAGCCAATAGCAGGGACACAAACAACCAGCCCACAGCCATGCACTTGATTGAAAGCTGTGACCTGTTTGCTAAGGCTACGGCAATCAGAATTTTAATTAACCTCTGCACTTTCTGCAACCAACAGGTAACTTATTTCACTTATTGACAGAATTAACCAGTTCTATTCCCATCATAACCCACCAACACCCCCCCTCCCCACTTGATTTAGAGGCAGGACACGTAAAAGGGGTAAGAAATGTATATCTCCCTCCTTCCACCCACTCCTCCAGAGATGGGGTCCCTCTTTCTCCTACTGCCCTCTCCCACGACCAGTACCATTTAACCAGCCACCTCGGTTCCTTGCTTCTGCCTCTTGGCAGTCTAGGAAAAATGGAAAAAAATCCCCTTAGTCACTCCTCCCTCACAAGCTTGTAGCTCTCAATTTTGTATGCTAATGATTTCCAGGCTGGCCCCTTTACACTACTGAGTGAAGACTGAGTGCTATACACTGTTTGCCATCTCTGAAACTTAAATCCATGCCAGTTTTGAGTCCTCAAAATAGAAAAAAGCATCAGGGACTTTTTGTGGGGACCCAGCCCAGCTCCCACTAAAATCAATGGCAGTTTTCCATTTGATTTTAATGGAGGTTGGATCAGACCTCCCAGAGTGTAAAATTACAATTTTCATGCTCAGATGATTCCAAAATAGCAGATTCACTTCAGCTTTTGAAAATGATGCAGTCATAGACTAAAAATATTAAATTCTTATGTAGATAGTCAGATATGGGACTCTGACACATGAATAAAAGACCTCTTCAAATCTTTACATATGTTTCAATGAAAGTAGCTAAATAAGCCACTAAGCATAATACTTGCTGGAGCATTTCAGGAACAATAACTTTTTCTTTTTGTCATAGCTAATAAGTCATAGCAGGTGACACTGGTAATTAAAAATTATCATTGCTCTTATCTGTCATGAGCTGGATGGCTTTTGGGCATCCCTCTGAATGGATCGCAAAATTTCTGCACTGATGGTCACGAAACAGAGTTATATGCTGGAAGGTGCCAGTTCATCCCTGCTCCACCATCCTCAGGAGTGGAGAGTTTGTTGCCAGTGATAACGCATTTTCTTGTCCTTCCCAGGCTGGGAAGGGGCTCCAGCTCTGGGCTGGGCTTCCCCATACAAACAGCTCTTCCCCATATGGGAAGAAGGAGATGCTGGGAATAGCAGAGCTGATGCCCAGCGCACCAGGACTGTAACTCCCTTCTTTGGTCTTCCTATTCTCTCTTTTCGCAGGGGCACTGAAATATTCCTGCTTTGATCTGGTTCATTTTCACAAATATTTCAGCTGTCTCAGGCACTCTCGGGCCACCTGAGAGCATATGTAGCCCTTGGGTCCAGCTGCACTCCAGCAAGGTGAGGAAGTAGCTGTGACCTAGAAAAGGATTTGGGGGATGGTGTGCAGAGGAGAACATCAAGCCGCCTGTTTGTTCCAAGACTGATTAGAATTTCTTAGCAAAAGATAAAAGTTCCTTAATAATTCTTCAAGGTTAAGAGGTTCACGTTGTATTCCCATGTGCCATGACCTTCTCTAATTAGCATGCTGTTGGTATTTCACATTTGAAATATGAATAAGCTATTCATTATCATCACAGCTGTTTTTCTTCTGAGAGCCACCAGAAAGAAAAAGTTGCTTCTTTTCACAGGAGACAAGGTCAATCTACTCTATCAGTTGACTAAGCCTGAATAATGTATAAACTGTTTTTCACAGCAGGCTCTCTCAGCTAGGCAGGTGATAAGCAATGCATATCCATAAGGATGGCCAGCCAGAAAAGATAATCTATTGTTTGGAAATATTTTCACTGTGAAGTATTTGCTACCCCTGCTACAGTATCATCTGAAATAGTGGGCCTTTGCAGATAGAAACCTGAGTCTACTATCTCTTTACTTCAATTCCATCTCGTTAATAAGGTGGGAGTTATGATGCAGTCCATACCTGATAGAAAAGATATAAGAACGAGAATTTCACAGCAGGAAATATATTTTATTCTTCTTGTAGTTGGTATCAGCAATATCTGTTTTCGGTGCCTAGGTGTAGTAGCCTGGTAAAGCTTGTAGGGAGAGGTAACAACTTTCATTAGGCCAGCTAAAATAGTTGAAAAAGCAGATGAACTTCTGGGCACAGCAGCCTTTCTGGAGGCTAGAAAAAATGGCCCAATTTTGTTGATATTTCTCTTTAGGCCTGAGGAAGGATTTGTGTGCCAAAAAGCTTCTCTGTTTTTTGCAGCTGTACTCCTTCACTCAAAATACTCTCCTACCTCTCCTTTCAAACTGCTTTGATATATCCTGAGGGTATCATGACACAACAACATTACTGTTAATTACATTAACTCATCTCACATAATGAGAATTAATGAGAAAATGAGAATTCTGCCATTGTGAAGACAGTCAAGAGTGCAGTATAGCACTAAAGACATTCTTAGCATTTTTCTGCTTGTTTGATGCTGTTTCTAGTTAATCTATCAATTTAATTGTGGGACAGACATATGGAACACACACATACTTTTTCCAGCTCCTAGTGATGAACTTTTGTGATTCCAGGTTTATTCTAGAAGATGGATTTCAAATTAAATAGTTGTATCACTGGTTGTTTACGCCTTCACTTCAAAAAGTGATGACTGAACTTTGCAGTCAGGCGCTTTGTTCAGAATCTTCAGTCTATGGCCCAAGGTGGTCCCTCCCTGCTGAAAAAGATACCTGCAAAAAAACTGTTTACAGCACACCTTTCAGATTCTGTAATGACAAATTGGAAACAATTTCTGTCTATGGCATGAGGAAAAATCTTACATTTTTTCAAGTGTGTCAATAATTTTACAAAAAAAGGAGAAATTCTATGATATTATACAACACATGCTTAGTTCTTTAATCACACACATTTTTTAACAGTTTTGCTAAAATATATACAGTGTACAGTATATATAATATATATACTATACAGTGGCTTTATATCTTGGAAAGTGAAGACATATGAAAGACAAAGTCAAGGATCATAGCACATACACTTCCTACTTTAAGTCTGGTATGTGAGTTTCACAGCACTGTCAGAATTTAGACACTTCCTTAGATATCTTTCTTTGACTCTTAACCTCACGTGGGCAGATCAGGAGTAAAGCTGAATATCTCTTTACACAACATGCTCAGTAGCAGGAATCCCAGAACGGGATTCTAATACAGGTATTACTCTGACAGCCAGCGTAGATGGTTACGGTGGCCCACGCAATCGAATAACATCATCTGAAAACAGAAACAATCCTCCTACTATTTGCTCTGTAAGTTTTGCCCTCATGAAGGGATGCTGAGCACAGAAGGGTGTGAATGTATTTACATTTACTGTGCTTCTGCACCTTCTCTACTTTGATGAGAAGCTTTTACAGGTACAGAGTCTGTATACGCCATTTCCATGTCGTATACCGGCATGGTTTTGAAGGAGCACTTTAAAAACTGGGCACTCATTGACTAACATGTTTCAGCTATGGCTGAAATCTCTGATACTTTCATGCACCTTAGGCTAATCAGGGAAACAAAGCTAATGGATGCAAGACACGTCTGTTTAATGTCTACATGGCTGTCCGGTGAAAGGTTGCCATACGAGACACATTAGTGTATCACATTTAGCACCATTGATGTAATGCCTCTGGAGAAGTCATATTTTCCCTTTCCTGAGGAAAAGGAAAACCTACATGAAGGGCCTTTTCGGACATGGATTTTTTTTTAATTGTTTTAGCTTTATCCACACCCAATCTCAAATACAAGCAGTTTCTATCAGTGGAGCAACAATCTGAGGAGAGATATAAGTATGTATGTGACATATAGGTGTTTCTAATTCCATTTGCTACCTAGCCTACCAGCAATGAATATTTTCTCTATCTATCTATCTTAATCTAGTCTTTCAGCTTTATCATGTTCATCCACGTGTTGGGTGAGATCCATCTTCCTTGCAGCGTGCACTCAGGGCTGTTTCATGGTAAAAGAGCAGATAATACGCTAGCTCTACACACGTCTCTTCACATATGTGCTGAGCAGGTTAGTCTAGGCTCCTGGTTACTTCAAACGAT
>Ga0181612_162791_pt1 | contig 12610 bp, 5 predicted proteins | sample HoacroProtozoa21_FD_119630 | JGI IMG/M metagenome (GOLD analysis project Ga0181612, IMG submission 119630) | Hoatzin crop microbial communities from Cojedes, Venezuel. Combined Assembly of Gp0051906, Gp0051904, Gp0051908 | reverse complement strand
TCTTCTCCAAGCAGAAAACAAAAAGCCCCCAAGCATCACTGTCCCTGTCTTTAAATCATTTCTCTGCAACAGAGCTCAGGTTTGATCTCACCAAACATAGCATGCCATAAGAATTTTTTTAGGTTGCACCAAGTTCTCTTTGCATACACTGAGAAATGGTTTTTACTGGGTCTGCCTAGGAACAGGCATGCAATGCTCTGGCATTGAGCTCTGAATTAAGCAGCAGACTACAAAGAAGAAAACGGTAGTATTAAAGGCTGCTTGCTCCTTTAATGATTCTTTATATATCAGATGCATCCCCTTGGCAAAGCGAGCAAGAGAACAGTACTGAGACACATTTTGAATCCTTCCTAACTTCCTTTTGACCCTTCCTTTTGACTTCTGCTTTATTAAGAAGCCACACATACATGTAGATTTACATTAACATTTAAAAAAAATACCTACTTACAAATCTACTTCAGACTGACAATTTAAAGAGATGTTAGACAATGGCATATTTCAATTCTAAGAGCAGAAAAAGTGACAGTATTTGCCCTGCTAATTTTAATATCTAACTTATTTTCAGCTTAGATTTTGGCTTTCAAAATCCACAGCAAAATTCAGAGAACTGCTTAAAATAAGAGGGATTATTATACAGGATAAATGTCATAGCACATAAGACACAATGCATGCATTTTATTCTTAAAAGCACAGTATTAAAAATCTACAGCTTTCAAGTTTCTGTATTTCAGTCATCTGTATTGCATTATGACAGCCTTTGAAACAAAGATCAAATTAACATGCTTCTAGCTTTCATATATTATTTTTGCCTTCTTTTACACTACAGAAGTCTAACTAGATTATAAAATAATGCCTTACCAGATGTTGTTATTTGTCCATTACCTAATTACTGGTTCCAGCGCCACAGAAGATAATTTCCCCACACATGCCCTAAACATTTATTCCAGAATCTATCTAGACCGAATGTAAAGAGTTTGGATGCTGAGACTGGTTGGTTTTTGCACTGGAGGGAGAGGGGAGGTAGGGAGGGGAGGTGTCAATATATTCAAATATCAAAGTTAATTCTAATCATTAAAAATTAACCATATCTTTTGGTTTACAGATTCATACAGTGCCATCTGCATTAACTTTCTCTGCATCACATTTAAAGGTTTTCAGAATTCATAGCTTAAGATTTTTGCCATACAAGAAATTCCTCCCTTTTGAAGTCTTAACATGCTGCTTGGCAATACCATCCCACCCCGGGGAAGATAACCACCACCCCTTTTTGTCTGGTTGGAAGGCTGATTGCGTTGCACAGGTGTCCCATCCATCCGAAAACAAAGAAAGGCTCTGCAAGCACGCTGACGTCACCGCAGCTACAGCAAGCACCAGAATAGAAACTCAAATATATACTTCATGCTACGGTCCTACAGGAAGTCAGAACTGTACCCTCCTGTTGAAGTATAAAATGAACGTGCAGAGATATGTGCCGGGAATACAAATTTAATATATCCTGTACTAAGTGACATTCTGTTTGTCGCATAGCAACAGGAATCTACTGCAGGAAAACAATATGGAACTTTTTTTTTTTTACTTGCCAAGCTACAATTAACCCCAGTCTTCCTGAAAAACAGAACATCCACAGCATAAACGTTACCCTCATCACCAATCTACCCAAAGATGCTATGTCCAACACCTACTCTGTTTTACATTAAAATTATTCTGTACATTTTAATGGTTGTACGGAATGGTGCAGCTGAAAGAAAATTCATTACCACAGTGCATATGGCCAGCAACATTTTAATTCTATAGTAACATCCAAGAAAAAGTTCTTAGATCCAAACATTTCTGTTCTTACGCGTGGAACACTTTCACTATTTTACAACAGATTTTTGTCACCCTATGTAAAAAAAGTAAAGCTCTCAAATTCTAGAAGAAAAGCTTTATTTCTAAATAGCTTTGCTTTGTTTTGTTTGTGTTGTGTGTGTTTGTTGGGGGGGGCTGGTTTTGTTTTACAAAAAAATAAAAAGTGAGCATCAACCCATACTACTTCAAATTTAAGATCTGTTACAAATTTTGAACCTAAATTATGTGCGGACATCTAAACTGTGCTCCTCTTCACATGAGAGAAAGCTTTTTGTAAGATGGTATGAATTGCATAATATCTCTCCCCTTCCCCAAGGAATACGAAAATGATGATCACTCAACTGGTTGGGAAATTGATAAATTGATACATCATAAGTTATATGAAAATGTGCAGTACCAAATTGGGGAGAATCCTCTCTCAGTTTTTTGTTTCTTTGTTTTTTTTCCAAACACCCTCCCCATTCCCAGAGAAGACCATGGCAAGCTCCCCAAGAGTTACAAGTCCAAAATATGTAATGACTGGGCTTTGGGGTGACTCCACTCCCTACAGCCACCCCAACTGCAGACACACTTGAAGACCGAGAGCTCAGTTCAATTCAGAAGGAAAAAATGAAAGATTTCAAATATATGGATGTCAAATGCTGAGATTACCACGATATAAATCACCGAACCTGAAAGCATTCCCAAGAGTTACACTAACAGCTCAACCTTCACCCTAACATCACTTACAAAATATGTGCAATTTACTTAGAAGAACAAGTAAAAAAAAGTTATGAAGGCCTTACTATACAAGGCCTAGATAACGTAAACCATACTATTAACGAACAAGCTTACAAACACTTGGCAATTGGAAACAGCTAAGACTTCTCATACCATACAGTCACTTCTCCCTCTTTATTCACAACTAGTGAGCCACCGAATGGACCACACAGAAAGCAGATACCCGATCCTAGGTGAAGACTGTGCATCAAATATTGGGAATCCTAAACAAGTGAACAACTTCATACACAGGCAGCACACAGAGGTTAACAGTACATATCAGGAACAGCATTTTCTGTTTAGTGTTGGGGCAGGGAGGAGTGCAAGAGGAGAGATTAGTTGTTTTGCATCCATCTGCCCTAAGAAAAAGATGCACGTGAATTGAATGCAAGATATTCAGAGTATTCAGAACCGGCTTAACAGTACACTTTTCTATCCTGTGATGACTAACTAGGGACTTCAATAGGACAAAAAGTAAATCCTACTATTAAGTATTATTAAGCATTAGTCATGTATAAGGATGCAACCCTTGCAATGCAATCCACCTTTATCTGCACCTCACAGATTTACTACACACAAGTCACACTAGTGACCAAGACCACCTCTCCACAAAAATAACACAGATGTACTCCTCAAACCAGGCACTCTGAGCATTTTTCCTCCCCCCAGCGATTCCCACTAGTCAGATACTTCAAAAGAAAACAGACTTTCACACTTTACACAGGAACAGTAAAATTTGAAAAGTATTTTCACAGCTTTACTTTTGACATTTTTCTCTTCAATGCAATCTCCACTTCCTTTATGCAGACACCACGATTGCAGAGTAATGCAAAAACAAATGGAAATTTAAATGGTATTCTACAGCTGCTTACCTGTTTGCAAGCACTTAATTCCTTATCCTTTGAAATAAGAATTATACCAAATACTGCTACTAGGTCAGACATCAAAACATAGCAATATTACCTGTGAAAAAATAACACACAGAGCAACATTTACCTGCACCTGCAATGTGCCTGCAACAATCCAGACAGTACAAAATCTCCACATGGTGTCTCCAAAGAATTGAGTAACTTTCTCAGGAACTCGGCACTTGAATGTCTGAAAGCTTGCCCATGTCCTGTTCCCCATCACTGCAGCAGCTGATCTAATAAAAGATACTGCGTCTCCTTATAAAACCTTTGTCTTGTTTACACCCTTAGAGCAACACAGCTACAGCAACAGTATTCATAACCCGCAAGAAAACCTTTCTGTTTATCTTACTGCCATCCACTCAGGGATTTAGCTGCTGTTGGCAGTGGATTTAGCGACTGCTGGCAACAGTAGCAATTACAGGAACACTGAACCCTTCTATCAGTGAATAAGAAATGTACAGCAAATAAAAAAATATACAGGAATAATCTTTGGTTTTAAAGTTGCCTTTACAGTGTGCCAAATCCAGAAGCCTAAGATGCACTATTCTTCCAAACTTTATGAATAGACTACTCTAAAATATTGGTCAAACACAAGATGAAGTCCCTGAACACCCAGTAGTCCAGATTTCACCTCAACTTAGTTGTAGGGTCAGATCTAAAGATCAGCAGTAGTAATTCTGAGAATGATTCATATATTATGCAGTTAACTGAGCTGATCACTAAAGGTTGTTAGGCTCATCACATGAAATTGTGGAAACTTACAAACGGTACTATCACAGTCCTTGAGATTACAGCACAAGATCTTTATGGTGCAAAATTTGTACCATTCACTTCTTTTACATATTTGATGATTAGGTCTTCTCCCTCAATCTCAAGTCAAAATTTTCAGATGAAACCCACTACTGCATTCCTACTCAGTGGCTAAAAACCCCAATGACACCACTGAAATGCTACCAGACCTCATTCTCAATTACTCTCTAAAACATGGAACACTGAAGAAGCAGCCAAGTACTGTATTCAACTTCTGCTTCAGCTTACTAGCAACAACTTACCACTCCAGTGCTCTGCCATTCATCTGCTCTTCCTTCTACTCTTGATTAGACATGGATTCGCTGCTAGCTTTCCATGATTAACTCGTTTCCTCAGCATTCTCTTGGTCAGAACATTGGGCTAGATGGATCTTTCAGGTCTTCACTCACTCCTCAGACAGGCTCTGACCAAAAGAACAGTAGTGACTTCTATATACAGTGACTACTGTCTCCATACTCCCTTTCAGACCTGATGGTTCCTATTTGACTAGTAAGGCACTTCTGTGTTTAAAACATATATTTCATACACATACACACACTGAATGGAGATACAAAGTATCAGCTACTTCCTGCACCATCCTCCTGCTCTACTCACACCAAAGCGATTCAACTAAATGCATCAGTGTGTAACAATAAAGTATCATATTAGCTCCTTGAGTTCTGCCTATATTCAGAGAGTTCCATCAAAGCAGGAGTGTTCTGAACTAGCAAAAAAAAAAGTACTTCCAAATGTAATTAAAAAAAAATCCACTATTTTTGCTGGAGTAGTTCGTAACTTAAACCAAACTACGCTACTCTTAAGTAATACATTCAGTGATGAGACTTACACACACAAATGCTGAGCTTCAGCACTGATCACTTTCATAACACTGCTGCCATTTACTTCTTTGATTTATTATCTCTGCCATAATTAGGCTCATGTGGATTAGGTTTCACTGTTTTGTCAGTCTGGCCACATCATCTATTTCGGACAACAGATAACAATGTTTATTCTGAAGCTGTGAAGTTCATTTAACTTAAACTACAGTAGCCAATTGCAGTTTTCTAAAAGTGGGCTTTGTAAATGCCTTCAAGAATAGAAGTTTTCTAGTAAGGTTTTGCTGTGTTCACTTTTAAGTACAAATATAACAAGTAAAAAAAAAAAATCTGTTCCATTAACTTCGACTGAGTACTTTTGTAGAAGAGTCAGCATTGTTCAATGGACTCAAGTTTGCCAAAAGGATCATATACTTTCCTCAAATATCAACAAGAGTTCAACACAGGAGAGGAAATAAAAGATGCAGTACATTATGCACTGTTTATAAAAGACTCCAAGCTTTCAAAAGAAAGCAAAGAAGGGGAAAGAGATTTTTATAGAACAGGAAAATATACAGAGAAAACAAGTTTTCAAAACAAGTAGCAGTATATATTGTTCATTGTAGCACATTACTGATATGGACAACTACAGTAGGTAGAAAATAAAAATGCTTGCTAGCCTAGAGTGGGAAGCTTGGTACCTGAAAAACACTTAGATTTAACAAAAGCTGTTTCAAGAGCTAGTGTTCTTAAGCAGCAACACTACCAGGTTCAAGGCCCAGATTTACTCAGAGCATGTGCTTTAGTCAGATTTGCAAAGCCAACCAGCAAGCTCAATGCAGCCTAAAAATACCAACCACCTTTTTCCACCAATGCCAGTAAAAATACCACTAATACAGCAGTATCAAAAGTTTTTCTGGAAATACATGAACTACAACAGAATCCTAACAATGTTCCTATTCAGTATTTCATTTTCAATCCCATACAGTAAGAAAAAAATGCAACTTTAATGAATGTCTCCACAAAATATACAATTCTAGCAGATATGACTACATGTGAAGACATACACTGGTCTATACCACTGAAATTTAAAAGCATTTACCAATAGCCAGATGAAATCACAACAAAACATTCCCTTAACTACATGCCTTCAAAGTGTTTCAGTTAAAAATCTGGTATCACTGCATGGTAACCCATAATAAAGTAACTGCAGGCAGTGGCATAAAAAAAATTCAAGTATTAAAGCAACTTCCTAAAATGTCATTTAAGGAGAATGACACACACGTAGAAATTTATTTCCTCTAGAAAGATAATTAAAATATTTCTCTAGTCACTGTGAAACTGTAACTAATGGAGGCTTTAGGTCTACCAATGACTACTCTTGTTCTTTCACCATTCTGTTAAATTCCAAGTTTTAAAACTTTTCTAAACTAGGCGGCTAGTATGCTCAGAATACACAATCACCTCACCTCACTTTCTTTATGGAATTTGCAATAAGTATAGATTACTTTGTAACCTGATTCGGGAAACTGAAAAGAAGTTTCAAATTTGTAAAGAATAATAAAAGAATGAGACAACATTTGAAACAAAATCCTTCCAATCCTGTTTGCACTGCAAACGAGAAGTTTAGAGAGTTATTTCTGGCAGCACACCAGTCCAGGAAAGTACCATTTTTGTACCACCCTCTGGAGTGCAATCAGCTTCCACTTCTCTCCCCCATACTTCAACGGGCCCCAGCACCTTTCTTTACCATCATTAAAGAAAAAAAGAAAAAACCACAATACCAACCTACACCCTCAGCAGAGAAGCATACTAGCTTTGGACTATACTGAAACAGTTTTCACTGTTCTTCCTTTATATAAGCCAGCTGTGCCTGCAGAGTTTTCAGTATGTGAAACTACAAGCAGATACTTTTTTTTGCTTTAATATTGATCATGTTTTCTTTTCACGAGCCCTGACTAAGGATTACTCATGGAGAGAAAGAGAATCTTACTTCAGCTCCTCACATTAACTTTTGCATTGATTCCCAAACATATGCTTATTACTAGCAGCTCAACTGGAAAGGCTAATCCAAAGTAGACTGACAATTCATCTCACGTCACATTGAACAGTCCCATTTTCTCCACCAGGCTGTCACTAGCATTTGGGCAGTAAACCCAGAAAAATGTTACGTCATCTCCCATGAAGCAGCTCCATAAGCTCCCCACAAGTGTCTACAGAACTATAACATTGGGAGCAGCACACACGTAACTGTCAAAAGGTGGTAAGCATGATTTTCACATTCTTTTTTGGAACTTTTTACGCATTAGTTGTGGAACAGCTACAGTGAAGGAGACTTGTAATAAGTGACAGTAGAGGAAAGGCTTATCAATTATTAGAACAATTAATTAGGAGTGTCTGAAATAAAACTCAACTTTTTCTTCTGATACCTGTATTGGTACAGAGCTTTTTAAAAAGAGGCAAAACTACTTCCAACTCAGTTACCTAGATATACATTTTTATTTCTTAAGTTAGAAAATTTGAAAGTTAAAAAAGGGTAGTACAGCCATTTCTAATTGGGAAAAAAAGATTTTGTACATTATTCAACAAAAATGCTCTATAAAAACCTCATTCTTTTACAGGTTTGTGAGAAAACATGGCAAGTTATGGCAGGGGAGAGACAGCAGGGACACAACACTGGCTTTTCATCTAGGAAGTTTAAATACTGACAGATACAAAAGTATAGTATAATACAGGCTTTGCTCCTGTATTAATCCCAAGAGAGGTGACAACAGCCCAAGAACACAAGGTAGTTTTATGCAATTCACAAAGACTGGCAGGGAAAGGCAGGGGTGGGGGAGCGAGGTAGGCACCATCAAAAGTAACTTCAATATATTTAAGCTGTTCAACAAGGCTTCTGTGACTTCTGTCTCTGCTAAATTTACTTTTAGCTACTACTAAAAGTCAATTTTTTTGAATCAAACACAAAAAGCACATATCTTCTGCTTTCTCTCAACACTACAGCACTCTTAAAACCTAAATACGCCTGGGTGTATAAAGAGCTGGCACATGTATTTCTACACTGCTGAGTGGAAGCAGGCATGAACTGTCAAGAGCAATTCTAGACGAAAGGTCAAAGTACAGAAGGGAATAATATCTGTTTCACAAAATACATTTGTTCTCTAGTAATGAAAGCAAATGACTCTATCCAGTGGTTCAGTAACCTGCTTCTGTAATAGTTCTGCATGAAATGCACTGGCAAGGCACGAAGCAGTCCTCATTATGAAGTATTTCAAATCACGTGCCTAAGGCAGCACCACGACATGTCACTTGGGGCACAAGCGTGCTAGCAAAGCATCCGCCGAAAAAGGTACTGGAAGAACAATTCCTCTCCTTTTTATGGAAATGTAGAAAAAAGGCCTTCATGCTATAGTGGTCTGAAGTAGGACACTAACTAACTTGGTCTTGTTTTCTGACCTCCGAAACATCATGAAGCCCTGAATCAGAGTCAAGAAAAAACTTGTACATACCCTTCCACAGAGCATTCCTGAATTACACACACTCCCAGACTGTTTCTAATTTCTAGAGCCTGACAACATAACTGCCACGATGGTCATAAATAGCTTTTTCTAAAAGAATTGTATTCTGATTCCCGAACCCTCCATTCACACAGTAATCTTTTAAAGACTTCTACTTTTACTATCAAAATAACTCACTAAACTATCCCGAGACCCTGAGGGCAAAACAGTTGTCAGATTCCCTATCAGGTGAGCAGAAACAGCCCGTCCAAAAATTACTTGCAACTGTCACAAATAAAGTGCTAGCTAAAGACCGCACTTCTATCAGACAGATGACTCAGTCCATCTGTTAGTTTACTTAAGAACAAGGAAAGTAACCTGAATTCTTGTATCCACCTGAAAAAAAATGCCTCCACCACCAATTTTACTCTTGAGACATGAGCAATTTTAGGAACTGTATTGGTTGCAGTTAGGCATATCTAGTCTAATTTAACTGTCTTGCACTTCCAACATTTTGTCAAATATTTCTCAACTAAATGAAGCTTTCTACTTCAAATGTGCTATTCGTGCAAGCATTAAAACTAAAGTAGAGGCACAATTCCAAAGTGTTACCCTACACAATAACTTAATGCCACCACTGAAGTTAACGGCTTTGCTACTCTGGTATTTTACTACCCTAAATGACTGCAGTTATTGCTGTAAACTGAACTATACTACTGTCACTAATAATATAGTACTCTTGTATGCCCACTCTTCTGGAAACCCTGGGAAACACGTGTCGGTTCCTTCAAGAATTCCTAGTGCTAATGAAGGTACATTCACTTCTGTATTAGATGTAAAAAAACAGTGAGTATGGTATAGGATATCTCAGCACAACATTTAGAATATAACAAAGGCTTACTAACCCAGGCACAAAATACACTGTATTTAAATGATAATATGAATGACATTCTAAAGCTACATACTTGAGCAGAAAAGCTGCTGAACTAAGTAGAAATTTTAATATGGTTTAGAGACCACAAGTTCAGCTATCTATAAACACAAGTAAGAATATGACATTATTTTCTAAAAAGGCAAAATCTATCATAATTTAGCTGCCTGCCCTGTCTAAATACAGAATGAGCATTCACACATATGATATGCACAGTAGCCTGTCATAAACGGAAATGAATATACTGGGCTCTGGAAACACTAGCATTTAAAATTCTAAAAAATACTGTTTTTTTCCCAGTTCCTGCAACTTGGGTAATGAAACCAGACTAAGCAGTCTGCTTTCAGATTAGCACACTAATGAAAAATAATTCTTTCCCACATAAAGAAATGGATGTGGTGATCCCAAGAGACGGTTGCACAGTTTGACTAAAAAAAGTCAGTATCTTGGAAAGCTTATTTATTTTTATTGGAGTTGTCCTACAAAATGAGCTAGACAACAAAAAAATTACGATAATTCAGTTAACCTTCACTTTAGAATCCCAGCTCTAGCAGTACAGTTATGTTTATGACCTTCCGGAATACAGATTTCTACATATGCTTCAACAGGAGTCCATTCACACACGCTTTTCTTGTACGAATACGATGGGAAGCTATGCTGTTACTAGAACCGGGGCACCAAACTGTGCTGTTACCTAGATCTTAACTACCTTTCCCCACCACCACATTCTAGTCAGCTAGTAAATGGAAACCTCACTGAAAATGCCTATTCCTGGATACCTATTATGAGAAGCGCACTCAGGAAACTATATTAAGAGCAGTCCTTAGTCAGCTAACCACAATACAATAAGAACAGGTGTTCATGGGAATCAACTGTTTACCTAGAGCGGGGAAGAGATACACACAAGTCCTATTCAAGCTGGCTCCTGAAACAAGGAACTTCAGGCTTAGGCTAGACCATTTAACTAGAATATTTAATATTCAAAGTTTATCAGCAACCTAAAGCCCCTAACAGATGCTACTCAAATAACATATAATTTTCATTCAGATACAAAACCGACTTCAAGAATTAATTCTTGTGGTTAACTTGTACGGCTGACATTTGTGTCTTGCTGAATTGCTGATTATTTCATAACATGCTCCTTACAATGATGTTTAGTTTTATTTGACATAAGGAAAACCGGTTTATTCTTCAGTAACTGACCAGCTAACCACCCAGACAAGATGTGAGATCTTAACATGAAATCATCAGAATTATTTCAGGCTCATGATGGCTGAAGAACAGGCTCACATACATGTCTGTGCCAAAGGAGAGAACAGAAACTGAGGGCTTTTTTTTTTTTCCCCAGCTCATCTCAGAATGGCTTCTAGTATTTATTTCTTTCTGTATTCTTTGGAGCAGCAACTGCATCCTTACCTGCAGAACAGCAATAGCAGAATGCAGTTTATACATTCCAGTAGACCATCAATAGCATGTCAAAAAAGCATGTTTTTAGTATTAAACACTAAGATTTAACACCACCTGCAAACAGAGGAGCTATATAAGAAATGCTGGTCACTTGCCCCATCCACTTGTCACTCCTCCCCCATCACTACTTGCCTTCTGACCAGCAAATACACATTAAAAGACATTGCCCAAACAAAATACAGCATGAAGATATTGTTTAAACATGTTTCAGAAATATCCTAGTCTAAACAAGTCCAAAGAGAAAGCACGCAGTGAAAGCTTGCCATTGTACTGGAGTTGGACCAATTAAACAAAACTGAGTCAATGTAATAGTGTCTCTATAGAGAGAAAATACTTCTTTAACCACACCATTTTCTTAGCCTGTGTAGTTTAATTGGTACAGTTTGCTTCTTTTTTCTGAAAGGCTTGGAAGCGAGCGTTCTTGAAGACAGATTTCTCCTAAATACCCGATGACCACTCAAAGCGACCATCCAACTTGCCACAATATTTCCCTCTAACCAGCTTAATGCTCCGCACTCACGAGCAGGTAGAAAGTTTCAGACCTATAATATATTCATTTGCCTATATTTACTAACTGCTTCAACTATTCAAACATCTAAATAAGCAACCTAAGGGTAGGTTCAACACAGACACTTTCCTGTTACGCTGGTTAAGAGAAATAGTTGTGCTCCCTCCAAGCTGGCAGAAGTCCTAGCACACATACAGTTACATCAGCGAAAGAGCAGTCTTACTGGTATAGCTTACTTCACTCAGCATCACCCGCACAATTCAAGTACTTTTGGCCAGTATGAAACCCGAATTTATACAGGGCTTCTAAAAATATTTATGTCGACTTTTGCTAGATTACCAGCACTCATTGTGTTAAAGACTGTCAAGATAAGAAAAAAAACCACCACCATATCCCTCTGTTTAAAGGATCTGGATACGAACTGTAAGTTTTCTAAGCTGTAACTTTTTATTTGCAGGGCATATGACTTCTACATGAGCAACATGAATAAGTGAAAATGAATTATCGCAAGCCAAACAAAGCTTAAAATAACACAGGACATAAATACCTACAGTTAACAAAGAAAACTAGAGGGAAATACCGGAATACAATTCTAAACAAAACAGCGGGCAGATCGTTCCCATGCTTCCCGCTGCAAAGCTGCCCTTTCCACTGCGGGTGCACACACGGGGCGGGGGAGGGACACGACACCCCTTAAAGTTCGGAAAATGTAATTAGGATTTTACTGGCAGCTCCAGGGAATTCCAGCGGCTCGTCAGTTTTATGCGGTAGAGGAATTTGCTGATTTTCATCACACAAATCTTGCCGAGCTATACTCCAAGGGACCTCACAGCTTACGCTCATTTTTAAGACAAAGAAGGTTGCAATCCAACTGCAAGCCAGACAATATATTCCAAGGAGGAAGAAAAAAAAAAGAAAGAAGGGAGTAACTGGGTTCCCCAGCTGCCTGACCGAGGTGCAGGCCCGCGGGGAGCACAACGTCCCCGACCAGACAGAGCACAGCTCGGGCTGCCCAGCCGCATTTCCCACCGGGTCCTGCACCAAGCCAGAAAGAAGATTACGGGAGCAGAACCGGCACTGAGAGG
>Ga0181612_122154_pt1 | contig 12610 bp, 10 predicted proteins | sample HoacroProtozoa21_FD_119630 | JGI IMG/M metagenome (GOLD analysis project Ga0181612, IMG submission 119630) | Hoatzin crop microbial communities from Cojedes, Venezuel. Combined Assembly of Gp0051906, Gp0051904, Gp0051908 | reverse complement strand
GTCGGCAGCGTCATACAAGCGGTCGGACAACGTGTTGCGCCGCACGTCATCAAACTGCGTCATCCCCATCGACACCAGGCTCTTGCCGAAGCCGCGGCTCACCTCGCCATTGGGAAAGCCCAGCCGGTAACGGTCGCGCTTGGGGTCGTAAGCCTTGATGGTCAGATAACCGCTCTGGTACATCATGGCGATGGTGTTGCGAGGGGTGTTCAACTCGGTCATATCCTCCACATCGGCGCTCACGTCGTGATAGAACAGCGTCAGGTCATGGCTTCCCTGTTGCAGCATCTTGACCAGAAACGTCGGCGTGCCCGTCTTGAACCAATAGTCAGCAAAACGCCCCTTGTTCAACACGTTGAGCAGGCTGAAGGGATTGTACATCCCCACATTATCATAAGGACAGAAGTGATAGCCGTCGTAGTTGTCTTGCAACTGCCTATAAGCCTCTGTTTTTGTTATCCCATTCTTTTCCGCGAGACGTTGAACGTCATCATCAAAATTGTCATGCAATTCCTGTTCGGTGATACCGCACAGGTGGGCAAACCGCTCATCCATCGAGATGTCATCGGGACTGTTCAAGTCACTGAAGACGCTTAGCTTTGAGAGTCTTGTCACACCCGTGAGCAGAGCGAAGCGAATATTGGCATCCTGCGACTTGAGCGTGCCATAGAATCCCTTGAGCACATCCCGCATCTGTTCATTGAGCCCGTCGTTGTCGATGGTGGACAACAGGGGTTTGTCGTACTCGTCGATGAGAATCACAACCTGCTTGCCAGTCTGAACAACAGCACGGTCAATGATACCGCTAAATCGGTCTGCTAACGTCACCTCATCAGCATGGGTTCCAAATGTGATTTCCCATTTGTTGAGATGCCTTTTCAGGATGCTCTTGAGAGCATCAACACTATCATAATTCTCATTGTTCAGGTCAAGATGCAGCACAGGATAGGATTCCCACTGGGTCTCCAGTTTTTCCATCGCTAGTCCACGGAACAATTCCTTCTTGCCCTCAAAATAGGCTTCCAACGTGGTTACCAACAATGACTTGCCGAAACGCCGTGGGCGAATAATGAAAAAGTACTTTCCAGCATTGGCCAACTGATAGACCAATGCCGTCTTGTCCACATAGACAAAACGATTGTTGATGATTTCCTCGAATGTCTGCACCCCGATGGGGTAACGCCTCTGTTGTTCCATGACTGGGTCACATTTAGTTGTTTGATTGCCGCAAATATAGCAAAAAAATAGCATATCCACACCTAACGGTCTGAAAAAGTTTACAAGGTGTGTCGTGCCCGCCATCACATTACCCTCAGACAGCCACCACAACAGCCATCAAACTTTCTCCAAACACGGCATCGGAACAAAAAAACGGGAGAATACGGTCTGTAATCCACAAAAAATTGCTACTTTTGTAAGTTGTAACAAAAACAAATATGGACAAACAAGTAGAAACAAGATACATCTTTGTTACAGGCGGTGTGGTTTCATCGCTAGGCAAGGGCATTATTGCAGCCTCATTGGCAAGGCTGTTGTTATCACGAGGATATCGTGTGACGTGTCAGAAGTTTGACCCGTACATTAATATCGACCCAGGGACATTAAACCCGTATGAACATGGTGAATGCTATGTCACTGTTGATGGTCATGAGGCTGATTTGGACTTGGGGCATTATGAACGATTCACCAGCATCCAGACCACACGAGCCAACAATGTGACTACAGGCCGTGTTTATCAGACCGTGATTGACAAGGAACGCCGAGGCGACTATCTGGGCAAGACTGTGCAAATTGTTCCCCACATCACCGACGAAATCAAGCGTTGCGTGAAATTGTTGGGAAACACAGGAAAATATGACGTGGTAATCACCGAGATTGGTGGCACTGTGGGTGACATCGAGGCTCTGCCATTCATCGAGGCCATGCGACAGCTCAAGTGGGAACTGGGCAGACGATGCATCAATGTGCACCTCACATACGTTCCCTATATTGCCGCTGCCAAGGAGCTCAAGACCAAGCCCACCCAACACAGTGTCAAGCAGTTGCAGCAGGAAGGAATTCAGCCCGATGTGCTAGTGTTGCGCACCGAACACGAGATACCAACAACCATGTTGCGCAAAGTGGCTCAGTTCTGTAACGTCAGTGTTGATGCGGTCACGCAGAGCCGTGACGTGCCCACTATCTATCAGGTGCCACTCATGATGCATGAGCAGCGACTGGACAATATCATTTTGGAAAAAACTGGATTACCCTGTACAAGCGAGCCAGACTTGACAGCATGGAACGCCTTTCTTGACAAGATGCAAAATGCCCAGCAAGAACTGCGCATTGGATTGGTGGGCAAGTATGTGTCGCTGCAAGATGCCTACAAGAGCATCGATGAGGCATTGTTGCAGGCTTGCGCTTATCATGACCGTCGCCTCAAGCTCACATACATCAACAGCGAGCATATCAACGATGGCAATGTGGACAAGTTGTTGAATGGCCAACAAGGCATTGTGATTGCTCCAGGGTTTGGTCAACGTGGCGTGGAGGGTAAGTACACCGCCTTGCGATGGTGTCGAGAACACGACATGCCCACTTTTGGCATCTGCCTGGGCATGCAGTGCATGGTCATCGAGTTTGCCCGCAATGTGCTGGGGCTAGAGGCAGCCAACAGCACCGAGATGGATCCACAAACCCCATACAATGTCATCGACCTGATGGAAGAGCAGAAGACGGTAACCAACCTGGGTGGCACAATGCGATTGGGCGGATATGCCTGCCGTCTCAAGGCGGGTACACAGGTTGCCAAAGCTTATGGCAATGTACCACTCATACAGGAACGTCATCGCCACCGTTTTGAGTTCAATGATGAGTATCGTGAACAATTTGAACAGGCTGGCATGGAAATTGTGGGAATAAACCCCGAGTCTGGACTGGCCGAAGTGATAGAACTGCAAGGCAAGCGGTGGTACATCGGCACCCAGTACCATCCCGAGTACAGTAGCACAGTACTCAAACCTCATCCTCTATTCATGAGCTTTGTGGAAGCCTGTCTGCCACAAGATGAGACGAAATAAATCAAAACAATAATAACGACAACACAAACAAGAGACAACAAGACACAACGTAACGATGGACAAGAACACAATAACCGGAATGCTGCTGATGTGCGCCGTGATTTTTGGCTTCATGTGGCTCAACCAACCCAGTGAGGCCGAACGCGCCGAGCGGCAACGGCAAATTGACTCAATCGCAGCCGAACAGGCACAACGTCAGGATAACATCGCCATGGGCAATGTGGACACGCTGGAAACCACGCAGCTAGCACAATTGCAAAATGTGCTGCAACAACTGCAACAACAGCAACAACAGGACGAGCCAACGGGCATCGACAACGGGGGCGTGAAGCTTGCATTGGCTGACGGAAAAATCACGGGTACAGTGGCAGTGGGCGACAGTGTGGTGACATGGGACGAGGTGGCTGCCTCTACCAGTTCTAATCCTGCCCTGCACAATCAAGCCGTGCAGGCCGTGCAGAGAGCGTTGGACGTTTATACCAAGAATGGCCAATTTGCAGCCTCACTGACTGGCACCGAGCAGACTGTGACGCTCGAAAACGACTCGCTACTGGTTGAGTTGTCCACCAAGGGTGGCATTATCAGCCGAGCTGTCATCAAGGGTTACAAGACCTGGAAAACGCCCCAAGTTGTACTGTTTGACAAAGGAGATAACGACTACAATTTCACCTTGAGCAATAATACCCAACGGTTTGAAACCCGCAATTTCTATTTCACGCCTCAACGCCTCAACGACAGCACAGTCATCATGAACCTGCAACTTGACGGTGGGGCTCAGTGGGGTCTCAAATACACTCTGGTGCCGGGCAGCTACATGGTGCGCATGGAAATGGTACAGCAAGGCATGCAAAGTGTCATTCCACTGAACATCAACCTCGTTGACCTGGAGTGGCATCAGAAGATATCACGCCATGAGGAGGGCAAAATGTTTGAGGAACGCAACAGTGGCCTCTACTACAAGTTTGCTGGAAAGGGAGGTGATGTCAAGCACACCAAGGAGAGTGGTGATGATGAAAAAGAAATTAAGGATAAACTCAAATGGGTGAGTGCCAAGAATCAATTCTTCTCCACTGTGCTCATTGCCGACAGTGTCATGAGTTCTGCCCAATTCACTAGTCAAAGTACCGAAAAGAATAGTGCAGAGTATGAGAAATACATCAAGGACGTGAACGTACGTACCATGATACCCTATTCTAGCGACAAGCCCACGGCAGCATCGTTCTACTTCTACATGGGTCCCAACCGCTATCACTTGTTGTCGAGCTATGATAAATATTCCCCCCGTGAGGACCTGAAACTCACTCACCTCATTCCTCTGGGCTGGAAACTGTTCCGCTGGATTAACACGGGTGTTATCATCCCCATCTTTGACTGGCTGGGTAAGCTCATACGCAACTATGGCATTATCATTCTGCTGCTTACCATCATCATCAAGCTGGTATTGTCACCATTGACTTACAAGAGCTACATTTCTCAGGCCAAGATGCGCATCCTGGCCCCTGACATTGCCAAGCTCAACGAGAAATATCCCAATCCTGAGGATGCGCTCAAGAAGCAACAGAAGACCATGGAACTGTATCGACTGGCAGGAGCTAGCCCCTTTGGTGGCTGTCTGCCCATGTTGTTGCAGATGCCCATCCTGATTGCCATGTTCACATTCTTCCCCTCGTGCATCGAGTTGCGCGGACAAGCATTCTTGTGGGCTAAGGACTTGAGTGCTCCCGACAAGATACTGGAGTGGAGCGGACAGATACCGTTCATTACCAACTACTTTGGCAATCATGTGAGTCTGTTCTGCCTGTTGATGACCATCACCAACATTGCTTACACTTACATCACCATGAGGTCTCAAAACCAGAGCAATAGCATGCCAGGCATGAAATGGATGATGTATCTGATGCCGCTCATGTTCCTGGTGTTATTTAACAACTATGCATCTGGATTGAGTTACTATTACTTCATTTCGCTGCTCATCACAATCTTGCAGACCTTCTCGTGCCGACTGTTTGTCACCGAAGACAAGGTGCGTGCCACCATCGCAGCCAATAGTGCCAAGCCCAAGAAGAAGAGCAAGTGGATGCAACGCATGGAAGAGGCACAACGCATGCAGCAACAGCAGATGAAACAGCAACAAAAACGCCAGGGCGGCAGCAACCGCAATCGACGTTAATGGTTTAAACAAAACCTGCAACTGAGAGTCTAACAAAAACATAAGGACAATAACACGACAGATGGCACGATTTATTAATCCTTTCACCGACATCGGCTTTAAGCGCATCTTTGGGCAAGAAGTTAGCAAGGAATTGCTGATAGATTTCCTGAATGCGTTGCTTGACGGTGAACGCTGCATCACTGACCTCACCTTTAGGGACAAGGAGCAATTGCCAGTGACCGAGGATTATCGTTTCATCATTTATGATATCTATTGCCAGACCGATAGTGGGGAACACATTATCGTGGAAATGCAGAACGCATACCAACGACGCTTCATCGACCGCTCAATCTACTATGTTGCACGCTCAATCATCGGACAGGGCTTGCGTGGTGACAATTGGGATTACAACATCGATGCCGTCTATGGCGTGTTTTTCATGAACACTACCCATCCTCAACTGCCGCGGCAGTTGCGAACAGATGTCGTGCTGGCAAACCGTGACACGGGCTGTATGCTTAGCGATAAGATGCGCTTAATCTACCTACAACTTCCACTGTTTAAAAAACAGGAAGAAGAATGCGAAAACAATTTTGACCGTTGGATTTATGTGATTAAGAACATGGATATACTAGAAAGAATGCCGTGGCTGGATCAAAGTAAGACTTTCAAACGCTTGCAGGAGCTCGCCGAGGTCAGGAAACTTGATCCAGAAAAACAACGTGAATATGAGCAAGTGCTGAAGATTCATCGTGACAAGTATGCCACCTACAAGACCATTGAGTATGAGCTTACCGAAGGACGTGCTGAAAGCCGTGCTGAGGGACGTGCTGAGGGACGTGCTGAGGGTCGAGCTGAGGGTCGAGCTGAAGGGCTTGCCGAAGGCCTCAGTGAGGGCCGTTCCGAAGGTCAGGCAGCGTTAATCATGTCGATGATGGGCAATGGTGTAACCATTGAGCAGATTGCCAAGATGACAGGCAAGAGCATCGATGAGATAAATGAGCTCCTATCCGATCAATCCATGTTGCTCAACGAGCCAATGGCTCCATATCAAGCTAGGCCTGTAGCAACCGATAACAGTGAACAGTCAAGCAACGACACATCTGACGATAACAAAAAATAAGAAACTAACGATTATGTACATCCATCAATGTCCCAATTGTGGTAGGCAGTACACCACTCAAGAGCAGGTGGCTCGTGTCAAGTGTCCCTATTGTGGTCACGAGACTCAAGTGAGCTATGCTCAACAGCAGCCCGAACAACCAGGCCAGCAGCAACAGGCTGGCGGACAATATGCGTTTGGGCAACGTGCAGCCAACGCCTTTGACAACGTGTTCAATGCCGGACCATCGGGCAAGAGCCGTGGCATCGCTGGCTTGCTGGCATTGTTGCTGGGTTTCATCGGCCTACACTACTTTTACACAGGCAAGACCACAGCAGGTGTTGTCTTTCTGGTCATCAGCATTCTGTCATGTGCATTACTGGCTCCACTTGTGTGGCTGATTTCGGTCATTCAAGGCGTGCTGTTTTTCACCATGACTCAGGACGAGTTTGAGCAAAAGTGGATATATAGCACCAACAACTTCCCATTGTTCTAGCCTCACACTGCCATGGCCAAGCGTAAGCCCCCTACACGTCCCGACTACATCAAGTGGCTGCTGATAGCGGCTGCTGTGGCATTTGTTGGCGTCATGGGATGGTATGGGTGGCAACGTTACTATAACTATCGTCATGGAGGAGGGGTGACAGTGGACCGCAAGCGGTTTCCCATTGCAGGCATCGACGTGTCAAGCCACAACGGCAAGATTGACTTTGACAAGGTCAAGGATGACAACTATCAGTTTGTGTTTATCAAGGCTACCGAGGGTGAGACCTATCGTGACAAGACCTTTGACCGCAACTGGCGCGATGCTCACAAGGCGGGGTTAGCCGTTGGAGCCTACCATTACTTTCGCAAGAACCGTGATGGGGTCAAGCAGGCACAGAACCTGCTGGATGCTGTGCGTGGCAAGTCGCTAGACTTGCCGTTGGTGATTGACATTGAGGATGATGGCAAGGATGCCCATGTGGACCATGCCACAGCCATGCAGCGTGCTAAGGACATGGTACGCCAACTCAAGCAGAATGGCTACCACGTGATGATTTATACTAACGGCAACGGGTACAGGCAGTATTACAAGGGCAATTTTGATGTCGATTTGTGGCTGTGTTCGTTCAAGCGACCTGGCAGCGTTTTCCTTTATGATTTCAACTTCCAGCAATTTTCCCATATGGGCAGCGTTGACGGCGTGGATGGCGCAGTGGACCTCAATGTGTTTGTTGGCGACAAGCAGGCATGGCAACGTTATCTGGACAGAGTGTCGCAGGCAAAACAATAGCATTCTAACTAAACAATTCACAACAATGAAACGAATACTCACCACCGCAGCCTTATTGCTCATGTTGCTGGTATCACTGCCAGCTAGCGCCACGGTGTACACCTGGAGCCGGTATGACTTGTCGTTTGAGACGCCTGACTGGGGCTTTGTTTCCTATCAGAGCAACACGCGGTTTGAAATCCAGTGGGATGACATGGTCATGACCGTGCAACTCTACAGTCAGGACAAGGGGGCAGACAAGAAGATGCTCACCAACAACCTGCAACGCAAGGCACTGGGATATAGCATGTATGACCTGCATGATGGCAAGATTAAGGTTAAAGGTTTCAAGAAGACCTATAGTCTGGACGGCACCATGCCCGACGGGTCACGGGCTGTCATTGTGGACCTGGTGAGCAAGCACCAGAACCTCATTGTTGAGATAACCGTCAACTACCTGTTTGGAAATCGCGAGACCGTCGAGGACATGATTAAGAGCTTTGCTGAAAACAAGACACAGCAGCCCAATCACGAGACCAAACGCCAGAAAGTACAGAAAAAAGAGGATGCCGACAAGCAACAACAGAAGAAGGAGCAACAACCACGAACCACTAGAAAGGAGAAACTATATGACGCATAAACGATTACTCATCTGTGCACTGCTGTTAATGGCAATGGCCACAACAACAATGGCCCAGGACAGTGTCGCGGTGAATGCCAGCCCGCTGCTCATGCCGCTCGTGTATGACCACTACCCCATGGGCGCCGATGTGAGCGACGCGGGCACGGCGGCCGATACTGTTTATCGCCTTGATGCCAGTGACCAGTGGCTCAATGAGGCCATGGACGAGACACGCCGCACCAACAGGGCACGCTATCGCACCATGATGCGCAATCCGCAGCTGGTGCCTTACAATGCCGGGCGCCTGCCCCAAGCCCCGCCCGAGAGGGTCATTGTCAGCGACCCGCGTCAGGGGCTGCTCACTGTGGCACCGCCCCCTGTTGTCGCTCCTGCCGAGCCTGCTGCCGACCTCGTGCCCGACGTGCGTGTCCACAACTGGCTGCACGTGTTCAATGCATCCCTACAGTTCACCCAGGCCTACATTAGCGGCAACTGGTATCAAGGTGGTGAAAACAATCTGGCATTGCTAGCCGATGTGCAGTGGGACTGCAACCTCAATCAGGACATCCATCCCAACTGGTTGTTTAACAACACGCTGCACTACAAGCTGGGTATCGCCAGCACCAGCGGTGACAGCCTGCGCAACTATCTCATCAACGAGGATAACTTCCTGTTTACCTCACAGTTGGGTTACAAGGCCATCAAGAATTGGTATTACAGTGGCAAGGTGCAGTTTACCACACAGTTCCTCAACAACTACAAGACCAACACCAACACCATGACCGCTGCGTTCCTGTCGATGGGCGAGTTGAACGTCGGCTTGGGTATGACCTATAACTACAAGAAAGCCGATGACCGCACTTTCACGCTCGCTATCGCGCCATTGTCCTATAATCTCAAAATTTGCCGCAACATTGACGATATCGACCCGACAACCTTTGGCATTGAGGCAGGACGTCACACCAAGAGCAGCTTTGGTAGCAACTTTGAGGCCAAGCTAGTGTGGGCATTCACTCCCAGCATCAAGCTCACCTCGCGTGTCTATATGTTCACCGACTACACATACGTGCAAGGAGACTGGGAAAACACGTTGGACTTGTCGGTGTCACGCCATCTGACGACACAATTTTACACTCACTTGCGATTTGACCGTTCCCACACACGAGATGATGACTGGAACTACTGGCAGTTCAAGGAAATCTTGAGCCTGGGTGTGGTTTATCGCTTTGCAACGGTCAACTGATGATGAAGCGTCTCGCCATCTTGTCCCTGTTGTTCATGCTGTTGTCGCCATTAGCGTTGACAGCGCGCTCAACGGTGCCCGAGCGTTCCACTGTGCTAGCGGGCATTGACGAGGACTCGATGCGTGTGAGGCTTGACGAGAGCGATTTGCAGCCACTTGAGGGCATCTGGTACTATCCCAACGAGGAGATGACCCTGGGCATCGAGCGCTACAAGGGTGTTCACAACATTGGCTACCGCATCATCTTGTTGTCGTCCCAGGACATCAACGACATGCCTGGCACGGTCATTGGCTACATTGCCGCCACTGCCGTGGACAACAAGTATCAGCTGTGGCTCTATAGCCAGCGTGACAAGCTCACGCTGTTCAAGCCACTAGAGTGTGTCGCCACGCTCAACAGCAAGGCCACATCACTCACCTTTGAGCCGCCTCACTGGAAAATCAAGGTGCGCGTCAACTTTGCGCGTTTCTTGCCCACATTGTTCAAGGGCATCTCCATTATCCCCGACAAGGTTGAGGACAAGGTGCCCATCGGCTTCCGCAAGATTTACCCCGAGGGCGGTGATGGCAATCCGTTTAACAAGATACGCTACCTGTGAAATGATGACGATGAAAACAATCAAGCGTTACCACCTGTGGACCATCGTGCTGCTCATCGCCTTGAGTGCGACGACAGCTCAGGCTCGCACTCGCACAACCCAGAAACGATTGCAGACGGCAAACATTCCCGTGGCGATGGTGCCTGCCGATGACAGCATGCTGCCCGACAGCCTCACTGTGGTTGACCCCAATGCGGTGTCGCTGCGCGGATTTAACAAGCGAGCCAGCGATGCCAAGGAGTCATTCTTCATCACCAACAACACCCAGCAGCGCATGAGCGCGGTGCGTTTGCTCATGCGCTACACCACCATGGGCGGCGAGCTGTTGCACCAGCGCGTCATCAATGTGCCAGTCAACCTCAAGCCTGGCGAGACACGGCAGGTGTCCGTCAAGTCATGGGATGTGCAACGGCTGTTCTACTTCTATGCTGGTCCCCAGCCACGCAAGTCGGCCACACCCTTCAAGGTGGCATTCAGGCTCACGGGATATGACATACCTGTGGGCAACTAACGACAAATGACATTCACCAATCACACATAAACCTCAAAAAAAATCAAAAACGATGAAACAAGTATCAACCAAACTGTTAACGCTGGCCATCATGGCACTGGGTGCCTGGAATGTAGCCCTGGCGTGCACCAACCTCATTGTCGGCAAGAATGCGAGTGCCGACGGGTCAACAATCATCACCTATGCCGCCGACAGCCACACGCTGTATGGCGACCTGCAATATCTGCCGGCAGCCGACCACCCCAAGGGGTCGATGCGTCAGGTCATCGACTGGGACAGTGGCAAGCGGCTGGGTGAGATTCCCGAGGTGGAGCATACCTATGCCGTGGTGGGCAACATGAACGAGCATCAAGTCACCATTGCCGAATCAACATGGGGAGGCCGCAGCGAGCTGTGGGATACCACCGGGCGCTATACCATCGACTATGGTAGCCTCATCTACATCGCATTGCAACGCTCCAAGACTGCACGTGAAGCCTTAAAAGTGATGACCGACCTGGTAGAGAAGTATGGTTATCACAGCGAGGGCGAGTCATTCTCAATCGGCGACCCCAACGAGGTGTGGATTATGGACATGATTGGCAAGGGCAGCGAGAAGGGTGCCGTGTGGGTGGCCATCCGCATCCCCGACGACTGCATTGCAGGCCATGCCAACAACCCCCGTATTCACAAATTCCCATTGAAGGACAAGAAAAATTGCATCTACAGCAAGGATGTTATTTCTTTTGCTCGCAGCAAGGGCTACTTCAGTGGCAAGGATGAGGATTTTGACTTTGCCAATGCCTATGCTCCTGCCGACTTCAGTGCCTTGCGCGGATGTGATGCCCGCGTGTGGAGCTACTTCCATCGCTTTGCTAGTGGCATGGATGCCTATCTGCCCTACATCAACGGCAAGAAGGGTGCCGAGGTGATGCCGCTCTATGTCAAGCCCAACCGCAAGGTGAGCGTGCGTGACATGCAGGAGATGATGCGTGACCACTTTGAGGGCACACCGTTTGACATGACGGTGGACCCGGGTGCAACCACTGCCTATGGCGTGCCTTATCGCTGGCGTCCCATGGACTTCAAGGTTGATGGCGTGGAATATAGCATGGAGCGTGCCATCGCCACACAACAGACTGGTTGGGTGTTTGTTGCGCAGATGCGCTCGTGGATGCCCGATGCCGTGGGCGGATGCCTGTGGTTTGGTGTGGATGACGCCAACACCTCGGTGTTCGTGCCTATGTATTGCAGCATCACTCAAGTGCCCGACAGCTATCGTCAGGGCAAGGGTGACCTCTACACGCTAGATTGGGATGCAGCATTCTGGGTAAACAACTGGGTCGCTAACCAGGCCTATCACCGATACTCGCAGATGATTGGCGACATCCGCAAGGTGCAGGGTGAACTGGAGGACGGCTATGCCTCGCGACAGCCTGTCATCGAGCAGCAGGCCAGTGACCTCATTGCCGCTGGCAACACTGCCGGGGCAGTCAATCTGCTCACCCAGTACAGCTGCAATGCCGGTCAGGATGCCACAGCCAAATATCGCAAGCTGGGCGAATACTTGTTTGTGAAATACCTCGATGGCAATGTCAAGAAGGAGAAAGACGGACAGTTTGAACGCAGCGAGACAGGCATGCCCGTTTCACCCAACTGGCCCGGATACACTCAGGACTACTACGACATGATTGTCAAGGGGAGCGGCGACCGTCTCAAGGTCGTTCAGCCCGAAAAATAATAGTCCAACAAGGACAAGTGATTTTCACAGCAGCACCCCTCGCAACAGGAGTGCTGCTGTTTTCCTATAACAAGGCAGCCAACGGGCTCGTCCTGTTTTCGCCAATGCATGCCCCAAATCAGGGAAGCCCGAGGAGGTGGAGTAATTCGGTGATTTCGGAGTCGTGGTCAGTGCGCAGCAGGACTGTTTTCTTGCGGTGATTATAGGGGTTGACGTAGTCGATGGCGGATACTGTCCCGATACTGTCCCAAAAAGTGTGTCTGATCAATAGAGATTACTAAAAAAGGGGCCAGACAGGCTACACTGTGGAAATGGCCTGGCAAGCCTGGCAGGACTTGTGCGAG
>Ga0181612_156742_pt1 | contig 12611 bp, 5 predicted proteins | sample HoacroProtozoa21_FD_119630 | JGI IMG/M metagenome (GOLD analysis project Ga0181612, IMG submission 119630) | Hoatzin crop microbial communities from Cojedes, Venezuel. Combined Assembly of Gp0051906, Gp0051904, Gp0051908 | reverse complement strand
GAGTTGGCATTGAAGGCTGTATCGGCATGACGGCAGGAGAGGCAGACAGCCTGTCAGCTGCGCTGCGATCACGGGCACTGGAAGCCGCCCCAGTTAATCCGCTTTCCACAGATCTCAGCCCCCCGACAGCGACTGCTGCACCCGCGCCCCACCAATGCCTGGCAACTGCGCAAAGCGTTTCAGTCGCACAGGAGGAGACGGAAAGTTGTGCTGACCGTATCCTACGGAATTCATCTGAGGAGTTTATTGAACGCCACACGCCACTCACGACTTCAGCTGTAATCTCACCAGGCAGCGCAGAAAGTTTCGCCTGCGTACTTCCATGCCCCACTCCTCTCAACCGCTGCTGCATGTGTGTTGCCCAGCTTGGCTGGTCTGATGCAACCCACACCTTTAGGTCTAAATCAACTGCTGCTTTTCTGTAAAGCTACAATTCGTGCTGCAGATCCATAATGAAAGTAGCTCAATAAAACCTGAAAAAAGGCACAACAAACTGCGAGCATAACGCTCCCCAAATTGTTTTCCCTAATGTCTCTGCTCTAGCTTCTCTTGATACCAAGCCAAAGCTCTGATTCAGAAAGGTCCTGATGTTTAAATGCAACCATATCCTGATTCCTCTACAGAGAATATTTCATCAATCTTTTTTTGAAGTAATCCATTCTCATATTTATAAGATGTAATAATTCATTTTAAGCAGTACAGTGTATGTCTTCCATAAATCTGACTTATCTGCCTATTCAAAACAGGAGCTCAAAGTGAACAAAGACAAAACAAAGCCAAGTGCAATGAAATTTCATATTACATATTAATTGATTTACAATCTGATTTATGTCTACAACTGAGATTTCTGTAGCTCAATCAACATTTCAAGTTATGCTTATAACTTAAAAAGATTTGTTTCCAATCAATATTTACCATTCTAAAACTTGGCTTTGTAAAGCAAAACATGATTAAGAGTAGATAGAATATACAGAATAATTTTTTTTTAAACAAACAAAAGCAGGCAAGAAAAAGCATAAGAATGACTAATTTCACACTACAAGGTTTCATCGTTAGATAAAACAAGTATGTATTAGGCTTCACTCACCCACATGCTAACTAAGCACAGACTGATGGGATATTCAGAAGATACCACTGCGAGGTGAGGCAAACTACAAAGCCAGGAAGAAAACAGCTTATTGGACTACTTTGTTAATAGCATAGAGAAGAACTCTGTGGACATCTACTGCTTATGGATGAGATTGCTGCAGTTAGAGCACAGTAACTACGTAGTAAAAGCTAGATTAGTGAAGGAGATACATTGATCTAGCATATGTTTATTGACCTAAGAATTTGGTAAAAGTTTTCAGAAACGCGTTAAATATATGCCCACTAAGAGGGTAAATAATTACTCGCAGATATTTAGCACTACACACACTTATTCTTTTCCATTAGCGCAGTTAATTAACAATTTACACATTAAAATCAGTTATAGACGTTTTGGCCATAAACTAACATACAGAAACAACCAAGCTTTACATTAAAAATGCACATTTCTGTTGTAGTTCAGAACTTTATTGCTCATGAGATCTAAAAACTGCATATTTTCAAGTACCAGCATCACTCCAATATTAAGTGTGGAGAAACACTACTGCTATGTTAGTAAACGTCAAATAAAATCAAAAAACCCAAGCATATTTCTTGACAGAATAATTTATGAAGACCCCTCCAACTTTAACTTTTTAGTCCTAAACAGAATTGCCAAAGACTCACCCCAAAAAATAATTTGTGCTTCAGTAAACAAACTTAGTAATTTGGAAAGTGAAAATAAAAATGACTACATTCTCCATAATATGCCTTAATATTTGAGTTTCCATTAGATGTCTAATTTAATCTTTGTGGATTTGGAAAGCAGAAAATTCATAGGTTAGACTGAGCCAATAAAGGACTGTCACATAAAACCCAAGAGGTTTTGATCAGGACATCAAGTTCTTTGAACGATGATACCCTTCACAATCAAAGCACTTGCAGCCTGCACAAAACCTCACTGTATGTTCTAGGCAAAACTTAATACCGAGGACCTTTAATACGAAGGACTAAAACTTGTTGGTTGAATTCAAGTTAGTTTCCTTTAGTGTCAGAAGTTGTGAATACCTGTTTTAGGAAGACCAAGTTTCAACCATTAAAAAGCTCCAGGGACTACAAAATAAGGTCCATCTCTCTAACCTCTCTTTTGGCCAACAGAGAACTCAAAATGTTTCCTAAATATTACTCTAGCTTGCCAGAACAAAAAGCGCCAGCTTTCTACTGGAAGGCCAGAGAAAGAGAGCGTTAAGAGAAAATCCTATTTCTGATGCACAATACTTATCGGAGCTGCAGTATTATCAGCATTTATATCATTCTAAAAGTATTTTAAATATTTAAGATTGCAAGACACTCTCAAGCCTATTAAGTGTGCACGAAAATGTTGAAGTATTTAACACTTTCCTCAGATTTGATACTTCAAGCAGATGAAGTGGTAGAAATTTTTTTTTAATTTGTTTCAACGGATGAATAGGACTTTAATGTAACTACTTAGACTGAAATGTAAAAATGTTCAAATTTTTATTTTATTCTGTTTCTGCAAATGCTAAATAAATACATATGCAAGGCCAGTGAGAGAAACAGAATGCAATTCTCCCTCTCACTTTAATTCCTAAATATTTTACTAAGCTGACCCACAAAGAGAGGGATCACAGTGTTGACTCACATATAATGTAGAGAAAACTATTACTACAGTTTTTATCTTCATAAAAAATAGCTCCAATAAATAAAATAGTAACAGTAATACCAAACAAATGTTTATGCTCCTACAGTCTTCTTTTCCAGGTCTGCTTCTAAAACCCAAATTCACCCTTCTGTAAATAGCTTAGCTGCTAAATAGTAAGCAATTGTCACGTAATAAGAACAACGTATTGAAACTCGGAAAAAAACCAACTAAGCAAAACCTAAGTGAAGTGTTTAAGACTTCTTTTTGACCTGTCCTGACAGAGTGAACCTGACATATTTTGATGGTTTTTCAGTACAAAAATAAAGCAGGGTCTTAAACAAAAACAAAACCAAAAAACCAATCTTGCTAAAATACTCACTTAAGATAAAAACATACATATCCCACTTCAAACACACATAACCCAGGCAATTGAGCTAATCAGTTGTCTATTCTACAAGCAAAATGGCTGTTGTCTCTGCCAGACATTTTATCCCAGGGCTGAAAAGTCTCTTGACATTTTTTATGAAAACTGGTATGGCTCCACAGAAACTTCTGAATTTAACAAAACCTGAATTTTCTGTCAGATTACCTTTTTGATTAGAAAATTTCATCTGCAGAACAGCAGCGATGACTGAACTTGCTTTTTTCTGTGGTACCCATAGCTATCAGAAACACAGCTTAACCGATGACGAGAAATATTAGTCAAGAAAAAATGCTTGCCTTTTTTTTTTTTCCCCCTCACTTTTGCTATAAACACAAACCTACAGCTGGAATTTGACATTCCTTGAAGAACAGGAAAGGAGAGAGAAAAGGAGTTTTCTTGAATGTGAGCACAGGGAAAAAGGAGACTTAAAAGAAAGTTTCCAATTTCTTATTCCTGCAACCTAATCTCTTGCATAAACTTGGTTTACTTTTGTAACTTACCAATGGTCGAGCATCTTCTCGTTCTAGTATCTTCTCAGTCTGATCTGCTGGGAACTTCAGCACTGTTGTTATAACCTTGGCCATTGTCTAAAAAGAAACAGGTCATCTGTAAATAATATCACATGTACTAAAACGCTTTGTAACATTATAAAATGCATTCCATTTAAGAATACTGGATGCTACTTTTAGTAATATCAATAGAAAACATAATGCAATGAGTAAGAGCTAACTATTTGTTTCACATCATATACATATGACACGCTACGTGAATTATATGAAAACCATGAAGAATCCTCATTCCACATTGTTACAAACTGCAGCTACTGTAATTTGATGTAAGCTGTAAGGTATCTGTGCTCAGACACTTGGGAGTCCATTCTTAAGACAGCTGTACTGTTACAAATACTGCTTCTACCACATTTATCATGAAGTGGCCTTTCTGAAAAGCACATTTCAGGCCTATGGCACCTGAGAGAGTCCTTATGGATTCAACTACATTCACATTACCCACATATTTTGTGAAGAAATGAAACACAGAGAGCAGATCTAAACGTCAGATGTGGAACTCCACTTGTGTAAATATCTTTATCAGATACACAGCAACCCCATATTTAAACATCTAATCACGTAGACATCCTCAGACAGAGGATGTAAGAATATCAAAGCTTTGCGCAAAATGGGCAACTATTATTTCCATTTTATACACAGATCAGTGGGAAGAAAAAAAACTCCACAAGGCACAAAACAAGTTCAGGTGACTTTTACTAGAGAGGTCAAAGTAAGAGCCGCAGCGCACCTCCAACAGAAGGTGACTGCTACAAAAGCAGTAACTGCTGCTCTTAAAGAATGTGGATAAGATAAGATTACTGCTCTCAATGTCTACCGTTTATTACCAGTCTCAAGTGTGGAATGAAGAGGGAGGCTGTAGCAACACAGCAGTTGCAGGACAAAAATGACTGCAGCTAAAAGTGAGAGTTAAAGCCCTGATTCGCCACAATTGTTTAGTATATAACTTCACTAGGGACAAAAATGAAAAGGAAGCAAAACAAACCAAGCCTTCCTGAATCTGTTCAGCTCAAAAAGCTTAATTTTACCACATTCGCAGTTCCTATAATTAAGAAGTGCTCTACTGCAGTTCCCAGATACACAAACGAATGTTCTCAGTGCCACAAACTAACACTACAGTTTTCTAACTTCTTTTGCCAAAATCCTCATCACAATTATTTATGACTAAAAGATTCGAAAGCATTGAGCTTACAATCTATTCAAACACTTTGTAACAGAGCTATCAAAAAAGCCCTCTCCTAGCAATTTTCTACAGGACACAGCGGCATGCAAGTATTAAAAGAAAAATCTACAAACACTGCAATTACTCCATGAAAGCACAGATACTTATGTGTCAACTTAAGTAGGGGCTATCTAAAACCTTCTTCCCTGAAAACATCCCATTTGTCATTTATCACTAGCAACGACTTCAAATCATCTCCACGTTTCTGAGGCCACTAGGGAGATTTTGAAGCAGAATTATTCAACACAATTCACAGTTGCATAGTTACAAAACAAAGTTACAAGGACTGCAGAACATAGGATAGTATGTTTAAAACAGGCTTACCTTATCGCTCTAACAGTCTATTCTACTATAAAAAAAAAAACCCCTAATAACTCTTTAAGTGTGTGAGTATACACACATATGTTCCTGTGTATGCATCTCTATATCTACCTACAGAAAGGCCTTGAGCTTTCCCAAACATAACGGCTCGTTCTGCTATACGAGATAATAGTTTGCATTCCCTTTTCTTTCTGTGAGGCTGACATATTCAGACATGTCATCGCTGAAAATAACGCTTTCACAACGATACTGATCAGTGCCCTCTATAATTCAAGAGCTGCTGGTCAAAGGCAGAAGCTTCAAAATCAAAGTTTTACAGAAATACTCCTTGTTTTTCTGCAATGCACAAGAGCATGTCAATGTGCCAGAAAAATATCTGCCCAAATTTACTCTCTCCGACACATATGTATTCCATTCCGTTCTTCCATGTACCTAGTCAATATCAACACAAACATTTATTACAGCCATACAACCCTTGGACTGACTTTCTGGCCCCAGAACAGACTCCAAACACCATAATGAATTTAAAAAAGTAGAGCGCCTAGGATTTCATCAGGACTTCAGATTTAGAGTGCAGTACAGCTAGCTGGGCAGTGCAACTGTTCACACATCTGCAGAAAATATGATGTTATTTGACCTCGTGGTTTATGCCATGTATTTCCAGGTTCAGATATTCTGAACCAAAGTGCATGCTTAGAAAAACCTGGCAATCTCATTTCATACACTCTGCCAAGAACGAGGCAAGAAATAAAGTTGGAGTAGCGGGCAACACAGTAAAATCCCCCAGCGAAGACATGTGCAGCTTACAAAGAATGCGACAGGTTACACGTCACGACCATAATTCCTGACTCTTTCAACCCTCAACATTTCTCTTACATCTTCAGCACTGCAACACAACCGATGTCTTCATTAATGTCTCTACTTAATATGATGCCAGGATCATTTACCAGGCTGCAGAAATGGCAACCCATCCTAGACAGTTTGCACAGATTCTCTTGAACTCTTTTCAATAGAGGGGAATCAATGTCTACAGAGATCACAAATTCCACTGCTAAACCACCTTTGAGACACGGCGCACATATCTGCACTATAAAAGCAGTCCTGCACAGAGAAAGGCCACCAACATAATCTTACAATAGAAAATCAGAAAAAAGTGTCCCATCTGGTCCAGGAAAACAAGAGCTGAGAGAAAGGTTACGTCTGTACTGAGGTGGTAAGTCTGAAGGACTGTGTCGGGGAAGAAAAGCATGTGTTGATACTTTACTTCGACTGTGTATTTATTAAAAGATTTTATCAATCAATCGCATTGTCATTGCTCATGGTATTCCAGTCAGGGTAGCAGGATGAAACCAATTTTCAAGACACAGTTCAGTAAAGTCAAGATTATACGACACAATGCCTATGAGAGCAGATACTGAGCTCAGGGTCTTCCAGCAACACATCTAACAGTTGAAAGAAAACCAGCAGACGAAATCAGTTTGAAAATACTTACTGAAGCAAAAGTGAAGAGACCAAAGTATCTCCATATTTAAATTAGTAAAAATGCTAGCCTTCATTCCATTTTAATTTTCCACTAGTAAATGCCAGTACAGCCTCAAATCTCCATCAGCTAATAACAGATGACTAGACAATACCAGAAATTCTTCCCCTCTTGCAATACATCAGAGCACTTCATCAAAAATTGCTAGGAGGTAATCAAGTTAGTATGAACACACAATAGAGAGGAATACAGTGGCATTCAATTTTAAGAACTCTGTCGTTCTTCCTTACCTATCTAAATCTAACTTCCTAAAGCTAAAAATTGCAGTGCTTTGAAAATTATTTCTGCTGGTTGTTTGTTTAAATATATTTCCCCTGTCAATCGTATCAACTTCGAACAATGTCTTCTCAAGTTATTGTAGAAACTAGACATCTACCTTTTCTGACTTATTTTTTGGCCTCCCAGTATTCAACCTTTTTTTTAGGAGCCAAAGTGCAGGCAACGTTGTAATGGCATCTTCTGGTTAAATGCAATGTAATCTCCACTGCAAACAAATACATATTTATGTCTACAAACGCATACATACATATAAATGCACACACATGTAAATTTATTATATATATTTATTCATATAGCATTTAATCCAAGCAACTGAAAGACAGAAGAGGGATCTAAGGTCAATTTCCTTTCGCACTCGTTGTTTGTTGCTGTTATTGAAGAAATTAACTGCAAATTCTAGTACACTACTGTTAAAAAGGAAAAAACCCCTCACAACTTTATAATCCAAAGTTTTGAGGCATGTATAGTAATGTTTTGCAGATCAGTAAGAAATAGTCTTAAAGAGTAAAAAAGGTTTCAAATTAGGTTTCCTTGAACACAAATTTGCTACATGTATCAGCTATTTGCAATAGTCATCTGCAGCTGTCTCAAGACTTGTTTGAAGCTGAAACAGAAGCCCCTCACAATTCAAAATCATAAAATCCAGTAACGTACGTAGGTTTCTTTAATGACCTCCAGTTGCTGGTTATTTAAGTCGGAGAGCCATCCAATGTGCCACAGCCTCGTGAACAGAAAGTAACTAGTGATTCTGGGTTTTTTGGATCAGGGATTTGTATTTTTAATAAAAAAGGAATTAATATCAAAGTGAAAAACGGGATAAAAAGAGAGAGTAAGAGGAATTCCAGAAGGACAAGATGTCCTGTACAGACCAAGTTTTATTCTGTATAAAGCACAAGGAGAATAAAGCTAATTAACACAGAAACCTACATAAAACCTCTCTGCTTGCTTAACAGCAGTCCAAGTTGAAAGCAGGGCAACCAAGAATGGCAGAACTCCAGGGAGGAGAAAAAAAACAAATAGAAAAAATTCATCCACATAGTATTTATCATCCAAGAAAAATGTTTGTGTTATGACAGACCTCTTTTGAACCTGGTCAATCTCTAAGCATCAGTACTGTTACAAGCTCGTAAAATTCCAACTAGGAATGATTTCACCAGCTTGCAAGCACACAACAAAGCCTACTGTGCAGTTTTTCACTACTTTTAAATTACTACCATCTAGAGAAGGTATACAGATTTGGGAGCCCCGTCAAACATCTTTAAGCAACGATTAAAGAGATACTTCACCATCTTCAGAGCTACCAACAAACTATTATTTAATCCAACTCTTACTTATTGTGCTTGTGTCAAGATGACATCAAAAGAGCATTTTTGCTAATATTGTGTATACCAGCTTTCGCAGTACATTAAGCTCAACTGACAATAGGACTTTTGCTAGTAAAACCATACCTACCTGTAAGATTTTTGTCTTTATAGTACACTGGTGAGAGATGTGACAACCCCCTTTCCCCTGCCAGTCATCTTGGCATGCTGACCAAGTTTTTAAGGTATGGATCATGCCTCTTTGGAAAAAAAACGTGAAAGCCTATCAAATCGTGTGTCAGTGATAAATAGCATGTAACAAATCACAAACACACGGTACTTCAAATCTATACAGCAAGGATGTTAAACCGTATTCTAACCTGAATCACGTCACCATATACAACTTTCCATACCTTTGTCTCACGACCCATCATATATTCAAAGAGCACTTTCCTCAAGTATTCAAACTCCGTAGGCTCCCCAAAGAGGGAAACATCAGTACGGTGAAGGTTTCCATCTGTGTAAACAAAAATAAGAGAATATCTGTACTAAGAGTCACTCACGTGAATTTAAGTTTCACCAATGGCATGAAGATGAACAAGAACAAATGCCAGATTCTGCACGTGGGACAGAGTCACAGCAGATACAGAACAGGGTCTGGGGTGCTGGTCAACACCAGGCTCAACGTGACATTTCATTTATTACTGTGTCAGAGCAGGAGATCTTGCAAAGGAACTCTAATCACAAGAAGAGTAAACGCCCAGACATGTAACACAAGAAAGATCCATAAAATCTAATATTTGTATTGTTCAGAATTTTAAAGTCATAAAATGTATATTTAATTAGCCAAGACAAATGGATAATTCCTCCTTGCCCACTTTTGAGTGACACTTCCTATACCACTCTCCCTGGGGATACAGAAAGCTTCAGAACTCTGATACAGAGCTTTTAACTGTATGACATAAAACCAAACATCAAACAAAATGCAGTGTGATTTGCTCATCTGAAGTCACATACCTGCTCTACTGTAACAGACAAAACACGGATGTGATAAGAACATTATACGAGTGTTTTAATGAGACTGACATTTTAATAAATTGTCTAAACCAAAGCATATCTTTCAAACAAATAAAAAAAGTATTTGTGACAAAAACTGTGCGCTTACCTCTGTATGGTGTTCCAACTGGTGTGACGTACATGTTCTTCTCATAATTTTTCAGCCGGTCTTCCAGTACATGAATCTAAATAGAGAACAGTGAAAAGACAAATGGTGTTCATAAGCAGCTAAAATAAGCATAACTGAAACAGTTTTCAGCTGAACATCATCTCCTTCTACAAAAGCAAAACACATTTGCTTTTTAAGGAAGGAAAACATTAAAAATTGTGTTATTAAAAGCTGTCCCTAAACTACTTAAGGACATGTGCGTACATGTGTATATACATGTAAGAATAGCTATAGTAAATGTTATGCATATATATGTATTTATACACATATCTACACATCTATTTTATACACGTAAGCACACACAAAAAAGAAAACAGGACAGAAATTGTACCTAACATAAAAAAAAGGTTTAGCTTAGAATAAGAAAAGATCCATAATTTCATGAAGTGCATTGTTCCATTTTTCATTGTGCAAATGTTTTGCTAACCTTTCTGACAAGCGTGTGGTATTTTCATTCTCGGGGGACAGATGAGTACTTTGAGAGCAAGTATGAGTCAAAACTATCTCACATGTGTATTTTCCACAGTACCTGTGTGGAGATGTGCTACATCATCGCTTGAAAAGAATAAACCTTCTAATATGGCAAACAGAGAGTATCAAACAAGAATACTTTTTCTTTGTTCAAACAGCACCCTCACCTGCTCTTTGAGCTCCTGCTCTTTCAGTTTGGAATCATTGACTAGTGTTGTCTTCTGTGCAAGCTGTGCCTAAAAGAACAGCCACATGTGGAAATCATTAAGAAACTGCTGCAGATGTATCATAGGTACCTTTTCAATAAACCTCTTTCTCCTTTTAACACACACAAACTTCTAAGCAGTATTTCTGCTTTCAAACTGGTGCAAAACAGAATTATCTATAGAGAGCAAAATCAATAAAATTTAAGACTTACCTGAAGTTCTGTTATTGTGATCTAGAACAACAACAAAAATTTATATTAAAATGTATGAAAAATACCGAGTATATCAAGCACTGAACACCAGTAAAAAAAGAAATATTGATTGCCTAGTTCTGATACGGCGTGTTAGCTAAGGATGGTAAAAATTGAAATAACCAAATAATACATATACTTACAAAAACGAGTAGTACCCATAAACAGAGTTTAACTTATTTGTATTGACAGTACATAAAGCTTATCTTTTAAAATCTCTCATTTAATTTTGTAAGACAACTGTCATAAATACAACTTCAGGAACCCAGTATTTCCAAATATTTACGAAAATGCATATTGGGGATGAATGATAATTGAATGACTGTGAAGCACATGCCAGAAAGCCCTAACTACTATTCCTACTACTCACAGTACTCTACCTTTTTCCTTAATTCTCCAAGTTCCATTTGGAAATGTGAACATCTATCTGAAAATAGCCTCAGCTTAAGAGCTATATGAGCTCTACAGCTTGCAAAGATAGCAACGTTTATGAAGTACAGAAACAATTCTAAGATGAATTTTCTATCTTTCAATGGTCCAACTCTAAGGAAAATAATGCTTTAGTAAGCATGGGTATAACTCAAGGTTGTAAAATCTTTTTAAAAATCAAATAATTTCTGTGTGAGAAATTTCCTCTTTTTTTTTTTTTGAGGTAACCTAACCCTTAACACAGAAGTGGTACATACTACTTGTTTCGTCCTGACCTCTTCCTGAGCCTCTTTGGAACCATATTGAAAAGGAAAGCTGTTCCCCATCTCTGCAGGTACATAAAACCCGTGGAATTTCCTACACTCCGCAAACAGAATACAGGGGAAAAACATTCCTCTATGGATCTCAAACCTGTAAGTGCAATTCTTGCTTCTGAAGAGCTCAATCATCTGAATCATCTGACCAGACATTTATTTTCTCATGACAAGAGACAGTTTCTGACATTTTTACATCCCAAAACTAAAGCTGAAGGATACTGGTATTTGCCAACTGTTTATCATAGTCAGACAAGTATTGTGCAAATGTATAGTTATGTTGTTCTGAGAGTCACCATTGCGAATAGTAGGAAACATGAAATTCACACTCAGTTATATCAGAGCTATGCAAAAGAAAGCTTGTGAACAATCTGCTAAATTTGAATTTAGTTGGAATTCTCAAAAATTCTCAATAAAGCTCCATGCCTTACACTCACCAAAAAATCCCATTCTTACTCTGCAAACACTTTGAACCCGGATGCTTTAACTGTACTTAAGCACATGCGCTACCACACAACCTGGTTTTCTCCCCCTCCAAACGAGACATGGTTTATTCTTTAAAACAAAGCTATTTACCAGCAATGGAGTTCTCTCAACGGGTTTATACCTACCACAGATGGAACAACTCCTTTGAGTTTCTCCAAAGTCTGCCATGGAAACTCCAAGGAGTGGAGAACCGTGGACAAGATTCCAAAGACAGGCACAATTAGCTGTTTATTTTGTTTATTGTAAGTAGATTCATCTTTACATAGAGATGTAATATTTGCCATATTCAAATACTTTACAGCTCTATGCTACCATTGCAAATCTGTGCAATGCACTTCTGGGAAGAACCGAGATACACATGAAATACTGCTGCTGGTACATAGATTTGGTATAACTTTCATGTCCCATCACTGAACAGCTAATCCCGAAGATGCATATATAATACGATGTTAAATGTCTACCTGTATTTATAGCAGCTTTCTATAATGAAGTAGTGAAATGGTTAACAAAGAAGTCCTAAAGATAAAGAAGTCTTCATACTTTTCAGAATCATGTTTTAGGGTTTAGGATTCTCTTACAGAATCTTCCTCCACATAATAAGATTATGTAGGATTATCATTAGTGGGTGGACAAGGGTTGATGAAGAATACAAGGCAGCCCGATAAAAATATTTCTGCTTTTCCTGTTATGAAAACAACACTCCTGTCATGGAATAGTTAAAAAAAGTAACACAAAGGGCATTGTAAGCAAGCACTAGGCAGAAGGGACAAACATTAGGACAGTGAGATAATACGCACTGTAAGTCTGTAGTGTCAAATCAATATATTTAGTATCCCCATCGCTGCCCT
>Ga0181612_123904_pt1 | contig 12611 bp, 9 predicted proteins | sample HoacroProtozoa21_FD_119630 | JGI IMG/M metagenome (GOLD analysis project Ga0181612, IMG submission 119630) | Hoatzin crop microbial communities from Cojedes, Venezuel. Combined Assembly of Gp0051906, Gp0051904, Gp0051908 | reverse complement strand
TGATTAATAACATACTCTTGACCTTTTCCAAGCAGTGTATAGCGGGCATAGGATAAGTGATGGTCCTAAAAGTACTGGCTCAAAGTGTGCTGTTGGGAGCAGCAGCTGTTCCAGTGTGATATTATGACCACAAAACTAGTCTTAAGGCTGGGATAACCGCTATGGGGTAGATGGTTTGAAGGGAGGATTCTGCCTGTTTTCCAGTTCTTGTAGAATTACACCCCAGTTCCATTTTTTTTGTTTTTATGGGCAATGAGGTTGGTGTGTGTAGGTCTGAGAGTAATACACTAAATTGAATTACTGAAATTCTTCATGATAGACAAGTTGCATAGGAGAGTATTGCTTTCAATTTGATAGCATTACTGAGAAGAATCATGTTCTGTGTAGAGTAATTGGTGCAACAATTTTTAGAGAGTAAAAACATATTAGCAAATTTGAAAACTGGCAGATAGGCTTGAAACTGTTGTTCAGAGCTGAATGCAAATACACTGATTTCTGAGCTTAATTTTCTGTGTTTTCAGGTAAGTCAGATTAGAGTGCTGTAAGTGCTAAGGACTTTATTTGGAGTAATAGTAAAAGATACTGAACAAGAATATCTCAGGGACCTTGCTTCAGGTAGTATCTTCAGTCGTTACCTGGTTTTAGTTTTATGCAATGAAGTCTTCTGGATGCATGGAAGTTTGATCGTAGAAATGAAGCGGTGGTCATCATCTCCCCAGAACTTTCAGAGGAGTGGACCTTGATTTTGTGTATAGTGCTAAATGTAGGTCTTACTCGATGTTGAACTGTTGTGAACAGATTACAAAGAAAAGAAGGGTGGGGTATCTTCTTGAAGAAAAAGGCATAATAGAGGCTTTAGAGGAAGCAGGGAAACACATTTCCTCATAGCTTAAAAAATGGTAATAAAAACAATGTGCCTGGTTAAGGGGAGAATAGAGATTTCATTAGATTTGTCCATGACTAGAAACTTCCTGTTACTTTAGGGTGCTTTTAGTTTGGTAAAAGTGATGATTTCTTTGTTTACACAGTTTACACAGTTCTGAGTAAAGTAACCATTCATGAGTGGAGTTTACTAATTTGGTCTTGACTTATGGGAGAGACACCTGGGTTCTGGTCTTCGTTAACAAGTGCCGAGTGGAGTGCTGGTGTGTCGCAAGCTAAAAGGGGGTGAGCTGCTTGGGAAGGGGCCTTGTGAATGCTTCAGAAATTGGCCCATGGTCTCAAAAGTTCATTGGATACTACTGTCCCTCTTGGCACAGCAAGCTGATAAACCATTTCAAGCAGACACATCATTTAGCAGAAATGTAACTCGTTTCTGTGTTGAAGTAAACTCAGAATATTTAAGAAGCTTACCCTTGATGCTTTTGAGTTTTTTGGGGTCTGCTTGTCGTAAACCCGTTGCCTGCAAAGCTTCCATTGGTTTCAGCAGGAGGTTTATTGAGGAAAGGAGTGTAGGAGTGATGGTGAGAGGAATTTGTCCATGTTTATTTTCCCATTCAGGGAAGAAATTGCTTTCTCTTTCATAGCTGTTGTGTGAATAATTAAAGATATTAAATGTCACTTTTCCACATAAAATACCAGGGGTAATTGTGCAGTTATTTTATAGCTAACATTTTTTCTTTTCATCCAGAATGATCTTAATACATTTTGTTCGTAAATTAGTGGTTCCATAGCTTGCGATCGTGTAAGCATGTGAATATCTTTAAGCAGATGACAGATCTTGTTAAATTCACTGGTACGAGTGCTCACATTCAGAGCTTAAAGATATTCCAGGTTGCTGCTGCTCGTGGTCTGTGGGCTGAAGATGCTCAGCATCTCTGAAGCTCTGTCAACATGGCATTAGGCAGGGCAATCTTCTGCCGTACAGCTGGTAGCAGAGTGGTATGAAGAAAGGAAATTTTGACCAAGAGAGCTGGGCAGGGTTGCTCTTCCACTGCATGTAGCGGTGGGGAAGGTGCAGGTGAGGTAGATGAGACATGCGGTGTACAAGGCTCTGCTGTCGTGTCAAGGCTGTGAAGGTGCCTGCAGTGAAACACTGCCTCTCTTTCGGTGGTACGTGGCACGTGTAGTGTTCAGGCCTCCCTCTTTATCCGAAGGTGGTTCCTTGGTGGAGGAAGGCACTAGAAATCAAAGTCGGAACTGAACTGAAACTCTGATTTTAATTTCTGAGTGTGCCACAGACTCTCTCTGTGAGCTCTGGCAAGTGAAGTAGTCACAACCAGAGGCCACTTTCCAAATTTCGGACTCAAGTTGGACTTGGTGTACCCTGACACAGGGGTCGCCCGCCACAGCTGCCAGTGGAATCAGCGGCACTGCCGTGGCCTGCCGGTGGCTTCCAGGATCAGAGTTTTTTCCTGGAAGCACAGCCATATGTGCCTTTGCCACCTACAAATGGAGACTGACTGTACTTCCCTGTATCATTAAGTCATGTGGTGCCCATACATTGGGACAGTTTTCCTGAGTGAATTAAGGGTGTTTTTTTTAAAGCAATATCGATAATGTTTTACATTTCTGTAACCTTAATTTATGTTTTCTTTATTACTTAGGAGTCTATAAAGCTGGGTTGAAATAATAGTCACGTGTATTTCAAAATATTCTTGAGAAGAAACAGGAAAAAGTCAACTTTCTGACTTCTGTAGTGTTAACTTTATTTCTTTTCCATCTACCATGTTTCCCACCTTTCCTGGGGTATCATTGTCAGAGGCTTTTTCATTCTGTTTCATGTCAAAAGATTGTTAGGACTTACTTCATGTTTATTATTTTATTTTAATTTTTTTTAAGATCAGTAATAATACAGTGTTTCTTCTGAGAGCAATGTGGTGAGCCTGGTACTAGTGGACGTGTGAATTTCACAAAAGACTTCTACAGCTGTCGCCCTTCTTTACAGTTTACGAAGGGGTAAGACAAACCAACACGAGGATTACTCTAACATTAAGAATGGCTTGGTGGGCTGCTGTTAGATTGCATTGCTTGGAGGGGGGGGAAATCACATGTTACTCTTTCAATAAGAACAATGTTATTAATCATTGGCAGTTGTTGGCATTGCATTATTCACGTGCTTATGTCCTGTCTGGCGAAGTACATAAGCCATACTGTAGTCACACACCTCAAAACAAGGAACAAGCATTTTTGTCCCTGTTCGAGGGATCTGAGATGCAAAGCAATGAAGGAGCATAGGCTTGCCTGCGGTGGCTGAACAGGTTAGCATTAGAAGGGAATGGAATAAAATCTGCATCTGACTCCTTAGTTTTGTGTCGTTTCCATTGGTGCATGCTACCCCTCTGAAGCTCTCCTGGTAAATGCCTGTCTTGACATGCGAGTCGTCTCACTGAATTCTGTGCCAGTTGGACATCTTTTGCTAATACTCAACTTTCATTCATAATGCTACTTAAAAAAAGAAAAAAACAACAACAAAAAAACCCAACCCCCCAAAAAAAACCAAAAAAAACACACCAAAACACTTTCAGAATAATGTGAAGTTACTGACTTTCAGTTCGGTTGTATTTGTTGACAGCAGAGTATAAAGTAGGAGGAGAGCTTACTTAAGAGGTTTTTGGCCCTAAACGTGGTATTTGAGATACTGTGTATATTACACTATTTATTATATTACACGATTTATTTAATACTACTTTCTTTGTATTAACTTTATGAAGATACTCATTTTCATAGCATAGTTTTAGAAGTTTGCATTCAGCTGAAATAGTTCTTTACAATTATTTCTCATATTCATACTCTAATGTGAAATCGCAACTTACTTTCTTGCGAAACATGGAATTGACAGGAGCAGCCACTTTGGTACTCTGGCAGTATTGTGATAGATGGGGCAACTTACTAATCTGAACTTTTATTTCTAAACCCGCTAAACATATTTCATGCTTTAAGATTTTCAGATTTGCTGATTACTAGTATTTTGTTACTGAGAGTAGGAGTTGGCTTTGACTTTAAAATAAAAGTTGTAATTGAGGAGGAAAGTGTACTTTACTTAATGCCTGAGTGTAGACCTAATTGTAGTATTCTCACAATGGTATCAGCATTTTATTATTTTTAATATTTATAAATTGGATTACATAAAAGATGAATTGATAGAGAGGAGCTGACACTTTCCAGTGTTTGTGCCTTTTCCTTTATACCACACAAATGCATAATGTAATAGGAAGTCCTGAAGAGCATGGACAATTCAGCATGTGAAAATAAACTAGCTTCAGGCAGATCTGAGTACAAAGAAAGCTAGTACAACAAAATTTCAATTTTTAGCAAGGGGAAGGAAAGTTAACAGGATTTCATGAGGCTACACTGAGAAAAACAGTTGCTTAGGAAGCATGGAATTTTTATTGTCAGAAATCTTCCACGTGGGTGTTTCAGTATAAGGGATTTCATAAAGTGTAGCAATCATCGAAAATAAACAGCATTTTATTGACCCTTTGTATCACAGAGAGCCTCGTTCACCAAAGATAAAAATAATTCAGTGGACTTGCACGACATGGGATCTATAGATGTGGAAGCTCTCTTGACAAGAAGCTTAACAAGTCCTGTCTACGCCTTCCCTTGCCGAGGGGAAGTGGGAAAGTGTGTCTCCCCTCTGCCTGTTTGGTGTTTTCTGTTTGTTTGGTTTTTTTAAATTATGGTTTTCTTCCTGAAGGGCAATATGTATGTAGCAAATCATTGAGGAGTCTGCTTTGGGACACTATGAAACCACACTAGCTGCGTGCCCAGCCGTGGGGTTACTCTCCTCTCGCGCAGGTGTGGCAGCAGGAAGGTTTCTGCCATCCACGCTCGCAGGAGGGGCTTCATCCCGCTCCTCTGAAGCCCAGAGTTCCCTGTGGCAGGGCCAGGCTTGCTTGTTAAGGACTGATGCCTTGGTACTGTTGATGAGAACTGAACTGGCCTGTGGCAGGATTCAAGTGAGGAAAGCTTAAACCTGCTGGTGGGCCTCTGGTGGGCTGGGTCAGGCGTTGGTCACCACATGGTGCTGCGGGGCATGCCGGCAGTGCTTCGCTGCGGTTGAGTTGATGGCTTTCAGCCTGCACCTTTCAGGTCTTGCCCCAGTATATATTTTTCTGCCAGCTACGTAAGGACTTTTAATCATATGCCTCGTCAGAAGTTGTGATTTTTAGGTGGCTTTATTTGTTTTTCGTTTGTACCGATGTCCTACACAATCAGGACTTACCCAGCAATTGCAGTGGGTAAGGCATGTCACACGGTAATAGTTAGGATTGTATCTCTTGTGGCAGAGTAGTAGGTCTTCACTATTCAGCCTGTGTGTTCTTTTATGAAGCAATTAATCCTTGGGTTTTGTTTGTGTATGTGAGAGAATGCGTTATTTGGTCGTTGTCAAAGCAATGTTGAAGAGAATGACACCATGAGAGATTTGGAGATGAAGCTGTATAAAGAAAACCTTGAGAGAGAATGGAAGGAGTGAGGGAGAACTTGCTTTCTTACCTTATTTCAGCATCTTCAGTATGAAGTAACTCCACTGAAGTCAGTGGAGCTGAAACGTTGTGATGTTCTGCATTAAAGTCTGTCTGTGAAAATTGGGAGGAAGTTGTCCTCTTTTGCCAGGTTGATGAAAAAGGCATTTTTGTGGTTGACCATGTTTGATTTGCTTTCCGCAAGTGAGCTTTGAGCCACATCATGCCTACAGTGATCTACAGTTAGCAACATCATGCAGATTTTTTAAAAAATTATTTTCTTTATGAGGTGAAGTCCAGGAACATCAATGTATCTTGGCCCAACGACTGAAGAGTTCAATCCTGCAGCTATAACTGTGCAATTGGATTTCTGAACAGAAAGCCAGAACCAGAGCTGCGTCAGCAATGTGCACCCCTTTGCAGATCTGCTGCCTGAAGTTGCTGGTGGCCTGTAATTCCTCAGGAAAGCTGCAGCTATCGCATTATTCTTAATTACTGATGTGCAGATAGTCCTGCCAGGGTCGTACAGCTGTTGTACTCGGTGGTCAGCGTGCAAGCTGATAGGCAGTCCCTGACCTGCTGATGAGCAGTGCAGGAAGGGCTAGGAATATAGACATTGCTGAGATGTGCAGAGTTCCCATAAAGGAAGAAAGGGTGGAAGAGCGTGAAGAGTCAGAATGCCATTTGGTAGGTACACGTCTTTTGGCACGTATGCCATTTTTGCTTCCCAAGTTGGTTATATGGCTAGGCAAAGAAAGCATTCTGATGTACTGCAAATCAGTGGCTGGAGATGATAGATTTGGAAAGAAGTGGCATTATCACCTCTGCTTCAAGTCTGGCTTCAGATGTTCTTTCTCTTTGCAAAAGGTTTCTTTATACCCAGATTTGATGTTGAATAGTGCAGACTTCCTGCCTGGCTCAGTTCTAATCAGTGAGTGCTCCTTGCTACAAACTTGTGAGTTTCAGAGTTTGTCTCTTTTTGAATACATCTGTAATTTTTTTTTTCTCATAGAAGTTAAGTGTCTTTATTTGTATTTCTTCCCTCTAATTTGTTGGAGATACTTTTTCATACATTGTGTTAAACATCAGTCATCAAGTGCTCATAATATATTTTGAAACAAGTGTGCAAAATTGCAGCGTGATCCAGCACTGATTACAGAGCTACGGCATAGAAATTAATAAGAAAATAAAAATAGCATCGTTAATTTCCAGCTGCTTTTGGAGAAACAGAGGTGTTTATATAGGGAAATTGGTGTCTGCAAAATGAAGAATGGCAAAACTGGTAGCAAATATATTAATGCAAGTAACTATTCACAATTTACTACTTCTGTTCTATTGCTGAAAAATGGGTTCCAGTGCCAAAAGAGTAAGCAGAAGCTCCAGTGTCATTCTTTGAAAACTGACTAAATGAAGAGCACAAGTGTCAGAGCTAGAGTGAGGGAAGGAAGTTTTATTTCTCGGTGTAGAAAACCTTAGATAAGGGAAGTAGTTTATGGATAGCTAAGTGTAACGGTTGGTTGTATGTGTCCATTTCCCATTAATATGAGAGAATTGCCTGTGTGCGTGTGAGGGGAAAATTATTTTTAAAGTGTTTCCCTTGGTAGTAAATCAGTATTTACCTTGCATCTCTTGTATGTGCTTGCTTGTGCTTGTCTGTCTCGCCTCAGCGTGCTGTACCAGAGCAGCAGAAGGTAAATAGAGCCTATGGGTAAAAGTGACCCAGGCAAAATCCGACACCGTGAGGGCCCTCGCCACAGTCTGGGCCGCCAGTTTCCTTCCGAGGGGGCTGTCAGAGGGAGCTGGGTGCTCCGCTGCAGGTTTGGAAGTCTCCACTGGGTTTGCTGTTACTCGGGGCTGGCCTGTTGTTCAGGTGGGAGCTCCCAGCAAAGCTTTGGGCCTGCGTGCCTGCAAAGTCTTCCTGGTTTCCAGTCAGCAGGGGAAGATCCTGCCCTCCTGACAGACATGCCTGGAGGAAGCGGGTTATTTATTTATATGGCGAAGCGGGCTCTGGAGGATGTCCCTGTCGAGCTGTGTGGCGGTGCGGCCAAAGTGAGTGAGAGGATGCTGGAGTGCGGGAAGGGAAGCGACCGAGAAAACTGGCCAGGTGCTGCGTTTTGCCTAAGAATTGTCCTGCTGGATCCTGTGCCACGGGTGATCCGGTTTCTGGGTGCAGGCTTGCTTTCCTGGATGGGCCCACAGGGCTGCATTTGAAGTTTACTGCTACTCTTCACTTACGGAGACAGAAATACAGGAATCAAAACGGGGGTGAGGCGGTCATCGCAGACATCCCCATGCAATTGGTGGCGGGAGAGAAAGGCACAGTTCAGGTCTTCCAGTGAGGACAGTATGTGTTCTCATTCAAGGATCCTAGAGAAAAAAAATATTTGAGTGGGGGATGGTGTTTCGTGGAGTGCTAACAGGCTTTGCAGAGATTGAGCAGGGCTGAAGGAGAGGGTTGGGGCAGGCACAGTGGAAGCAGGGGGGTTTTTACACCTTGTATTCCTGGCCCTTGTGAGCTCTTCTGTACATACCCTTACGTGTCTGCTGCCTTATTGCAGTTACAACTATTCAACTGATTTAAATAATGATTTTTATAAATAAACACTTGGTTTAAATTGGTGCTCTTAATCTCATTTTGCTTTGGTAATTTTGTATTTGTTTTCTCAGAAGCAATATCTATTGGTAGACAATTGTTAAAATACGTTACTAAATACAGCCTTTACACTAAATCTGGCACACTTTTTTGTTAGTTCAGATAATGCACAGTATGCCTGCGCACTTTCTGTGGCTTACATGCATTTATTTAGGTTGCAATTGTTAAGAAAGTTTTGATTTAGAACATGACAAATTATGCTTTTTTTTTTGAGGCCTTTAAAAAAAGTCCTATTTAATAAATCTACACTCAACCACGAACACACATGTGCACACAAGTTAATGCAAATAGATTTTGCACTTAAAATGTCAGTAAAATATTATTGCTAATAAGGTAACTGATTCTGCTGTAACCAAACGCAAGCTTTTAGAACTAGTAGAACTCAAACTTCTCTGCTTTGCTTTCTCAGATGAGGAGGAAAACAAGTGATCTTGCTTCTAAGTTCCCAGTTAGTTTCTGAGCTTTACACCAAACTCTGCTAAGTGACTCATGGACCAGAGACATTTTCTCTGCAAATACAGTGGAAGTTACTGCTTTCAGGTAACTGTGTTCTAAGCCTAATGCTTGTTCCTGGTCCTTCAGTGAAGAGTTACATGTTCAGTATTTGAACTTTGTTTACAGTTTTGATATCAAACATCTAATTTATTTTAATTTAATAAAAATTGAGTTATATAATATTACAGTAGAATTTTACATTGGTTTGTCATAATTTAAAGGTAAATTACAATTTGGTGCTTTTTATTAAAATACATTTAGCATCAGTAACATTTGACTGAAATTTGAGGCAGATTTCTTTGTTCAGAGGGTACTCATTTGTAACTGTATTTGTTTCTGTTAAGATGAATGTATTTTCTCAGATGACTTCAGTATCCATTGTCCAAAGTTTCTGTTTGTAATAATGGATGCCTTGGGCAGCATCTTCCACCATTAAGGAATGGAGAGTAGCTCACTAGGTGACAAGCTCGCCATATTAACCTTTTTTTGTGAGAGCTAGACCCCTGTGTAGCTTCTAGCAGGTATAGATCAACAGATACCTGTCTGTTTACACAGATATGTACTGAACATTAAAAAAAATTTTTGATTATTTTAAAATTGCTGTTGCAAGTTTTCCTCTAGATTAGGTGGCGTGTGACTGTGACTTTTAATGTTTGAGGGGGGACTTTTACAACTTTCAGAAACAAATCTAGCACCACTGGTGTCCAGAAATCAAACAGTGAAACCAAGTTGGTTACTGGATGCTGAATGTATTATTAATATATTAGATGAAGAAAGAGTAAGGGGGGCGGGAAATGGTAAATATGTCATAGCAACCCTGTGGGCTAACACAGATAAAGAATTCTTACCCCCACCCTACCAAAATATTAATAGCATCTGGGCAGAGTCAAAGAGCTTGATAACATGTATTGACTGTGCAACTCCATGCAATTTTTCTGCAGCAAGGGAACTGTGTAGCGGTATCTGTGACCATTGAGGAATGCAGAGTTGGACCTCAGGTAGTAGAAGGGTTGTGCTCAGAAGTGTGAAGTGTGTCTGAGGCCTGGTAGCACCGTTATACAAACTACTTGTGTATTGCAATTTTGCTCCTTCCCCCTGCGAAGGAGGAGTTGTACACTTCAAGAAGTGTTTTTATGGCTTTCTCTGGGCAGTGCAAACATAGGTTTTGTGATCCTGACTTTGTCCTGTTTTTCTGTATTCTTTTGTATCAATGTATAGGGTATTCAGTCTCAACAGTTATTATAGGCTTACATAACTAAATACGAAAAGATAAAATTAGAAAGCTAAATAGAAATTAGAAGAAAATCAAAGCAAACATCAAAATGCTGTTGTAGGTCACAAATGTTTTAAATGGTCAATTTTTAAAAAGAAAAACAAAACCTTCCGTAAAAAATTGAAATGGGAAAATTAATGAGTATTACCTACTCTTTTTCTTAAGAAGAGAACAAGCCAAAGTAAGATGAATCACTTATCCTGAAAGGGTCGTCATTTTCACATACATTTGGTACAAGATCAGTAAGAAAATACGGTTGGATATTTAGGCAACTTTTCTGATGTAAGTTGTTTATTGCTGAAGCATTCGTGTTTTATGATGCTGCCCTGAAACAATTAGCTCTTGTTTAGCATAAGTGTTTAAACAGAATGCTTTACTAATGTGGCTGATTTTATAGTTATTGCATTTCCATAGGATTGAACTATTCTTGTTCTAACTTGCTTCCCCCCCCCCCTTAGACAGTTGAAATGTAGAGGCTTTGTTCCCTCTCAGAAAATAAGTATTTGAGCCAAGATTTTTCTCAGGAGAATTGGTATCTTTGACGGTGTTCTGTCTGAGATGTCTCGGAGAAACCTGTTACTCAGCATGTGCTTAGCAGTGTTTTCCTGTTAGGTTACATTGAAATGGGCTACTGGTCAGGCTAAAAAATCTGGATAAAAAATTCACTTTGGTCTGAATTAAGAGTTGGTGTGAGCTTTGCAGTTCCACTGAGGCCGCTGAACAGAATTTGGTTGCATTATTCACAGGGATTGTGGCAAAACCAGCTAGGAGCAGTGCGTGCTTAAAATGTTGCTGTAACTGCATCAGTAACACTTGATCAGAAGAATGAGACACCCTCACTTGTCTTTGGTTATTATTTGTGTGGGGGGGGGGTTTGGTCCCATCACTACAATTAAAGCTCACTTTCTTCCCCTTTGGAGAGTTAGTCAGATGGATCAACTTGGTGAAATAATCCCACCAACAGTCCATATTTAGACGATAGGCCAGTCTTTTTCTTGAAACAATTTTATACTCGGGAACTTCCAAAAAGTCGTATCTTCACAACCAGAAGCATTTCTGCTAGTGCTGAGCCAGACTAGTGTTGCTGTGAAGCAGTCTGCTTTCATGGCAGCTCCAGCCAAGCACAGGGGGAGTGGAAAGGCAGGTGCATTGTCTTAGCCTGAGTACTCCAAGTTTGTATAAGGTAAGCTGCAGGGGAATATCCTTTGCAAAGTATTATATGTGTTATTTGCTGCCTGCAAAATAGATCCTGTCACTTTCCCAGGTACCCCAAAAGTAACAGAGGCAACTAACCATATGTGTGATTTTTTATTTTTTTTTTCCCCCTACCTCCCATCCAAAAAGGAGCTATGCGGTTACCGGGGAGCTGTGGGCCATTAGGTCTAGTCACTGTCACGCTGAGCTCAGTGAGAACTCTGCTGTTGACTTCAGTGGAAATAAATTCAGACTTGTAAGAAAACCTTCATGAATCTCATTTAGGATTCTTTAACAATCATCTGTACTTTACCAGTATAATGATACTGGTGGTTGGTGTGAATTTTACTGTTGTATAAATGTGAGTGAAAGTATGAGCGTGGATGGAGTAACCCTAGAGTATAGTATGCCACGACAACTTTTTCATCTGCGGAGACAAAAGAAAAGCAGTATAAACCCTTTCACAAGGATGGACTTGCATTTCTGTAAGTTTGTGTTTGTGCCCTTTGAGGTACGCTGGTGGAATAACTGAAACAGAAGTGAAGTGTGCGCGCACACAAAAAAAATCACTTGCTAGGTATGGACTAGTATCCTGGTGCCATAACACTTGTTCCGATTGTTCTGGTGTAGCTGAAACAAGACTATTTTCTAAGGTAGACAAATTCATAGCATAAGGCAGACAAATTCATAGCATAATGCATAAATTATACTCTGATGGTGCTAGGAGTGAAGGAGAGCGATCCTGCAGTGAGTTTCTAGTAAAATGTGTCCCACGCGCTGAATGAACTGCTTGAAATACACCATTGTGTATGCCCCAGGTTGAATCTAGTACAGTTTACTATTTAGGCTCAAGTATATTCAGAAGGATGGGTGAAAATACATTCCAGCTCCGCACTTACATTTTATCAAGCAAACTTAAGGTTAGCACTTCCTTCTGGGATTCCAGCAAAGGGTGAAAATTGTGCCGGATGGAACAGGAAAAAAAACCCACTGGCTGGTGCTGCAGTTTTTACCATTAACTTGCTTCATGATCTTGTGCAGATTGCTGCTTCTTTCTTTCTGTTTCTCCGTTTACAAACTTGGGATGGTGGTGGCTTCTTTCTTTGTAAAGTGTTCTGCAGTCTTTGGAAGAAAAACTTGGTACTGAGTAGCAACGCAAAAAGTCAAGAGTTGCCAGTATTTTTTTTTTTTGTATATATATTTATTACCATGTGTTAGCTCTATCATAGGGTCAAATAGCAGTTGCATTAATTGTGGTGGAGTTACAAAACTTGAGGGGGATTTTACACTGAGACTCAGTTTTGTATAATGTTTGTGAAGATCTTGAAAAGATGCCTGCTTCTTTCTTGAGAGAGACAGACTTCAGGTTGACATTTAGCAATTCATCCTACCAGAGAGTCAAAATAATTCACTATCTAAACAGGTGTATAAGCAAAGTCTTTAAGAGTGTGTACTGTAGAACACAGGTGGTGTTGTCGTCTGTGTTACATATTTTGTTAAACAGTACATTTTTAGGGTATAATAACACTTTGCCTTCCTATTGTGTACTTTTACAGGTGTCAACTAACTACATTTTACAAACATTTCA
>Ga0181612_121686_pt1 | contig 12611 bp, 10 predicted proteins | sample HoacroProtozoa21_FD_119630 | JGI IMG/M metagenome (GOLD analysis project Ga0181612, IMG submission 119630) | Hoatzin crop microbial communities from Cojedes, Venezuel. Combined Assembly of Gp0051906, Gp0051904, Gp0051908 | reverse complement strand
AACGCAAAAGAACCGTCCCCGTTGAGTGGGGACGGTTCTTGGGGATTTGCAGGAATTACAGGCCGAGCTGGTCGGCAAGGGATTCGGCCTCTTCGACGATGGCGGCGAAGCGGTCGAGGGCGCGGTCGATGGGGGCCGGGGTGGTGAGGTCCACGCCGGCGTGCTTGAGTTCGTCCAGCGGCCACTGGCTGCCGCCCATCGAGAGGAACTCGAGATAGCGTTTGGCAGCCGGCTCCCCTTCCTCCAGAATGGCCTGTGCAATGGCCATGGCCGTGCAGTAGGAAGTGGCGTACTTGTAGACGTAGAAGTTGGAGTAGAAGTGCGGGATCCGCGCCCACTCATACTGGACTTCGTCGTCCATGACGAGTTCGTCACCGAAGTAGTCCTTCACGAGGCCGGCGTAGAGTTCGTTGAGGCTCTGCGGGTCAAGCGGTTCGCCGCGCTCCGCCATGGCGTGCGCGTCCCGTTCGAACTCGGCGAACATGGTCTGACGGAACACCGTTCCCTTGAAGGTCTCCAGGGACTGATTCAAGTAGGACAGCCGTTTTTTCGGGTCATCCGTCTTGGAGAGAAGGTCCGAGACCAGGAGGATCTCGTTGACTGTAGAGGCCACTTCCGCCACGAAGATGGTGTACTGGGCCACCTGCGGCGGCTGGTTGGTGTTCGACAGGTTGGTGTGCTGCGAATGGCCCATTTCATGGGCAATGGTGGAGACGTCGTTCAGCGTCCCCGTGTAGTTGGTCATGATGAACGGGTTCGACCGATACGTGCCGGACGAGAACGCTCCGCCGCCCTTGCCCTTATTCGGGTAGACGTCGATCCACTTGTCGCGGTAGGCGCGCTTGACATTCTCCACGTATTCCTCGCCCAGAGGAGCCACCGCGTCGAGGACCATCTGCTGGGCTTCTTCGTAGGTGTAGCGAGTGTCGTCGTCCTCGACCAGAGGCGCGTAAAGGTCATAGTAATGCAGTTCGTCGACCTTGAGGAGACGCTTGCGCAGTTTGACGTAACGGTACATGGTGTCCATGTGGGCGCGGACGGTTTCAATGAGGTTGTCATAGACCGAGACCGGCACGTTGTCCTGGGACATCATCATCTCCCGGGACGAGTCGTAGTGCCGGACGCTGGCCTCCGTGGTCACGCCCTTGACGTTGCCGGAATAGGTGGCGGCAAACGTGTTGATGTGCTGGCGATAGCCCTTATACAGACTGCGGAACGAGTTGATCCGCAGGGTGCGGTCCAGGGAGTTCTGCAACAGAATGTAGGCAGAGTCCGTGACCTCGACCTCATTCCCCTGGCTGTCCAGACAGGAGTCGTACACCATGTCCGCGTCCATCAGGTTGTCCGCGATGGTGCCGGGCGCCGCGAACGATTCGCCGAACCGCGCCAGCAGCTGTTCCTCCGCGCCCGTCAGGGTGTGGGGCTTGCGGCGGACGATCTTCTGCAGGTTGAACTTGTAATCGGCGAGCTGCGGGTCCTCCACAAGGGCGGCCAGCTGCTCCTCCGACAGGGACAGGATTTCCGGCTCGGCAAATGCCGTGGCGGATACGGCATCCACGTACTTGCCGTAGGCGCGGGCAAACATCTTCTGTGCGTCCGCGGCACGGGTGTCCTCCGTGCGGCGCAGGCTGGCGTAACAGAAGAGGTCGTCGAGGTCCAGTTCCATCTCCTCCTCCGCGTCCAGATAGGCGCGGATGGTGGCGGCGTCCTTCAAGGTGCCGGCAAAGGCCGCCACCTTGGCAATCTTCTCATCCAGCGCGTCGAGGGCGGCCTCCCAGGCCGCGTCATCCGCGTAAAGCGTGGAGAGGTCCCACATATATGCGGGGTCCAGTTCGCTGCGTTCTTTCAATACTTCTGCCATAAAGGGTCCTCTTTCTATATACCAAAATAGATATCACAACATTATAAAACTGTCCGCTCCCGGTCCACGAGCCGGACGGGGAAACGGACAGTTTCGATTCTTCAGTTACCTTAGTCCAGGAAGTCCTTGAGCTTCTTGGAACGGCTGGGATGGCGGAGTTTCCGCAGCGCCTTGGCCTCGATCTGCCGGATACGCTCACGGGTGACGTTGAACTCCTTACCGACCTCTTCCAGGGTCCGCGGATGACCGTCCTCCAGACCGAAGCGAAGCGAGAGGACTTTTTCCTCACGCGGCGTCAGCGTGCTGAGGACGTCGGCCAGCTGTTCTTTCAGCAGCAGCTGAGCGGCGGCGTCCGCCGGGGCCTGTGCCTCTTCGTCCGGAATGAAGTCGCCCAGATGGCTGTCCTCTTCCTCGCCGATGGGCGTTTCCAGAGAGACGGGCTCCTGCGCCACACGCAGGATCTCCCGGACCTTTTCGACCGGCATCTCGATTTCCGCTGCAATCTCCTCCGGGGTGGGTTCCCGGCCGTTCTTATGCAGCAGCTGCGTGTTGGTCTTCTTGACCTTGTTGATGGTCTCCACCATGTGGACCGGGATCCGGATGGTACGAGCCTGGTCCGCAATGGCGCGGGTAATGGCCTGCCGGATCCACCACGTGGCGTAGGTGGAGAACTTGAAGCCTTTGGTGTAGTCGAACTTGTCGACCGCTTTGATCAGACCGAGGTTGCCTTCCTGAATCAGGTCCAGGAACTGCAGGCCGCGGCCGACGTACCGTTTGGCAATACTGACGACCAGACGGAGGTTGGATTCGGCCAGCTTCTGCTTGGCGGCCTCGTCCCCTTCCGAGATGCGGATAGCCAGTTCGATCTCCTCTTCCGGGGTCAGCAGCGGAATGCGGCCGATCTCCTTGAGGTAGACCTTGACCGGGTCGTCCATGGCGGCGTTCTTCGGCGTCTCCGCCGTGGCCTGTGCCGCCGCGGTGGTCTTCGCCGTGTTCGTGGACTCGACATCCATGTTGAGGGTCTCGAGAGCGGCGTCACCGAGATCGTCAATGATTTCGATGTTGTTGCTCTCCAGAGTGTCATACAGTTTGTCGAGTTCGTCGATTTCGAAATCGGCTTCGACAATGGCCTGGTCAATGTCGTTGGTACTGAGCTTGCCGGCGGCCTTGCCTTTTTCGATCAAACCGTTAATGACTTTTGTCTGCTTTTCGTCCATAGATGGTACTCTCTCCTTGTGTGAAAACTTTAGGAAATGCGCTGTTAGCTGTCCTCCGGTGCGACTTTGCTCTCGAACATCCGGCGGAGCTCGTCATCCGTATAGTTCGCAGGGTCTGCGGGCGGGGTGGTTGCCGCTTCGTTCTGCAGAACGCGGATGCAGTCCCGAACCTCGTCGAGCGTGTTGGAGATCAGCGTGGTGCCGGCACGCAGGCGGGCGATCCGGCTCATCTCCTCCGGCGTGAATTCCGCCGAGAGATAGATGGGGTCGATCGACTGCCCGTTTTGCAGGCGTTCGCCGAATACTGTGTACACGTGGCGATACAGTTCCGTGGGGAACAGGTCCGGTGTCAGCTCCTTTTGAAGCTTCGGATAGAAGTCCGGATTGTTCATCAGGGAGGACAATATGATTTCTTCGGCCTTGACGACTTTCAGATTGGGTGTGCCCTGGGAGCTCTGGGGAACCGCGTAGTCGTCAAACTGAGTGTGCAGGGTACCGAAATCCACCTTGTTTTCCTGGCGTTTCTTGCGCCGGCGCTCCTTTTGGCGCACCAGCTGCAGCACGGATTCCTTGTCCACCCCGAGTTCGTCCGCCAGGCGGGACGCGTAGATGTCCTGCTCGACGGGATTGCGGAGTTCGGACAGGATGTCGGCGGCTGCATTCGAGTAGCCGGATCTGCCGTCATCGGTCTTGGTGTCGTACTGTCTGCGAGCACTGTCCAGTTTGAATTCGACTTCGTTGGTTGCGCCGTCCAGAATGGACTGAAAGCGTTCCCGTCCGAAGGTTTTGATGATTTCATCGGGGTCTTTGCCGCCCTGCAATTGGAGTGTCTGAATGTCGAGATCGGTCTGCTCGAACTTCTGAATGGCCTTGCGCATGGCGGTCTGGCCGGCTTCGTCGCTGTCGTAGCAGAGATAGACCTTCTTGCAGAACCGGGAGATCAGGCGGACCTGTTCGTCCGTCAGGGCGGTGCCGAGTCCGGCGACCGCGTTGGTAAACCCGGCCTGGTGCAGAGCAATGACATCCATGTATCCTTCGCAGAGGATCAGGCTGTCTTTCCCCGTGTTTTTAGCAAAGTTCAAAGCGAACACCGCCTGGCTCTTTTTGTAGACCAGAGTGTCCGAGGTGTTGATGTATTTGGGCTTGGAATCGTCCAGGACCCGTCCGCCAAAGGCGATGATGTTTCCGCGGAGGTCGATGATGGGGACCATGACGCGGTTGCGGAAGTTGTCGTAATAATTGGTGCGGTCTCCCTTGGTGCTTTTGCGAGCCAGATTGGCTTCGAAAAGTTCCTCATAGGAATACCCGAGTTTGCGCATATGGTTGCAGAGGCCGTGCCAGTCGTCCGGCGCGTACCCCAGGCCAAAATGCTTGATCATGCTCGAACTCAGGCCCCGGACGCGGGTCCAGTAGTCGAGTCCGACCGCCCCTTCCGGGGCAATCATGGACTGGTAAAAGTAGCGGGCCGCCTCTTTGTTGAGTTCGTACATGCGACGGCGCTTTTTGGCCATGGTGTCGTCGTAGTCGGTGTCCGGAATGTTCAGTCCGGCGCGGTCCGCCAGCAGACGGATGGCCTCCATGTAGTCCAGGTTTTCGATATCCCGGGCAAAGGTGATGATGTCTCCGCCCTTGCCGCAGCCAAAGCAGTAATAGGACTGGTTGTCCGGATAGACGGTGAAGGACGGGGTCTTTTCCGTGTGGAACGGACAGAGACCACGGTACAGCCGGCCGGCCTTTTTCAGGGCAACGTGCTGCCCGATGTAGTCCTCAATGGGGATCCGTTCCCGGAGGGTATCCAGGAATTCGTCGGGGATGCGTGGCATTGTGCGGTCCCCTCCTTATTCTGCCCACGGCTTCGGAATGAAGAGATCCGCGTACACGGCCAGGGCGTAGCGGTCACTCATGCCGGAGATGTAGTCACACGCGCCGCGTTCGGGAGATTCCCGTTCGGCCAGGGCGCGGTAGTCGTTCGGAAGGAGTTCCGGACGGTCCTTGAAGTATTCGTAGAGGGCCTGGACGATTTCCACGGCCTTGCCCTCCTCCCCCTTGCAGACGGGGTTCGTGTAGACGTTTTTGAACATGAAGTCGGTCAGTTCGGCAAACGCTTCTGTGACGCTCTGGTCCATTTTGACCTCGGTCGAGGTGTTGTCCAGCGTGGAGAGGACCAGGGTGTTGATCCGGGTGCTCTTTTTGTTGCCGAGAATGTCCGTAATGTGCCGCGGAAGGTCCTCTTCGCAGAAGAGGCCGGCGCGGATGGCGTCGTCGATGTCGTGGTTGATGTACGCCACTTTGTCCGCGTGCTTGACGAGACGGCCCTCCAGGGTGTCCGCTTCCTTGCCGCGGGTGTGGCACACGATGCCGTCCCGGACCTCATAGGTCAGGTTCAGGCCGTGGCCGCTCTTTTCGATGACGTCCACCACCCGAAGGCTTTGTTCGTAGTGCTTGAAGCCGCCCGGAACGACCGCGTTCAGGGCGCGTTCGCCGGCGTGACCAAAGGGTGTGTGCCCGAGGTCATGGCCGAGGGCAATGGCCTCCGTCAGGTCCTCGTTGAGCCGCAGGCCGCGGGCCATGGTGCGGGCGATCTGTGCCACCTCCAGGGTGTGCGTCAGGCGGGTGCGGTAATGGTCTCCTGTGGGAGACAGGAAGACCTGGGTCTTGTGCTGGAGACGGCGGAACGCGTTGCAGTGAATGATGCGGTCCCGGTCCCGCTGGTAGTCGGTTCGAATGGTATCCGGCTCCTCCGGAATGACGCGGCCTTTGGTGTCCGCGCAGCGCATGGCGTTCGGAGAGAGCAGCAGGTTTTCCTGGCGGAGCGTGTGTTCGCGAATGGATTCCATGGTGCCTCCTCCTTTCAAGACGCGTTAAGACTGCGGACGGTTTTGTTCGGCCTCCACCGGCATGCGCAGGATGGAGCCCTCCGGGACGGGTCCCGGAAGTTCGTCCTGGCAGACGATTCGGATGGTGGCCATGGGGTTGGGCGCGACCGTAATGCGCTCCCCGGCCGCGTTGTAGAGTTCGTCGGCCCGGACCGTGAACGGCGGGTGCCCGCCCGGCGTGAGGACTTCGAAGGTGTCCCCTTCGAAGAACCGGTTGCGCTGGTTTACCGTAATGGTGTGGTCCGTACTGGACTGGACGTCTGCCATGACGTTCCAGTTCCGGATGTAGATGCCCTCATAATACATGTGGGCATCCTCCGAAGGCGGACCGAAGTAAAAGCCGGTACAGTAGTCCCGGTAGCTGATCTTACCCATCTCCGCCCGGATCCAGTCCGCGGGACGGTAGTCCGGAGACGGATTGGCGCGATAGGCGTCGATCGCGGCGCGGTACGCGTTGGTGACCGCCGCCACGTAAAAAGCGGATTTGGCGCGGCCCTCGATTTTGAAGCTGTCCACGCCGGCAGCCAGAAGTTCGGGGATGTGGTCGATCATGCACATGTCCTGAGAATTCAGGATGTAGGTGCCGTTCTCCCCTTCCGTGATTTCAAACTGCTGGTCGGGGCGGCGCTGCTCCACCAGGTGGTACTGCCACCGGCAGGGCTGGGCGCATTCGCCGCGGTTGGCGTCCCGGTCGGCCAGATAGGTGGGCAGAAGACAGCGGCCGGAAAAGGACATGCACATGGCGCCGTGCACGAAGGCCTCTAGTTCGAGGTCCGCCGGAGTTTTGGCGCGAATCTCCGCGATCTCCTGCAGGGAGACCTCCCGCGCCAGGACCACGCGTTTGACGCCGAGGTCATAGAGCGCGTTGGCCGTGGCGTAATTCACAGTGCCGGCCTGGGTAGACATGTGGATGTCCACATGAGGCGCGTACTGTTTGGCCGCCTGCAGGACCCCGAGGTCCGCAATGATGAGGGCGTCCACACCAAGGGAATCTGCCGTGGCCAGGAAATCCGGCAGACGCGGCAGTTCGTCGTTGCGCGGCAGGGTGTTGCAGGTCAGGTGGACCTGGACCCCCCGGCTGTGACAGAAGGAGACCGCTTCCTCCAGCTGCGCCGCGTTGAAGTTCGCCGGCGCCGAGCGCATGCCGAATTCGGTGCCGCCCAGGTACACGGCGTCCGCGCCGTACAGAACGGCGGCCTTCAGACGCTCCATGTCCCCGGCCGGGCAGAGCAGTTCCGGTCTTGCTAACTGGTCCAATTTCGGGTCTCCTTTGTCAGGTTGAGTTTAGTCGTCGTCCGCAAGGTCGTTGTAGACGTTGACGTTCTGCTCCACCTCCGAGGACGCTGCGTGCAGCGTTCCGTCGGAGTCGTGGGCGAAGTAGTAGTAGTTGGTGGTCTCGGGCCAGAGGACGGCGTGGATGGCGTCGTCACCCGGACTGCAGATGGGTCCGACCGGCAGGCCGACACAGACGTAGGTGCTGTAACGGCTGCGGTACAGTTTGTACTCGTTGGCCGAGACGTTCGGCTTGATGTACTTGTTGACGTAGTTGTTGGTGGCGTCGGACTGCAGCGACGGGAAGGACGTGGAGTTCAGACGGTTGTAGAAGACCGAAGCAATGATGGCCATGTTGTCCGGGTTGCTGTCCTCTTTCTGGATGATGGAAGCCAGAGTAATGACGTCATCCACAGACATGTTGAGCTCTTCGGCGCGCTCCGCGTACTCGTCCGTCCAGTTGGTGCTGAAGTTATTGAGGATCTTGGAGACGCAGGACTCCGCGTCTTCGCCGACGTAGAATTCGTAGGTATCGGGGTACAGATAACCCTCGAGGGCGATGTACCGCTGTTTGACGTTGGTGACATCCTCCAGGAAGTCGTAGTCATATGAGACCTTGTTACAGGCTTCGAGGAAGTCTTCCTTCGTACAGACCTTGGCGTCTTCCATCTTCTCCGCCATCTGTTCGACGGTGTAGCCTTCGGGGAAGGTGACCTCCACGGTCTCCTTCTTCTGAACGGCCTGACAGGTCATGAGCATCTTTTCCACGCCCATGCTCGGGCTCAGGAAGTATTCGCCCTTCAGATATTTTGCTTCGGAATCTCCGCGGATACCGGACGTCATCTTGACGAACGTCCGGCTGACGACCGTGTGCTTGATGAGCCCGGCCTTGCGGAACTGTTTGATGAGGTCGTCCGTGGAAACCCCGGCGGAGACGTTGACGGTGATTTCATTGTCACTCCGGTTGAAGCCCATGATGTCGTTGGCGCAGGAGGTCATGTAGATGGCCAGAAGCAATGCCACGACAAAGACGATGACGCGGTAGAGCACTTCGCTCTGGGCGGGGTCCGCCTTGATGGCCTGGAGTGTGGGGCCGATCTGGCTGATATAGTACTGGACTTTTTCCCCGAACGACATGTTCTTGGTGTTGCGGCGGGCTTTCTTGAAGACCGGCTGCGAAGACTGGCCGCGGCGGGCAGCGGTCGACGTTGTGCGGGCCCGGTTCGTGGAGCGGACGGCATGGCCGCCGCGCACCGAGTTGCGGGAGTCCCGTCCGGTGACGCGTCCGGCGGTCTTCTGGGTCTTCTGCGGTTTCACTTCGCGGTCCAGAATGTTGCTGACGCCGGCGGCGAAGGAACCGGCCTTACTGCCGGACTTGGAAGCCGCTTTTTTATTGGAGGCAGAAGCCGTGCGGCCCTTGCGGCGTGTATTGGATGCTTTGCTTCTGCGGGTGGTCTTTTCCGTGGCCGGGACCGGAGCGGCGGCAGCCGACTTGGTGGAAGAAGCGGGTTTCTTCCCCGACTGCGCAGCAGACTGGTCCGCTTTGGCAGACGTACCGGCCTCATAGGCGGGACGGCGCTGCGCCGACTGGCTGGCCTTCGAGGCGGCCCGCTTTTTCTGGTCCAGCGGGATGCCCTGCGGCAGCGGAGACTCCGTGGAAGTCGTGCTGGGACCCTGCGTCTTTTTGGTGACAGGCGCAGAGGTGTCCTCCGACCGGAGCGCGTTTTTCAGCGCAGCGGTACGCTGTGCCGACTGGCTCTGGACGTTCTCCGAAGACGATGCACTTTTCGAGGGGGTCTTTTGGATTCGATCCATCATGTCTTTGTTTGCGGCCATGGGTCAAATTCTCCTTATTGTTGAGCGGTGCTGAAGAATGTTGTTTTAGAACTTCACCTGCATCTGACGCAGGGTTTCGCGGGCGGCTTCACTGCCCACAAAACGGGCGGCGATTTCCTGTCCGAACGCAAACGCGGCGCCCGGGCCGTTACCGGTGATGATGTTGCCATCCGCGGTCACGGTTTCCGCCGTATAGACCGCGCAGTTGAGTTCCCCTTCGCAGCCCGGATAGCAGGTGGCGCGGGAACCGGTCAGAAGGCCCAGGTGTCCAAGCACCATGGGAGCCGCGCAGATGGCGGCAATCAGACGGTTGTTCTGCGCGCAGTACCGGACCAGGTCCTTGACGGTATCCGACTGATCCAGGTTGGTGGTGCCGGGCATGCCGCCGGGAAGGATGACGCCGTCGAGGTCGTCCGAGGCGGACACGTCCTCCGGGGTCAGATCCGCGCGGATGGTGATGCCGTGCGCGCCCGTGACTTCCGGGCCGGTGATGCCGACCGTGCGAACTTCCACGCCGCAGCGGCGCAGGATGTCCAGAGGAGCGGTGGCTTCGACCTCTTCAAAGCCTTCGGCTAAAAACAGATACAGCATAGGGGCCTCCTAAATTTCAACCAAGAGTGAATCCGATGTACAGATTTTTGAGCTGGCCCTGCAGCGCTTTCGCCTCCTCATTCAGAGGGGCGGCCATGCCGATGCGGCCGGTGGCACTGCGTTTGGCCTTTACCGATGTGCCTGCCGGCAGGTCCAGCAGGTAAGTGTCCGCGCCGGTGTCCGCCAACGTGTGAAGCAATTTGACGGGATGGGTGCCGGGGCAGAACTCCTGCACGTACACCGTGCCCTCTTCCGGTTCCCTGTAGAGCGCATAACCGTCCTCCGTGGAGGCGATTTTCCCGCCCGCTGAGGCGTGGTCAAAGAACAGGTATTTCAGAAGGCTGCGGTTCCAGTCCACAAACGGCAGGCCGGCAAAGGCGGCCCGGCGGATGTCGGCGTGGTCCGGAGTGCCGGACCCGGAGACCGGGGTGGCCGGGAAGGACAGTTGTAACAGTTCGTCCCGGGTGCAGGTGATGCGGGTACGGGCAATGCAGCTTTGGAAGCCGAAGCGCCCGTAGTATTTGTAGAGATGCGGTTCGGCCGGGACCAGCAGCAGGAAGTCTGCGCCGCGTTCGGCGGCCAGGTCCTTACAGAACCGAAGGATGCGGCCCATATGGCCCTGCTCCCGGTAGTCCGGGTGCGTGGCGGCCGCATAGAAGTAATATGCGTGATGGGTGCTGCCGTTCGGCAGGCAGACCGCACAGGGAAGCAGGAAAGCCATGGCCACAACGCGGCCGTCCTGCCGCACCACAACGGTGTTGTCCTCCGTGGCGGCAAAGTTCAGGAAGTTCCGAATCGTGTCGAGGTCGTCGTGGAACACCAGTTCCCAGAGCGATTCCAGATCCGGCCGGTCCAGGGACCGGGCAAGCGTGGGTTCCAACGATCAGACTTCCTTTCCGGGTCAGCGGTTTTCCACGGCGCGGTATTTGACGAGCAGTTCCACCGGATGGTAGGACTCCTTTGCCTTCCGCAGGTTTTCGATGCCCATGTCCTCCTCCCGGTTGACGAGTTTGTACTGGGAGATGGAGTTCCGGGAGAACTCCCGGTTGATCATGGGATAGGCGCCGCGCAGATACGAGTCGGCCTTTTCAATGTGGGTACAGAAGACCGTGTCATTGATGGGTTCGCCGAAGGTGTAGGCCACGATGTTGCCGTCCACACGGAGCACACCGCCGACAAAGCCGAGCTGGTCAAATTTGCCGATAGCCCGGGAGATGGCGCCGAATTCGCGGTCCGTGCCAAAGTCGAGTTTTTCGTCGTTCTCTTCGAGCCAGTGCTCGGAGAAGAACAGGCACTCCATGGCGTTGTCCATGGTCATGGGTTCATAGGACCAGTTGCAATTGTTTTCAAACCAGCTGCAGTGGTTGCGCTTTCCGTGCAGTTTTTTGCCGGACAGCGTGGACATCTTCTCCACCGAGTAGATGTAGTCGAAGTTGTTGCGGTCCTCCGTGAAGGTGAACCGCCCGGGGAAGCGTTCCTCCATCCATTCCTTCTGCGATTCACAGATGGCGTGGAGTTTCAGAGGCTCCGCGCTCTCCGCCATGAGTTCTTCCAGAATGTCCGACGGATCTCCGTCTCCGGCGGGAAGGGAGTAGCTGTCCCCTGCCTTACCGACAAACATGCCGTCGATCTGGGCGATCCGGTATTGGTAAACCGGGGACCACATGTAGATGCTGCCAAAGCAGAAATCACAGCCGTCCCGTCCGGAATTGGAGAGCGCGTACTGCACCCAGTCCCGGTCCTCGATCGAGGGCGGTTTCAGTTGTTCTTCAATGCGTTCGATCATGAGTTCCCCGTTTCCAGAAGCTGCCGGGTGAGCGCTTCCACGTCCGCGGCAATGGCGTCCACGGAGCGCGGCTGGCCGTCCGCCGCACAGGGAATCACGTTCCAGCCCTGGCGCTCCGCCGCGTAAAGGGCGGCCTTGCGGCAGCGCTGCAGGTAATCCACATGGCTTTCATGGACGTCCTTGCGGGATTCATCTCCGTCATAGCGGCTGCTCATGAGCGCCTGGGAGATCTCCACCGGCATGTCCAGGTACAGGACCAGGCTGGGTGCCGGCAGCCCGAGCTTCGCGTATTCAAAGTCCTCGAGCCAGGTCAGGTAGGATTCCCATTCGGACTCGGGCAGTTTGGTCATTTGATAAGCGGCGTTGGAGGTGACGTAGCGGTCCGCCAGGATGAGCGTGCCGGATTCGTAGTCCGACCGCCAGCCGTTCACAAAACTGGCGTAGCGGTCCACGGCGTAAAACGCCGAGGCCGCGTAGGCGTTGACCGCGGAAGGGTCTTCCCCGAACTCCCCGTTCAGATACATCTTCACGAGGGTGCTGGATTTGCTGTCGTAGTCCGGGAGCTTGATCTGCCGGACGGGCACCGACTGCGCGGTGAGCGTGTCCTTCAGACGGGCAGTCTGTGTGGATTTGCCCGAGCCGTCCAGGCCCTCCAGTACGAGCAGTGTTCCCATGGATTCCAGTCTCCTCACAACAGTGTCTAATCTTTTACATAAACTGATAATCAAATTTGATTATCAATAGACGTAGTACAAGCAATAGTTAATTATAGCAGACTAAGTCAAGTCATACAAGAGCCATCCCGGAGTTTTCCAGGTCCGCCAGAACGGCCGGCAGATGCGTCAGAAGATCCGACGCGGACAGCGAGGCCAGCGCAAGGTCGCCGTACAGGACCGCGTATTCCGCGGCTGCGCCGTGCAGCCAGGCACCGCATGCGGCGGCGTAAAACGGGTCCATCCCCTGCGCCAGCAGGGCGCCGATGATGCCGGAGAGCGTGTCGCCGCTGCCTCCTTTGGCCAGGCCCTGGTTGCCGGTCGTGTTGATGCAGACTTCCGGTCGGCCGGCCGAAGCCACGACCGTATCCGGACCCTTTAAAAGAAGCGTGACACCATACGTGTCCGCGAACTCCCGTGCGGCCGCCACACGGTCGGCCTGGAGGTCGGCCACCGGTT
>Ga0181612_111610_pt1 | contig 12611 bp, 8 predicted proteins | sample HoacroProtozoa21_FD_119630 | JGI IMG/M metagenome (GOLD analysis project Ga0181612, IMG submission 119630) | Hoatzin crop microbial communities from Cojedes, Venezuel. Combined Assembly of Gp0051906, Gp0051904, Gp0051908 | reverse complement strand
TCTTTATCCAGTGAAGAGTACACCCATCCAAACCACGGGCAGCTAGTTTCTCCAGGAGGATGCAGTGGGAAACAGTGTCAAAGGCCTTACTAAAATCCAGGTAGACAACATCCAAAGCCTTTCCCTCTTCCACTAGGCAGGTCACCTGGTCACAGAAGGAGATCAGGTTGGTCAAGCAGGACCTGCCTTTCATGAACCCACCCACTCTGTTTTTCCAAAGATATTTTTCTAGACATCTTCTACTACAGATTTTTCACCTTGACTCTCTGCTATAAATCTAGCTCCCTAATGAAACAGCTGTTTGTCCCATATGATAACCTAATTAATGCTACTGTGCAGCCAGCAGGGGGTAGACTGGGATAACAATAGCAATATACTGCACAAAAAATCCGTAACTAGCTTTCAAGAAATACAAATAATGAGAATGCTATTAAAATCTTATTTTTTAATAACTCACTCACTGTCATCAGCACAAAGGAACATCAGGAAACGACTGCTTAACAAATGCAAATAGGTTTGTATAAAAAATCCGAAAATAAAGAGTGTATACTCCTGGTAGTACAGTGAAAGAACACCAACCTCAGTAAAATCATACATTGAAGAAATGCTGGCTCAGTTATTCAGAATCATAATTGAATGAGATTTCTAACAAACCTTTAGCAAAAGCTAGATAAAGCTTCGGTGCAAATATTTGACAACATCATCAAAGAATAAAAGCATCAACTGCAAAACAGAGAAGGAATTTCCAACAAACAAAATGAATAGAGACTATAGTCACAGAAGTCTGTATTACATATAGTCTTCTACTATACAGCGTAACTGACTCCCTTTCAAGGAGTTGTCTCCTCAACAGAAAAGATTTTCAAATACTTGGGTAATGAAATGATCTTCCCCCCAAAATAAACCTGATGATAGAGAATCAGATCCTACTGTTTTCTTAATCATGGTATCTGCTGATAGAAAAGAGGCATTCTCCTAGGAGAATCTTCAGTTGCCAAAAACCTAGTAATGAGCAAGGATTGTAATTTCTAAATATATCACAAGACCCTGATATACACCACTTAATGCATAGCTCGGTTTTTGTTTTCAAACACAAAACTAACAAGGTAAAAAAAACAAAACAAAGAGAAAAACACACTCAAACTAAAACCTCCCCAACCCAATCCAAAACAGAACACTTGTTTACAGTTCTAAGATACTATGCTGAAACAAGCATGGTCAAGAACACAGTCAGAACTGCATTAAGCAGAGTCTCATCTCAGTTCAACAACAAATATATCTTAATTGAGAGAGATAGACAGACTTTGAGAAAGAATTACTACATAATATGTGCTTTCTCAATGCATCCTCCAAAACTCCAAATCCATCCTCAAAAAATTCTTTTCTCCACATTCAGTCATCACTGCACTCATTCTCAGTATTTAGAGTCTGCTTTTGCATCCCACCTGTTTCTTTGTTCTGCATGCTTAACTTAAACTGCAAACTCTTCAGAGCAAGAACCCTTTTTTCCTTTGAGTTCTGTAAAGTACAACTACCCATATTTGGCACTATAAATGGTGTTCCTTAACAATGTTTTGCAGTATCGCTAGGATGGTCACTCAAGATACAAAGCTTGTTTATGTTTGAGTCAAAGCTGTAAGAGTCTTGATTTTCTGGTAATTACTAGCAAGCTTAGTAGGGCTCCGAGTTATACAGCAGGCAGTAAGAGCAGTTATAGTAAATACCACTAACAGAAACATCCATCAAAATGGCTACGTTCTCCTCCACCCAGTGAGTGCTGCAAAATGGCACACAGCATCACATTCTGCCTATTCTTTTTGCTCAAATAAAATTCTTTGAATTCCCCTTCAAATTTAAATACATGCTATTCTAATTCTTTAGAAGCTGAAAGCTAAGTATCTCACTGCAGTACTCAGCTGCAGATAATGCTATGCTGGGCAATGAAATCAGTAGAGAGCTGGAACTAGTTCTGAGAGCACTGTGATGCTCAGCAGTGAAGTTCCACATGGAGACATCACCTCAGGTCCTGAAAGCCGTACAGCCACATTCTTCCAACAACGTTGAACAGATATGACTACTACTCCTGCATGCAGACCCAGATTAGCAATACTACCATATACAACTCTGCATCATGTTTCAGCACACAAGCAGACACACTGCAACTAGTGTTACAGCCTAGAACTAATTCCTTCGTCTTCAGCAAGGTATTTTATCAAGGCATAACCTTGAAACAAATGAGCCAACTGAAGGTGACTAGTTTATTATACAGACAAAAACGCATGCTGAAAAATCTTTACTCCTGCTTCACGGTTGCTTCTCAACTTGTTAACTCCTGTAAGTTAAGTAAGGAACAGCAACCAGGCTATCACTTTTAAACAGGTTCGTCTACTCCATGAGATGCCAGCAATGTCTATTCATATTCAGAAGAAAATAGCATAACTATTATAATGTAGCCTATGTTAATTAACATAACATGACAGATAGGATCTTTCCCTTAGAGTACTAAAAAGCCCAGCTTCTTCATACTTTTTCTTTTTACAAACTCACACAAAACGAACTCAATGACTGCGCTAACTACTTCCCATAACTGGCTAACAAGAGACATTTCTTTATAATAATTTATTTGCAGTCTTCTCCTTACTGTGTTAATCAGAGACAGGACAGTGACTGAAAAAATACAAAAACCCCAAAACATAAAAATGTATCAACTACTGTTTTGTTTCCTCTGTTCTGCTTCAGATTCAGGTACTAAAATACATATATTAAGTTACGAAGGGAAGGGGCAAGACCTGAAGGCTTTATTTTCAATGTACTAGGATTGTTTATATAAAGGGGTCATTTCCCACATGAAGTGACACAAATGGGAGCACACAACCACACCAGCCCCTGACCTCATCTACAATGAGGTCTCAACTGAGACTTCTGCACAGCCTTAAAGTATATAGTATTGAGCGAAACCTATTTTATGACAAAAACTACAATGATCTCTCAAAACTTTGATCTGCTCTACTCATTAAGCCATCTCACTTAATAATTTATATTGATGTAACCGCAAACTGCTACAGAACAATAAACAAGTCATTCTGGAAAAAAGGAATGAACATACTTACATATATTTGATACACAATTTCAAAACATTAGCTATAGCAAAACAATTTTCTGCACAACATCCCATCAGGTTGTGCATGAAAAAGGAAAACGGCTCTAAACTGCACACCTACTTTTACAAACTAAGAATATATACTTGATTTCATATACAGCTGCTGAATATAGAGTATCAATGACATATGACGTAAGTTTAAAAGGATAAGGTAAGAGAATGAAAGTAGAACTCAGTGAGAAAATACTCATTAAAATTCTCTTCTGCAAATATATATAAAACTACTCTCTGTAAAAGCATGCATTCTAGCATGTACTTTCCACATGAAGTACTCTGATTCGTTAAACAGTTTATTTTTTTACTTCAAAGTAATTAAAGGTTTCTTTAAAGCTAAAAGGTAAACTGAATCTTGCATATATCAGTTTAATATTACATGCTATTGTATTTGGTACTCTGTAAAACAACTTTTAATAAGTAGTAAATATAAATCATGTAATTGCTGGGAGACTTGGAAGTTGTATCTGAAATGAAACCTTTTGAAGTTTTATTAAATTCACTAATTATGCTAGAAATTTGCAATTTAATAATACCTTCTTATTTCTGAGGTAGGCTTTCTTGGCTGAAATACGTCCACGCCTTGCTTCCAGCTGGCGGATTTTTTGTTGTAACTTCTGCAGCTCCTCTCTTTGCAAGTGTATAGATGTTGCTGCATCCTCTTTTTCAAGCATGGCTTCCATACTTTCGTAAGTGTCATAATACACCACTTCATCTCTCTTCTCTGTTTTAAAAATGTTAGCAATGAAAAAGTCAAATCAATAGTTTGTATTTGATTAACATTTTGTTTTCTTCAACAACAACCCTCCCACTGAGTTGCAAGATCTAATGTAGAAGAATGTTATAGTCCTTTCAGAGAGCTATCGAAAATCGAAAAGTCACAAGAAAAACACTACACAGCAAAGCACTGTAGGGCTTTAAAGTTTATATGAAGCACAGCCTGGTGTCCAGGTAAGCTCGGAGTATTAAAAAAAAAACTACATCTCTAAATGTGCACTTGTGTCTGTAGCCTAACTTGATCACAATGTCCATGCGCATCTTCCCCAACAGAAGGGAATCACGATGTGCATTAATATCCTCTGGTCTTCACTACAAAGTTCAGGATATACAGACTCTTTCTGAAGTCTTTGGCATGACATTTCTCTGCCATAACCAACTATTAATTTCATGAAGGGGAAATCACACAACAAAACACCAAAAATCCTCTCTTATGAGGTTTTTGACCTTCCAGTCACTGCTTCTACTGAGAGGCAGCAGAAGGAGCGTAACTTCAAGGCAATCCTTCAAAGCATTGCAGGCCTGTAAAGGAGGTCACTACTAAGTTTTATCAACACTCATGATTTTTAGCCTCCTGAGTGAAGCATTCAGTGTAACACTGAGCTCATCTCTGAATGCTGCCTTCTCATCTCTTGCCAAGGAAAGAGTGACAATTATAAATCCTTGCAGAACATTGGAATGAAGAAGCAAAGGCCTCTTGTTCCTTATTTCACTGGCATATGAAGTAGGACATTTTTGTGATACATCAAGAGGGATATGCATTACTGCTGGCTGAAACAGGCAGATACAGCTGGCATGACTGTCAAGTGTCTACTCTGCAGCACCACCAAACCTTCTCATTTCAACTTCATCAACTACATTGAGCAAGACCATAACTTCCTCCTACTTCTGCTTCTAGATTACTTGGGGAGAGGGGCAGGGTTTTCTTCAGTACACTGTCCATTTTAAAAGCTGTTTTCATTTCATGTTATCTGTGTGTACAGTCTCTACTGCAACCAAAACTCTGCTTGTCAGGCTAATTTCAGCTCAGCAGAAGACATGGCAGGACCAGAAAAGAAAGCACAGCACTGTATTAGCCTCAAAAGAAAAACTAATAAAAACAGACCTACTACAGTCTTTAATGTTCTGTTAAAAAAAAACAAACAAAAAAAAAACAACAAAAAAACCCCCAAAACAAACACATCAAGTTTCATCCACAGGTAACCCTGCCAAGTCACTAGAACCCACTTTGAGACATCGGTGAGTAAAAATCAGCCTCATGGCTAACAACAATTGTATTTTACCATGCATTTATACAATGGGAGAATTTACATGCAAATTTTATTTTAGAACACCTTCATGCAGAGTTAAATACAGGAATTTACAAGTGAAACCCTAAATAGCTCAGCTTCAAACCAGTCGAATCTACCAGTTCTAAAACATATGTTAAATTATGTTTTACTCTTCAAAAAACTCAACCTTGGCAACTCTGTTGCAACCTCTATCAAACATTCCCAGAGTTTCCTACAAACAGCTTTTGAGCTTTTGAAATGCCTGTAAATTTGGTAAGTGCTTAAGCTTCTAATGACTCCACGATTTACAATAAAACAATTAGAATTACCCCTTTATAGATACAATCCATACCACTTGCACTTGTTCAACCTACCCTACAACCAAAGCAGGAACCTGCTGTCACATTCTTTTGTCAACAGCAATGTGTCCACCACAAAACCATCTTACAAGGATGTACAAATAGTTTGCATGGATAGTATAAGAACCTTTAAAATTCTAACCTAATAAATTCACATTTTGTGAATTTTAGTGTAGGTATTTGGTCAATGACAGTAAAAAACTACTACTGCTGTTTGTAATATGACAATCTGTTATCATTTGATTTTTCAGATCCACTGTGCTGAATTTGCAAAAGATGATGTTTTTCTTCTAGCTTACAATTGACTGGCAGTCAAATCAAATCACACTCTCGAAAAACTCTGTTGGCACTTCATTAACAGTACTGCTCATGTCCCCCAAACCAAACCAGAATCCAAAACTTTCTGAAATACCTCTGCAGAGCTAATACAGTTAAAGACTAAAGAATAGCAACAGCCTCTACAAGTCACTAAGACACATGTATTTCAAACCATACAGATATTCACAATCAAAAGGCTATTACTTTACTTTTGTAACTACACTTTAAAAGGCAAGTGTAACAACAAATGCAACACAGCATTCCTTTCTGTTTGACTGCATAGGAAACAACACATATTAAAAGACCACTACATGTTTTAGATGCTTTCATTCAGATTATGTACTGAACAGTCTTGAAGAGATGTAGCCGCTTCAGTGTCATTCTTCACATCAATTGTTCCATCCCCTGCACCTAAAGTCTGAAGAGGCAATTTCATCCTTTGAACGAAATTCTTACACACTGAAGAACTGTATTTTTCTTTTTCTGTCTGAAAAACAGTAATTCCTTCTAACACAGACAGCTGTCTTTAATAGGGGAAAAAAACACTTCTGGATTTTGTATCAAAAAATACTTCACAAACTTAAAACAGCAAAAGCAGCCAGAACACTGAACTACTTTGTTGCCATGGGGGAAGGACAGGGTTGGTTGGTTGCTTAGCTGACTGCGACTTTTGTTTTATTTTGGGTGAGGTTGTGGGGTTGGGGTTTTTTTTGAGATTTCTGCAGAAAACATTAGTGACAAGTTGTACTGACCTATGGTGTTTTTACAGCAGGCTTAATGTCTGAGGGCCTTTAGTTTTTACTATCACTACATCAAAGAGATAGGATTTTGATCCACATTCCTTCTCAGCCTCTTGTGTTTAAGGGATTTCCTTCGGTCCACAGGTAACCAAATAATACTGGGTCTTCAGTATCAAAATTAAATGTCTGATTTCCCAAGTGCAAAAACTATGTATCTCTAACCTACTAACTAGCTCTCAGAGGCACCCGGTGAAAGCTGCCACATTTCTTTAAGTCATTTACAGAGTTTTCAATCCTCATCTTCTATACACGCAGTTACAGTTGTTGCCATCACAAGCCTAAAAGGAGATTCACGTCACAGTGAGAAGAATCTGTGATACCTATGTCTTCTCTTTTTCCAGAGGTAACTCACAATACGATCCAGCTTCAAACCTCTCTTCTAAGTGACTTTACTATCCATAACAAAATTTGCTACGCAAGCCCTACGCACTATATAATAAAACAGAGCTTGTGTGAATAAAAACATTAACTATAGAAAGGTCCAAAGGTCAGACCTGCGATTCAAAAACACTGCATGATTTACCTGCACCATTTCCATAGTTTGTGAGCACACAAGGTACAGCACAATCTAGAAACATAAGATTTGCATCACTGCTCTAAATCAGCAAGATGGCAATATAACAAGAATCAAAGTTTAGCTGAAGCACTCTGATTTACAGGAATGCATTTTGAAAACCAATCACTTCAAAGAAATGAATAATACCAATGCAAATTTTTAATGAGACAAGTCCAGTAATTATTTCCTCCTCCCTGAATTTAGTTTTCCAAAACTGACATAGTATCTTACATCCTTACTTCCAAACACAGGCAATGGGAGCCAGATCAAAACTTCTGTATGTGTATTTACACACCATATGAACAGGTGTAAATTTTAATTTAACAGTACATATGTTGGAAGATCCAGCTCTTACACATGGTAAAGAAACTGTTCTCATTTCATTCTGACAGGCTTTACTAGACTCTTACGAAGAGAATTATCTTTTACAGATTACATCTTAATTAAAATGCATAAAGCACCTGACATCAGTCTTCTGATGCTTTCAAGTTGTGCTGTCAGCAGCAGCTCTTCACATTTCAAGATCTCAAACTGCACTTCATATAACTGAAGCTGTAGATCGTAATAATCAGCTTCTAACTGGTCCAAATGGGCTATGGCTTCTGTACCACCTTTCAGGCTCTGCATCTGAATGGAAAAAGAAAAAAACCCAAACCTAAAAACGTGACTCCAGGATAACGAGGAGAACAAAACCACACACTTTACGGTTACAGCTAGATATGGTCTGGTACACTAGATGTAACATGTTAAAATTGAACTCATCAAGACATGACGATAGGTTTTGATCAGACACACAATTTCGTATATCTCTAATATCTGACATTTTCTATATGGCAATAAAAAAAATCCATGGCATTGGACTATTCTTCATGACTGTCAAAGTGACAAATCATACAGTGCATAGCATGAAACATCCCTACCATTCTTTTACTCTGTTACTTGAATCTATGAAGGTACACAATGAAATCAGTATTTTCTCATCTTCAGTTCAAAAAGGCTAAAAGTTGTTTTGCTAATGGCATCTAGAAAACTATAGTTAAAGCTGCCATTAAAGCTGAACTGAGGAAAAAAAGTGAAAGGTGGTGGAAAGAGGGATAATTACATCAATCGATCCTCTTGTAATAGCAACTTAACAGAGGAGCTTCAATTGTTTCTGGAGTACTTCACAGGAGAAAAAAAGACCTAGACTAAAATATTTATATACATCTTAGTACTTATTCGTGTCATATGTTTGACACAAGACAACCAAAGTGAACTCAAATCATCCTCTTTCATTCAGCCAAACAAGATTTAAGTGCTCAATACAGTTAGCCATTCAGACCATATTTAAGAAATCCTGACATGCAAGGGAATCTTACATGCTGTCTCACTTTGGAGGGAATTCAAAGGCATGCAGCTCTACAACCTGCATGCAGGAGAGTTAGGGCCACATCTCAGTTCTCTACCTGCTAAAAAAAATATATCTCTGACAGTTTCTCTCAGATAACGGATAAAAGTAATTCTAAATTTTACTCAAGATTTGTGATCTATCTACCTTACCGTCCTGACGAAGCATGGTCTGGTTTCTATATCAGACATTGAATCATTAAAAAGGGATGCCTACCAAGCAAAAATACAGCACCTAGCAAACTACATATTTTAAAAAAAATATTCACTAGTATGTTTTTATGTTATGGTGGTTTCTTTAAGGTTTAAAACTGTTTTCTGTAATTAACAGCCAGGAATGGGCTTCCTCGTTTTTATTTCTCACATGTTTAAATATAACTATACTGAAACAGAAAAGTATCTGCACTGAATTAAACCAAAGATCCATCCTGCCCAATAGCCTGTTCTGGACAAAGGTTAACTACAAATACTGAGGAAGATGAAACATAGTAGGCAGTGCAGCAATTTCCCCAAACGTCTCACCAGCCTCTAGCACAGCTAGCAGCACAGCTTCAGCCACAGTACTGTCCTTTATACAAAACAGACTTTCTTACTGGATCTTAACTTCATAAGTTTTTTCCTATCCTTTTTTTTAGCCTGTATGCTTTTAGCACCTGCGTCATTACCCATTGACAGGGATTTCACCGCTCAATTAAATTCTAGGAAACAGTTCTGTATATTACATTTGTTTCCATGTAAGATTGATAGACAGAAGACCTGTGAATGAATTCTGCTAAGGTCTATTTTAAAAATTTCTTCTACTACATTCTGTATTTACTGAATGCATTTTTGTATAGCAACTATTACCCTGAAAGGCTTATTAGTCCTTAAGTGAGCACCATAAATCTCACAATCAATAACTGTGGTTGTACAGAGAATAATATATAATTTATACGTTTCAGTCCACTGTGACACCAAAATGTCATCTTACACCATTCTACTACTCTGTTTCCATATTATTAATTGTGACCAGAACAGTAAATGATGTAATGATGGCATATTTGGAGTGAATTAGAGGCTAGTTATCAAGAGGCAAGGACTGATTCTTTTGAACATTCTAGTTTTTTCATGCAAGAGGGATAATGTTCACTGGTCAGGCAGGGTATCCTGGGTTTTGGCACTTTCAAAGGATTTTCTCACACCACAGCAACAAAAAAGTGATGGGGGTTTTTTTGTTTGCCTTTCCCCCCCATCCCCTACCACCAAACTAAGGCAATGTCATTCAAACTTATACCAGAACTAAGAACTTTTGCTTTGTCAGTGAGTGTGAAATTCACTCAAAATTACACATTTTTTTTCTTTAAAAAAAGATGTTCTCAAATTTAAGTCCACAGACTTTGTATAAACACTGCATAGAGACATAAAGGAGCCATCTTCAAAAGTACCAGCTAACCAAGTTATAGCAACTCAGTTTTTCATTCAGCTGTGGTGGTATCTGCCTGATAAAGGACCTGTCTGACAACCAAGACTTAGCCCTACAAGCACACATTACAGATGCTGTCAGCCATCCGGTCTGTTTTAGGGGTACACCACCACTATATTCAGTTTTCTGGTGCAACAGCAATGTGAAATTAATATTGTTGTATGGTTCTCAGGCAGATATCCTGATATCACAGACCCTCATGAAAAAGAAAAATGAGGGACCTTTAGTTTCCACCACTTATGTTAAAACTTTATGTAAGACACTATATGTGTGATAATTCACAACAACACCAACAGTCTTGGGAAAACTTCAGCATTTTTTGTTAAAAATGTACCACTGGTTCAATTCTTAACGTTACAAGTTGCTATCTAGCCTGTACTAGTAATTTGCTGTATCTTTGGTAGATCTCAGGCTGATCAACACCGTGAAAAAAACAGGCAGAACTTCAACATGTGGACGTTACAGGAAAGAAACATTTTGCAGCCGGACAAAGAACTAGAACTGAGAAGATCTGAGTTCTGTTTCCCCCTATGCCACAACTTCCTGCATTAACTCAAGAAAACAATTTAATCTCTCTGGCCCTTACAGTCTTTGTTGTCTTATTCATACTAAGTGAAGAACTTAAGCAGGAACTTGGGTATAGTACTAAGGTAGAAATACGTTATCTATAAACTCACACATTGGTAATAAGGACATAACGGTTAAAACAGAAAGCCTGGGACAAGAACTATGAATGCAAAAACTAAAGAGTAAGTGACAAAATTAATATAAAAATAGCCAAACATGGACTACAAAAGTGAGGGCAATTAAACCCAGCTTTCCACCACCATGAAATGCTTTCAGACAAATCTAAAATGAACTGCTTTCATAAACTGAGTTCTTAAAAGAATCTCTATGTTATTGTTGTTCTTATTCTGCTTTTGCGAAAACAAAAACAAAACATAAAGCTTTCACAAAACTCTGTGTTTGTTACTCCCATTGTAAGTCTGTTTCAGATACTCCCTCCTAGCTGCCAGGAAATTTCTTGAATATTCCCAATGTTTTCACAGGCAGATAACACCATTTCACCAGTACTGCACAGCAACATGCACTGCTCTTGACTAATCTTTATTCCCACTAGTACTTTTGTAGAGAGCAATTTTGTATCATCCCAGCCTTCACTTTATTTGTCAAAACAAGTTCAACTGCTCTTGTACAACAGATGCCGTTCCTGGCATCGTTGTGGTAGCCCTCCCTGTAACTCCTCCAGTTAGAACTAATCTTTCTCAGGTGATCAGAAATGCATGGAAGAAAGGTGTCAGAAATCTCACAAGCGCATGTGCAGTGACACTAGCACTTTTCCCTTTGCTGGAAATACCTGATATAACATACTGGACAGCATCCGCTGCTGTACCACTGTGTTGCATTGGTGGCTCAATCACACTGCTACCAGGTTATAAGACCACTGTCATTCTCATCTACTGTCATTTACATAGTAATTAACCTGCAGCTCATGGCAAAAACTTGTATTATTTTTCCCTAGGAATACATATTAATAACCACTATTAAATTTTCCCTTACCCAGACTTTTAAGTAATCTGCTATTGTTCAAATACAATACAAAGTCATGTTTCAGTCCACTCCATGTGAATCCTGACTGTTCTCTAGTTCCAGTATTGATTTTAATTCATCATTGTTGCTGTCTGAGTAATCTCAGAAGAAGGGAATTAAATTCAAAAAAAACTCCTCAGGTCTTGAACTGTGAATATGGAAGCTCATCCTCAAAATGAACAAAAAATAATTTTAAAGAATTTTTAAATTATTTTAAGGGAAACATGGAGCACCCTGAACACTGATACAAGGCAGGCTCTCAATCACACCTAGCAATTTGTGGAACAAAAGTATTCCTGCAAGCAAATAAGTATCAGGAATCAATTATAGTCAGACCATGATACTACAGGATACAGCATTATAAAAAAAAACATGAGGTTAAGAGGATCACTCCTGTGCAATTAGAAAGATTACAGACAGTAAAAGAAACATCTTTTCCCCTTGAAAAGTGTGTACCATTGGTTTTATAATCTTTTTTCTCTTCCAGCACTAAATGTTCAAAAATCCATAGACAACCTGCTGAACACCAACAGTGTCCTCATAAACAGTCAGATCTGATCTTTGCTCTGAATCGTCATTCTTTCTGTCTTAATCCTGAACTCAAACCCTTATAAATTAGTTTATCAAGGATTTTAGTCTTTTTAAAGGACTATCCTGGTTTTATCTTCTACGCCTAGAAAAAGGTAGCTAAATGGTTTGCCAGAGAAGGTATTTCTGTTCTGATTTTCTAATACTGCCATGAGTCTGTTTTAAGTGACCATAAATAATTCACCTTTTTCTTTCTCTTGGCAAATTGGAACTAAGTGTCAGTAATGCACCAAATCCTTCAAACAAAAAAAATCTCTTCAAATGCTGGGATCTGCACTTTTTAATACTCTTTTAAAGACAGATTACCCAGTCATTCTTGGGGGGGGGGGGGGGGGGGATGTTCTATTATA
>Ga0181612_101178_pt1 | contig 12611 bp, 11 predicted proteins | sample HoacroProtozoa21_FD_119630 | JGI IMG/M metagenome (GOLD analysis project Ga0181612, IMG submission 119630) | Hoatzin crop microbial communities from Cojedes, Venezuel. Combined Assembly of Gp0051906, Gp0051904, Gp0051908 | reverse complement strand
GATGGGGCCAAGCTCTTCTCAGTGGTGCCCAGTGACAGAACAAGGGGCAATGGGCACAAACTGAAGCAGAGGAAGTTCCGTCTGAACATGAGGAAGCACTTCTTCCCTCTGAGGGTGATGGAGCCCTGGCACAGGCTGCCCAGGGAGGTTGTGGATTCTCCTTCTCTGGAGATATTCAAGACCCGCCTGGACAAGGTCCTGTGCAGCTTGTTTTAGGTGACCCTGCTTCGGCAGGAGGGTTGGACTAGATGACCCACAGAGGTCCCTTCCAACCCCTACTGTTCTGTGATTCTGTGGGATACAGTAAGCTTAATTCCACAGAAGTCATTTAATGCCAGGTTTCTGCAGAGGTGATTTGAAAACCTGAATTTCATGGCCATTGCTGTAGACCAGCCTGAAAAAGATGGGAAGAAATTCTGATGCTGGTGCAGGAACAAGTATGTGTCTATTCAGAACTGGTACGGTATCTGTCATTGAGAACATCTGCAGGACTTTAAAATGCCTGGTAGTGTATGGAGGCACAGCAGAAGGTCCTGTCCCATCTCGTAATGCCTCGTCATACCTATCATGAGCAGTACTGCTTTCAGAAGGAGAGCCTGGGTGGGCTTGCACAGTGGTCAGGTGTAAACGTTGTGGTTGTGGTGCATGTTGTTCCTCAGTGTCCTATGCAGAAGATGAAGCTCTGCTCGTGTGGGGCTTGGTCCCAGGTGAGGTTGTTCACCTGGTACAGAAGACCAGCTCTAACAGTTGAAAGGGCAGTGATGTGTAGTTGTGGGGTGGCTGTACTGCCGTAGCTTCGCTAGCATAGCTTAATGGTACAAGTTATTATTGTTGACTTTGTGTTGTTCATTGTATCAAATCATTCCAGTCTCGGGAGTTTCTGTGTAGAATTGTTGCTGAGTCATCAGTTCTAGGTCAAGGGGTTTTTTTATTTCTTCAATTTGTAACTTCTGAAATCCCTCTACACCCCAATCCACGCAAATATGTGGTTAATTCTTCTTTTGCATACTTTTCAAGGTTTTTCTTCCATCCCCTAAAACAGAGCGAGAGATCAGCTTTGATTTAAAGCCTTGGTCTGCTCATAGTAGATATGATACCTGCTTCAACCTTTTGCATCACATTCTTTAGTTAGTTATATCCTTTCTATTCCTATTCCATTCTTAATTTGAAGTCAGGTCACTCATTTACTGAATCAATTCCAGATCCATTACCTCGCTCCTATCCCCAGTGCCTTCTGCAGGTTGAATTGCGGTGGCACTTCCCTCTTACTTACCTTGCTGCTCCTCTGGCATGGAGTCTGCCCAGGCTTGTGCTTTCAAGGGGACAAAAGACTGTTCTGCTGGGACAGCATCATGCTCCTGCTTTTAGAGAGGTAACATAAGGCTATGCTGGGGGAACAGCAAAGACAAGAGGGTGTTGAGGTGCTCACACCCTAGGAAAGATGCTGCAGAGGTACCGTGCTACTTGGGGAAGCCTGATCTGCAGGAGCAAACATACTGAGTTGGCTTCCCTGTGTCAGGATGTGGCCTGGCCTTGGAAATGGCCCCTCTTCTTGTGCTTTAGCTGGTTCCTGATGCATGGCATGGTGACTAGGCAAGATGCGCAAAGGCAAATGAAACCTTTTTTCAAAGGCATTGCTGCAGTGACCATCTGAACTGGAGCTGGCTTTCATGAGAACTGGTTTGAAATTTGGCGGTATCTAAAGGTAATATAGATGCTGCCTGGTTTTCAAGCATCTAGAAAATCACTCAGATTAGTACGTGTTGGTGATACGTGATTGCCTTCAGCTCTGCTGAATTAGCTCCCATCTGAGAGGAGGGGGTAGGACTGTAGACATCTTGTCTAGGGCGGTCGATCTGAGGATTTATTAAACTGAGTGTGAGGCAAGCAAAATAGCCTAATACACACCTTGAGAGGGAGCGCTTAGAAATCACTTACCTGCTTTTTATTAAATTAGCGTTGCTGTGTTGCACTTGTGACTCGGACCCATGTCTGGCTGCCTTAAATTTAAGCTTGAAAGCTGCTGACAAAGGGTTGTGATTCGGGTTGGTCCTGCAGATCAGCCCAGGCTGCTGAGGGGGGCTGAACAGTGCTTGGATGTGTCGGGGATGGAGGAACAAGTTAGGAAGTTGGTGTGGGAGGTGACGTATTTCTGGAGGCGGTTTCCCTTGTAGTGCTGGGCTGAGACCTGCTCCCAGCTGCCCGTCACCAGCGCCTGTTGTCCCCAAAGAGCCCTGACAAACCTCGTGGTGAATGTGGCCGAGCTCCCTCTCCTGCCACTGAAGCCACGTGGGCTGCCTCTCGCGTGCAGTTCCCGTTCGCTCACTGATTTGGCGTTGCTTAGAGGAGAATTGCTTTTGACAAGACACAAATGCTGCTCAGCTCTTCGCTGCGGGAGCTTTGTCCCACTGCTCGCCTGGGACAATGGGGAGGTCGGCGGGGCGAGTGCTTTCAAGGCCGAGTCCTTTGGCCGGGCTGTTAGCGTGCCGGCATAGGGCTGCTCCTTGGTGAAATGCTGTAACAGAAGTGAGCCTGGAGGGTGGGAGGGATGCGTTAGTGCTGAGGCAAGTCCTTTGCTCACTAATTGCTAGAGGAGCCTTTACGAAGGTCTGTGCCGGAGCCTTCACACACAGCCATCTCAGTTCAGCTGTCGGTGGGCCACACGCATCCGGAGAGCTGCTGCTGAGTGCGTCTGCGGAGCAGAGGCGCCTTGGGCTGCAGGTGGCCAGGACGCCTGAAGAGACCTGACTGGAGCGTGGCTAACGTGGTGGCTGAAAGGCAAGTGTTCCTCTCCTGCCATGATGCCCTGCTCCGCGCGCGGTGGGCAGTGCCTCCCCGCAGAGCCGTCCTGCCCCGCCGCAGGGCTGCGCGTCCCCGGGGGGCCCAGCCCTGCAGAGCCTGGCTCGGCTCGAGTCAGGCCTCTGTCCCGCACCGTGTTTCATCTGGCCCAGCGGCTGCCGAGGAGTCTGGCAGTCTGAGCCCCGTGTCGAGAGCGGTGTTAGCTGCCTGGGTTTTGTGCATGGTGCTGTAGTGGGAACAGTTTACTGGCCAGAGGAGGGGGAATTCCTAGAGCAGCCCCCTTGAAATGTGTCTAAACACCTGCTGTCTGGTGTACCTGAGGTGGATCTGGGCTCATCTGGAGGGAAACTGCTGGTAGGTGTGTGTACCCACGGCATTGGTGATCCACCACGCTTGCTGGTGGGGTGGTGGGGAGGGGGGCGTGGGAAGAGGTGAGGAAGAGCTGGGATTGCGTGGTAGGCATGAGCACCTCTGAACAGCGTGGGTGCGATGAGGTTCCCTAAATGGTTTTGGGCTGCACAGGAGGAACAAAATCCCTGCAGCAGTTTGTTCTGCTGGGCTGGGGGGAGGGAACTATGTAAAGCAGCGAGATAATACAAAGTGGCGTTGCTAGAAATACTGAAACCTCCTCCTGCTTATGGGCTCTCCAGCAGATTCCTGGAAACGGCCATGTGCCCAGGCTGCAGGTTGTAGAAGCTGTCAAGATGTTTAATAAGCAGAGACCTGACCCCGGTGGTGGGAGGGCTGTGAATGTTGCTGAGAGTGAATTGAGATGGCGCGCGCGCACACGCTGTAGTTACACCGGTTGGGTTGAAGGGCTTGTTAATGGATTGATCTCTTCCAAGTCCGTTAGGAGCTTGATGCTTGGTGGAGTCACAAGGGCTGCAGATGAAGGATTGGAGGGAGCAGATTAGTGATAAGAGGCTGAACAGAGTGGTCGTTAAAATGAGTCCTCATTAAAATGCTCATCCAAAAAAATGTCCCAGCAGTGGACTGAGGTAGGACCAGCCCTGCACTGCTCTGGTGAGGAGGATGTGAATAAGGTACATGAATGGAGAACCCTCTCCTGAGCAGCTGGAACACACGAGGACAGGCAGGTGACACTGCGGTGTTGTAGATCCTCTGAAAGAGAGGAGGAGATGGCAAGACCAAGCAAGTTTCTTAACGTATTTGCTTCTGTGGTGTATCGTAATTCAGTGGCAGATTGTCTTGCATTTGTGTTCAGCTCCTGGAAGCTTCTGTCCTCCCTCACAGCTGGGTACCTCGTTTTCTGCTAGGCTGTCCCAGCTTCCCAAAATCTGAAGAGCGTACAGAGGCTTGTGTTAAAGCAGCGTGCTCCTTCCTTCGTTACATGCCTGACAAAAATTATGTAATGATCAGCGACAAGAGCACTTTTTTATTATGTAATGGAAGCACTGAATTGAAATCGTAATTAGTTCATACCCCAAATACCCTGAAGCAAATTACTAGCAATTCTGTCTGTAATAAAGCAGGCAAGATGTTGCTGTTAAACCTGGAGTGGTTTTCCCAGCAAGGGCCGGAGGTGGAAGGTGCGCAGGAAGGGTGCCGCTCCCGCACTCGGCCGTCTGGCGTGCTGGTGTCGGGGGTGTGCGACTCCGTGTTTCACGTCCATGTTGACACAAACAGGCTTGTGTCTCTGTGCAAAATCCTGCTCTGCTTGCGATGTGAGATCTGCTTAAAGGCTCGCTGCTGCCAGCCACACAGCCAGCCGGTTGGAAGGAGCCGCGCCAGGACGGGGCTACGTCTGCTCTAGGTTTCCAGGAGAAGACGCCGTGCAGTAGCAGCGTGTCCTGGCTGGTAGCGGTAGAGGCCTTTTCGCACTGGATGATCGTGACTTGTCACTGCATGCTGCAAGACAGCTTCATCCAAAAGTTGTTGAGGGTTTGGTCTCAGTGGGTGGGTTTTCCCTGTTCTTTGAATTTCTTAGCTCTGTTCTCTTCCACCTTGCTGATCTCCTGCTGTGCGTTGTCACTGCTGCCAAACCCTTGCGTATATAACTTAAGTTCTTCGGCAAATTACTCCTTACCTCTCTTAGTGGTGTGCCTGGGCTCGTCAACTGCAATCAGCCCGGTTCCATGTGCTGTCTTGCCTTCTTACCCTGCTTTCAGGAAACCGAGTGGTTCATACAAGATACTTAGGTCCTAGAGGCTTATCCTAAATCACAGAGCACAGCAGCTGTTGGGGCAGGTTAACTGCTGCCTGACTACTCCCCTCTTGCTCTCAAAGAAGAGGAGAAGTATAGGAAAGACAACTGAAGAGTGAAGCCTTCATGGCAAAGGTTATGTATGAGGTAGAAGTGGTGGGGATGCAGCTGGCGGCATTTGAGAGGAGCATGTGCAGCAAGATTTGCTGAGTTAGTCTGTGTCATAGCTATGAGCTTTAGAGCCGCTGTGAGCGGTGGTTGAGCTCTGCTGTTTGGAAGAAAGCAGAACCAAAGCAGCCCAGTATGATTTGGTTCCTGTCCTTGCTGCAGAAGATGGCAGACCTAGTACTGAGCAGCTGGCCTGTCGAGTACCATGCAAGTGCTTGCTCCTGACTCAAGGGTTTAAGGAAAATCTGTCCCTTTCAGGCTGGAGGGAGGGGACAGTGAAGGGAGCATCTCCTTCCTGGAGGCAGTTGTGCAATGTGGTGCTTTGGTGTCCAGGACACATCATTTTACTGGGGGTGAGCCTGGAGCTGTGTTCCGCTGCTGCCTTGCAGTGGTCTTGGCTTGTGCTGGGTTGATTTGGCTTTCCCCGTTCTCAGGATGATTTTCAGAGCCTACAGCATGTCCTCTGAAGGGCTTCCGAACACCCACCTGATGCCCGCACCAAGAAGGAAACCAGTGCTTGATTTGTTTCGTGGAGGGGTAATGCAGTACCTTCAGGTGCAGCGAGGCTGGGTTGCCCCGTGCTCTTGGCGTGTGCTGGGCTGCTTTTGTGAAAGATGCAGCGTCGCTTGGCTGCCCTCTGGGAGGGGAGAAGGAGGGTTTAGCTGGCACTGAGCATAGTCCTCTGCCAAGCAGTTTGGGGTTTTCCTGTGAGTGTTACAAAATGTGTGGAGGGCTGTGGTCATCCTGAGTTGGCTTCATGGCCGAATTTCCTCTCTGCTAGGAAATCAGCATTCCCCTTTCTGCAGCGTTTGCCCTCCCCAGGGCAGGCAGGCAGCCAGGTGGTGTTCTGCAAACGCCCTCTGGTTTGCTGCGAAGAGTAGTGGGGAAGTTTGTGATGTGCCTGTGTGCTAAGAGGTTACAATTATGTGATCTAGGAGGGACTCCGGTCCAAAGTCCCGCAGCTTTGGAAACGTTGGCTTGCCTGGATCAGCCTTAGGTTACTAAATGCAATAATTGGGTTCTTTGACATCCTTAGAAGACAGCTAATGCTCCAGCAGGATGGCGGCAGCTTGGATTTAAAGACTTTCTGGCTGTGCACCAGTTCTGGCACCTATTTGAGTCATTCACTGCATTAGCTGTGCAGGGAAGGGAGGCAGGTAGAGGCTCCAAAAGTACGAGGGCTGAAATAACGCGTGTGTCTTAAACTTGCTGGTTTTTGCTGCCAGCTCTTGACTGAATGAGGTCAACTGCCAGTCCCGAGACAAAGATTAGAGGAAACAGGCACCCAAACAACAGCTAGCTGTCAGGACCCCACTAACCAGTGGTTTTGCTATCGTGCAGAATCTGAGTGCCGGGCTGCCCTCAGGACAGATCTGCCACGATGAGCAGCGGCTGGAGGTGATCTTCACAGATCTGGCCAGGCACAAGGACGATGCTCAGCAGCGCAGCTGGGCACTCTATGAAGATGAGAACGTCATATGCTGCTACCTCGAGGAGCTGCTTCGTATCCTGGTGAGTAAATTTCTCTCTTTACAGGCAGAGCAGAGAGCCCTGGTGAAGTTCCTTTTTTCTGACCTCTTTCGCCCCTGTGTTGCCATCGGATCTGCAGTTTCACAGGGCATAGGTTTCTTGTGCATCCTTTACTGTCACTGTGAAGCCCTGCCCTCCTGCGTGGGTCTGCAGTGCTCTTGAGCTGCCTTCCACTCCACCTCACAAAGCTGTTCTGATAAGAGTTATAGAGCCGTTTTTCATGGTAGCTGTGGTATTTACCTATCACAGGAGAATATAAACGCTCACCTGCAAAGAAACCCAACCTCCCACAGAAAACCTAGAAGTCTGCTGTGGAGGTTGTTGCACTCCTAGGCCTGTTTAAAACATCTTCTATTTAAAACATCCTCTGTGGTTGGAAAGCACCTGCAGGGTGAGGCCCATTAAATGCAAAGAAAATTCTTTGGTTACCTTGAAAGTGAGCTTTAAAGCTATTTTTATGAGAAAGTATAGTGTCTCACCACATCTGTGCATAGAGGAGAGGTACATCCCTGTAGCGAGCAGCAGTGGGAAATACTGTCCCAATGCTGTCGCTAGCACGTACAAGCCCATCTGTGTACGGGGAGCATGACGACATGGGAGCTGCCACTCAGCGCAGTGGCATGGTCTGTGTTACGGGTGCCAGTGTGAGGTTTGTTCTGGCACCTGTTTTGTGTTCCTCTCCAGTTCTGACATAAGCAGAACAGATACGGTTTTTTGCACAGTAAATGCCAATGTCTTTATTACTCAACATATGGCCTGCGCCGCCTCGCCGTGGGCCTGCAGGGCAAGGCAGAGGGGGATTTTGTGCAACAGTTTCCTCATAACTTAGGGGTGGGAGAGATGTACAACACTTCTCAGGATGGAAACGGTGCTGGAGGTGCCTGGTGTAACTGCGTGGTGCATCAAGGTGCTGCTCAGGTCATGGCTTTTTTAGAGGTTTTCAGCCCCAGACGTGCTGTATGGCAGAGATGTTTCTCAAGAATTCACTTTGCAGTATCTGCAGGGTGGCTGTTCTTGAGCTGTTTTTGTGCTCTGCCTTCAGTTTCTTTGTGAGATGGTTGTGCTGAGGCTACTGAGATCTGAAAGCAGCTGGCCTCCCTCGAGGTCCCCGCAGGAGGTACCTTGCTCCTTTGATGTGCCGCTGGGCTGACCTGTTCATTCCTGCTTCCAGACAGATGCAGACCCAGAAGTTTGCAAGAAAATGTGCAAGAAGAATGAGTTTGAATCCGTCCTGTCCCTTGTGGCGTATTATCAGATGGTAAGGTGGCAGAATGCATCGCATCTCTTTTTGAGATTTCCCTGAAGATGCAAAAGAGCAGGGTTGCTATGATGAATATATGTAAGATATTCCCCTGGACAGGGTAGTTCTGTGAACCAGGAGGAGTTGCAGCACCTCCCTTTTGCATGCTGGCTAACGTCAATGCTATGCGTGCAAGTTGTGTGGAAGAGCAGAGGATGCTGTAGGCTTCGAAGCAGTAGCTAGCACTGTGAAGGGTAAAGCTTGCTGCTTTTATTAGCTCCATTGAGGGACAGAATCGGCATCGCTACTGTCTAGAGGAAGGATTTCCGAGGATGCCTTGGGAAAGCTGACAGGCTGTGACTGCTCCTTTTATAATTGGACGCACTCCTGTGCATTGGTAAATAGCATTGCTTAGGAAAGTAGGTTGTGAGTAGAAGCCCTGGGAGTGAGGAAGGAAATCGGTATTCAGAGGAAGAAATGGAAGTTTTGCCTTCAATGCCTATGCGGTGTTGCTTTGCCCCTCTCCTTCCTGGAACGTGCTGCTGTAGGACTCAGTGGGAGTCGGAGACTTGTCCCCATCTTGTCCCTAATTCTCCAGCTACAGCACAGCAGGTCTTGTGGCATTTAGCTTTCATCTGGCACTTCTGTATCTGAACTCAGAGCTCAGCATCAGGGGGCTGTAGCGTATCTGAGAGTGGTGGGAAGGCAGGCTGGGCATAATGGAGCTTGCTGGCTTTCACTGCCTGCTCTTCGCTGACCAGGATGCCGAGGAGGCCTGGCCAGGTGGAGAACGGTTGGCTCTCCTGTCCTGGCTGCTGGTGTGCCTGGTGCCAGTGCTTGGCTCACTTCTGTCCTCTGAACCCTGGAGTTGTTAGCTGAGACTGGAGTATGAAGGCTACCCCAGCACCGGAGCTCCTGCATGGGAGCTGCGGGTTGAGTGTTGTCTTTGCTGGAATCCCTGCACGTCCCAAAACTTGCTGGTTATATACCCTCTGCTCCCAGCACAAACCCGACAGCCTCACAGTGGAGGAGCTGCTCCCATCCTGTTCATTAACCATCACATGCTGAAGAGGGTTTGCCTATATTCTGTTGTCAGGAAACTGCCTTCAGAGCAGCATTCGCAAAACCTCGGTGTGCTCAGAAAATCCTGGCTACCCAGCAAATTAAATCTGTTTGCTGGGGACGGGTATAGGTTGTTGATTTGTCTCATATTTAGTGGATGAAGAGGGGTGTTTCATATCTGAGCTCTGGCTGCCGCATGTGCCAACAACCTGTAGGCAGCCCAGGTGTAAACGTTATCGTAAAATGACTCCTGTGCTGATGTTAAAAGCTAGTAGAGCTTCTGGGTTCACTGTCACCCTGGGAGGGTCTGTGGCTTCCCAGCAGCAGGAGCTTCTAGCCAGTTATGTCTCTGCCTTAGTCAGCCATCATCCGGGACATCGTTTCTTCTAATAAATTGTTTTTGCAGGAACACAGGGTGCCGTTACGGCTGCTGCTGTTGAAGTGCTTTGGAGCCATGTGCAACTTGGATGCTGCAGTCATCTCAACGCTTGTAAACTCTGTGCTGCCGATGGAGCTGGCCCGGGACATGCAGACTCACACACAAGGTGAGCCAAAGCTGCTGTACCCAGGTCCCCAGGAACGTGTCTCTCCATTAGATGATTTACAGCAGCACTGGTGGCCTGGCTGCTCGACATGCCCAGTGCTCTCGGGAGAATGGTGTCTGGTTTTAAAGTTATTCGGGTTATTACAGCTCCAAGTGGAGAATGCATGGGAGGGGACGTTTCAGTCCAATGGTGCAAGGCTCTCTAGTTCTTGAACATGCCATTAATGATCTGCATCACTTCTTGTAGATGTCTTGAAGCATATTTTGAGCTCTTCCAGTTTTGTTTCATGATGCTGACAATAGACACCTGCAGATCTCAAGGAAGATCTCTGCAGCTTCTTACAGGCAGTTTTTCTCAGCACTCTACACCAGATCTTTGCAGTGTTTCTGGCTGGTGGATGAGATGTAGGCTGGTTAAAGGGAAGGACCTTCTCTCAGCCGTTGTACCAAGGGAGGTGGTAGTGCTGTTAACAAAGTTGCAGTCCTGATCCTCTGCAGGATAGTGCCACAGCCTGCTTTCCCCAGCTCTTTGCTTTCCATACCCAGGCTTGCCCTCACGTTCCTTCTAGTTCTCCTGCTCTCTTTGTTAGGATAACCTGTCCCTGCTATCAACAGGAATGTCATTCCTGCCCTTGGAGCACCATGTGCTCAAAAGCTCGGAGGTGGTGGTGTAGTCAGATTTTGCTAACATTATCCATCAGAGCTCCGGAGACCCCTCCCAGTGTCCTTTATCTCGCAGCAGCCAGGAGCAGATGCCGAGAAAGAGCCTAAGAACGAGGTGAACATGTAGTAATGCTCTGCTGACGTTACCTTCCAGCTCCTCACGCATGCCTGGCCCTAGGTGGTCACAGCTTTGCTCCCCACTTTGAAGTCAGCCTGTAGGCCATCAGTGCTGGCAGTGGCATATACTACTTTTTCCCTTAAAGGGATATTGAAAATCCATTGTTTTGTGCTAATCATGACCCACAATTAAAGTAGCTGTTGAGTGACCATGTGGATCAAATCTGAAGAGTCTCAGTGTCCGGAGCCTTGCTGTCCTCATTGCAGTCCGTAGCCTGTTGGTTTGCTACGGGTGTCCTGGAGCTGTGGAGAGGTAGAATTTGGTGATGAGACTGTGTAGGAATTGACAAGTCTGCGCAGAACAGGCACCATCACATCCATTTCATGTGAGCCAAGTAAATGTCCAAGATGACCACCTTGGATGTGCATAATAAACATCTCTGTCCCCAGCATCCCACCACAGACTGTGCTAACGCAGCGCTGGTGGACAGGAGTAACGGGGCCAATCTGGTATCTGGAAAGGGGTATGAGAGGTGAAAATCAAGCCTGTTGCAGAAGGCTTTGTGCTTGTCTTTGCTTAGATGCTTTGAAGTGCAGACGTGTCAAAGGTGGGGAGTGTCTGAGAAACAGTGTTTCAGCTCGGGGCAGGGCAAAGCACTGGTGGTGTCATGCAGGACTTGAGATCATTTCACCGGTGTTGGCTATGCTTTCTCTTTGTGTTACTACTGCTTATCAATTCTGCACAGTGAACTTGCCACACTGTTGATGTTTTAGCTGGTTATGCATGAGAAGCTTCTTCTCTAGGCTGAGGTTTTGCTGCCCAGGAAGCAATTAATACTTGGTTATGGGACTATGACTGTGCTTCTGTGGCAACGTTACTCCTGATTTTGTGCTGCCAAAAATAAACTTTGTCGTCCATCCATCACTAATTCATAAAGACTGTCTCCAGGTGAGCAGCTTCTGCACCATGCCCGGACAGACTTCAGTCTCCTGCTCTGTTCCCCAGGCTGCCTTTGTGCAGGCAGGGCAGGCTGGTCACCCTCATTACTCCTTGCCTGGCCGCAGCGTTGCTGCCCAGGGCATTTTGCTGGGGCTGCGACACCCCAGATAGCACAGCTAACTCAGCCTCTTGAGATGATGGAGCATCAAGCTCGGACCTAGGTGACTTCTGCATGCCTTGGCTGATCTCCACATAGCACTTCTGGTTGAAGCAGGCCTATCTCCCAGCAAGTGTTACCTCTGCTTTGGGACCTAAACAGCATTGCAGTGAAAGGGAGTGAAGAGTGGCTCTGCTACAGCCTCCAAACTGCCAACCTGCAGCTCTGCAGCATCTCTGCTTTCCCTAACTTCATCTCAAGGTGAGGGTTTTTTGTCCATCCTTGCTGCAATACATAGGCAGTACAGTCAAAGGGGGAAAAGCTGCTCTTCCTTTGCTGGCAAGACCGCTTTGATTACTGGAGCCTCCCAAATTGGTGTCCTGATCCTGTGCTGCCTTCCTTGTGCTACGCTTATGGTGGGCGCCTGCGCAGATGTCGTCTGTGCGGCATTCAGCCCTCTTGGCCTTCACAGCAGGGCTGCAGAGAAGTAACCATCCTTGATCCAAGCAAGTCTGTCCTTCAGAGGTGTTTTAGGGCATTAGTAGTTCCCTCCTGCCATGCTGGTGCTTACTGCTCCATATCCTGCCAGCAAATGGCAAGCGGTACCTTGTGTGAAAATGTGACCTTGAATCCTAGAATGACTTGAGCTTATTTTGGTACTAAAAACTGGGGAATAGCAGCTGATCCGCAGCATACTGTGGAATAGCTAATCCCTTCTGCGGATGGCAGGGGCCAGAGCAATCAGTGCCAGCAGTAAACGACTGGGGAGCGTTGAACTGGCAGCAGCAGCTCTGTGGGATCCCTCCTGGCTTGTTACTGAAGAGCAGCCGAGGCAGAAGCTCTGTGCGTGGATGCTGGGTGCCTTTGATGAGAAGGCACTTTACCCTGGGGCTGGTGCAGACGTGCTGGCTGCTGGCCAGTTCTTCTGCCAGATGCTTGGGTCTTACTGCTTCTGGACAGCCACTCCCCTCGGCTGCAGCTGGCCTGCACATCTACCAGTGTTAGAAGAGCTTATAATAAGCCACAGTGAGGCAGAATTAGCCAGAACAATTCCAAAGAAAACAGACAGGGATAATCCGGTCTGTAATCATGACTTTCTTCCTTGTTGCACCTCAGTGTACATGTGAGTAAGCTGTCGGGCTCTTTTCACTTCAGTTGTGGACCGTTGTGTCTGCTTCCAGTGCCCGGATGTTGCACTGCTGTGTTCAGAGGTTGGAAGCAAGGTGT
>Ga0181612_177604_pt1 | contig 12612 bp, 4 predicted proteins | sample HoacroProtozoa21_FD_119630 | JGI IMG/M metagenome (GOLD analysis project Ga0181612, IMG submission 119630) | Hoatzin crop microbial communities from Cojedes, Venezuel. Combined Assembly of Gp0051906, Gp0051904, Gp0051908 | reverse complement strand
GTACAGCAGAATTGGTATGTATGCTGGATGTGAACAGAGAAGCTGCTCTGTTTCAGCAAATAGGAAATTTTTACATATTCATACACGAAGCAGAAAACCAAAAAGTGGTCGTATCGACTGGCTTGTTTTGTTTTGAATCCATGGTTGCACTGCTTAATTGCGACTAGAAATCTAGTATTTTTCTTATGCTCTCGATATTTGTGCTTTTCAGTACAACATAAAAAAAGAACTGGTACTGGAAACCACATAGTCACAAACGTACTGTATTTTACCTTATAGAGTTCTAACAGAATCACTGTTTAAAGTTACATATCCCATTTCACCCGGAAGCTGCCAGTACTACTGGAAATCATCTGCGTTCAAGGTCAATTTTTAGAGGAGTTGATGTTCTAAGGACATTTCTCAAATCTTGTATTCTTTTTGTTTCTCTCTGGACCTTGGCTTGCCTTAATCTTTCTTAGGCAATTAGAAATAGTTTTGTAAAGTTCATCTAACTACTTCCCAGGGCAAAGTTTCCTGTGCACACTTTTTTCAGAATTGCAGTATTTTATAAAATACTGTTCTTTTGAAAATATGTAGATTAAATTCAAAGAAATTTTTCCACAATAATATAGCATCTTTCAGATTTTTCCATGTCAGTTATTTTTAGTTCTATTTGATTTTACCTTTTTTGTCACCAATTTAGTGTTAAGAGAAACTTCAAAAAAATTCACATCAAGTGTCTTTTGAAAATGACTTTTTAAATAAAAACTTGCTTTAGTTACATAGAAATTTGAGCGTATTATTTGGATGAGACTGTGGAAAGCAAAATCAAATTCTCCTTAATCTCATACTAATTTTCTTCTCTTGTTTCTTAGGATTGAATTCCATAGCACTTTTTATATTGATATCCTTTGCTGTATGCTTAAAAACAAGTTAAGCACTTGTGAGGTAGCTTTCAGTGACAGAGTCCTTCAGCAGAGATTAGCAGATATGTCTGCAAAGCAACTGCAAGAAGCAAGAATTTTGCCTGCTCATGCCTCAGTCGTATGCCTCCAACTAGTTTCTGAATGTACTCGCCTGACCACTGTGCACAATATAGGGTGTTGAAAAGAAGCCACAGTATTTTCTTATCTTAGAGAAGCATAGAATGAGTTATAAGGTTGCCATTTTGCCTTTGGTTATATTGAAGAAATAAGGCATTCATGTTAATTATCTGAATAAATTAATGAAAATCATCGTATAATGATATACTTGGTTGTATGAAGCAAGACTAATGATAAATAGACATGAGTTAATCCACATAAGTAATTTGGAAATCTTAATTATGTGTGGCTTTTTGGAAAAGCAAACAATAAAGCTGCTCAAATATTTTAACTGAAAGTGGTAATGAAAAGAAACTGGGAAGGGTGGTTTGATTTTTGGTTGGGGTTGGTTTTTTTAATTTTTTCTAAATCTCTCCCAGTGTTTTCTGTATGTTTGTAGCTTAAAACATGTTAGCAAATACCTGAGTGAATTAAACTAAAGGTCATTTCTTTGGGGGAGGGGGGCATGACAGAGGAGCAGAGCAATCCTCAGGGTGCCTCATGCCTGTGCCTTCAAGTCAGTCATTTCACCACATCTGGCATTTTGGCCAATAAGCAGAATATTTTTGGTTCAGCGATGGACTGATGTGGAAACTCTTGGGAATTCAACAACTGGTTGCAATCAAAAAGTACTCAGAGTTTGAAAGTCCACTTTCAAGTGATAGCTCCATCATAGCAATCATAGTAGTTTGCTAGGCTACTACTGGTAGTTTATCAGTGAGCAAGGTACAAGAATAAAAGAATGGGCTTACTTAAAGCATAGATTTATAATAAGGAAAAATCAGAAAATATTCAAATTATTTAGAACTGCAGTTAACATGGATCTTCTTTACCTATTTGAACTTGTCTAGCATGTCTAATAAGCCCACATAAGCTCTTCCAACTTTGATGTCAGAAAGGATTCCTATAGGAACTCGTACTTTCTTAAATAGCAGATGGACTAACGCAGAAGAGTTGCTCTGAACAACCTATACCTTTTATAAGTCATGGCTGACTGATACAGTCTTATTCATCTGCCCTTCAGATGAGTTTGTTTAGGTTTGGGTTGTCGGCTGGACTTCTTATAGTATTGTGTAACGCTCCTCTGTGTGTCCCAGCTTTCCCAGAGTTCTTTGGTTAACTTTTCTGTTTCATCTTGAATATATTACATTCTTGATTTTAACCTGCAGGCTGCTTTCTCTGTGTGTCGTTTCCTTAAAACCAAACCTTGTAACTTCATAAATAACAAACATACATTTGGACATGTGTGTACATATGAAATACCAATAGCACAAGCTTCCTTGAAGATTCCTGCTAGCTTGTTCTGAATTTCGTATAGACAATGCAAATTGTGCAACCATTCTTTCTCTGATTCTCTAACAGAAAGTTGTTAGAGTGATCAGGGAGCGCATCACTTCTAGGTTAAATTCTGAATAGTGAGGAGGCTGGATCATTCATTAATGGTACCTGAGAGTTAGCCTGGGTTTGGCAGAACTCGCGTGGCTGGGTTTGATCTGGGTGTCATTAGTAATGTGTACCTATCTCACAATTCAGGTATTACTTGCCATTTTGTTCTTACATAGTAATGAGAAAATTATAAAGGTATTGTAGAATTACGGACTACTTTGTTGTTAAGACTTTGAGGATCGTGTTCTTTCCTTTCAATGTCCTATAAGGATGATATATGGAATGAAATATTCTGTTTTGTGCAATGTTTTGGTAATCTCCTTCTTACACTCTGATATGATGGGAGAGGATGATATAAAGGGTTCTTGTTTGTAGGAAAAAATGTGGGGAAGAATTGGAGAAATGAGTTTTCCCATGTGAAAATATTCCATTCAGTGCAGAAAATGTTGCATAACCTTATTTTCTTCCCTTTCTTCTCACCCCATCTAATTTTCCGGTTTATTTTATTGTTCTTTCCCAAAAGTAAGAACAAGGATGACCTGTGAAGACTCTCAGTAGTGGTTTTGTTTTAGAACTATTGTGTTAATTTTCTTAGTTGCCTTTGGTACAGTACAATAAACTTTCAGATATGTTGACAAAACTTGCATAATCTTGATTTAAGTTTTTCTTTTTTCCAGATGTTTTATTTTAATCTATATTCTAATTAATAGAGTCTAGATTTAGCTTCAGGTGAAAATATAATGCTTTGGGACTTACAAGAAAATATTTATTATCTGAAATAAGTGGGGATTTGGGGTAGAAGATTAGAACATGCTTAATAGTTATGGATACATGTTCTGAAATTCTTCTTTGCAGCCCTTGAGTATAAACATTTGTGCCCTTTATACATGTATTACTTTGTATCTGTGGTGCTTTAAACATTACAATTAGGCAATAAACAGGTGAGCATTGGAGTTCTGGCCCAGGACTGAGCTCAGTACAAATATAAAATGACGAGTGTTTCTTAACTGAAAAATAGGCGTGCTGCTCATTGTCCTATGCAGTTGCAGTGCTTTTTTGTATCAGTAAAACTGTTAGAGAATTTAAGTTATTCTTCTGTAGTTGTACAGCAGGTATACCATACATTTTGTTTTATGAATACCTTTGAAAAGCAACATTATTATTCAATATAAGACTCTCATTGCTTCTGCAGAGGAGTGAAATATAATTATCTTTGCCTCGTTTCCACCCTGTTTCTCCTTCCTTCTCCTCCCTCCCCACATGACTTTTTACACCCCTCATACAGCACGATTGCTTGAATCACTGCCTAGACAGCAGTGCAGGAGGTATACATAGAAGCAGAGGAGAGGTCTTCCGGAGCTGCCGATTGTCTCGCAGGGCTGGATGGCATGGACACAGAGGCTTTGTGCTACGCCCTGCCCTGCTTCTGCCAGTTGCTAAGGTGAACCAGAGTGAGGGGACAAGTACTCTGCTGCTGGACAAGGGCTGTAATTAGACCTGGAAATATCTTTAGGAGCATTATTAGTCAAGGCCTTTAGTTTTCATTATTCTTTTGAGAGGTGTTGTGTTCATTTGAAAAAGAAATACTAGTATCTACCACCATGTAGCAGAGAAAAAATTCCCTTGAAGTAAAAAATAAAATATGACAGAATGACAGGAGTGGAGAAAATGGGAGAAAGGGTAACCATTCTCACAAAAGCAGTTTTTATGCTAAAGTAAACATTGTTCAAGTGTTTGCCCTAACAATCCCTTGAGGTTTTTTTTAACAGCCACCGGGAATGACCACCGAAAAATAAATTCAGAAACAAGGTTCCTCTGTTAGGAATACCTTGCTCATGTCCTGCAGTGGAGGGTTTATCTTAAGACCAAACAAAATCAGGTAGTAGACTGAACTTCCCATGATGAGACAGGAGAGAGATGAGCTCTCACAACTAGGATTTGGACCAGTGAACAGATTTATGGATCGTAATTAATTTGTAAAAGGGCACTTGAAAGTATGTAGAATATAGAACATTGCGACTGCATTCCCCGAATATTTCCAGATCCTCAGCACATAGAGGATGGTACAGAAGCCTTTGGACACTTCTTAATGTAATACTGAGTAGAAGTCATGAAAGAATCAGTGCAGAGATTGTCGGTCACAAGAGGGAGGGTCACCTGATGTTGAAGTGTTTGGTGGCTTTACATTTGTTCATACTGCTTTCATTTATGCTTTCACTTGCTGTCACCCCCTTTCCTGTGAAAACACTAGGGAAAAGAAAAACAGGTAGATTGCAATATATGCCAGAAATTTGTCAGGCATTTCACACAAACCACCAGCAAAGTATATTTTTTAATGCTTTGAGAGATCTTTGAGAAGAAAGAACAAAACCACTGGAGCTTTTTCTCCACTCTACAGATATCTATAGACAAATTTATTTTCTCAGAGAAGCTGGATCCTATTTGCAGTGTCAATAAAATTAGCAAGGAGGTTTTCCTGTTGCCTCCCTTTTCAAAATGAATATCTAACAGAAAAATGGTACTCTGTGTCTGAAACCACACTGGAAAGAATCCAGGTGGTCTGTACATTATTAAGGGATATCAAAGTTGTATTGGCTACATATCTCCTGTTGCGCTTTCCTAAAAATCAGTGGTTGGAGACTGGCACCAAGTTCCTGGCATCAGGGCAGGGCGTTCCAAGTGATTTGGATTGGAAGGGACCTTAAGGATCATCTCATTCCAACACCCCCGCCATGGGCAGGGACACCTTCTACTAGACCAGGTTACTCAAACCCCCATCCAGCCTGGCCTTGAACACTGCCAGGGAGGGGGCATCCACAGCTTCTCTGGGCATCCTGTGCCAGTGCCTCACCACCCTCAGAGTAAGGAGTTTTTTTCTTGTAGCTAATCGAATTCTACCTTCTTGCAGTTTAAAGCTGGCTCCAGTTTCAGCAGGGCTCCTTTTGCCTGGTGCCAGAGCCAGACCCGCTGTGGAGTAAGCTTCATCTGTGCCATATAGATGGTGTCCTGCATGCTGTTTGAGGCTGTGGGGGTTGTCAGGGTGGATCAGACTCTGTCCATCTCTTTCCAGGGTCTGGTCTACAAGGTGTCAGTGCTGGGTGTTTCCAGAGGAAAAAACAGGAGCATCTCTGTTTTTTTGTGGGATAATCTCTTCCACTGTTATTTTATCTTGATCTGTAAAGTTTAGAGGTAGACCCACGCCTTCAAGATTGTCAATAAATCAATCTTAATAATAAACCTTGCATAAATGGAACAACTGTGCCTGGTGTTTCCTCACATAAAATGCACCATACTTGACTTCCATGGCTTCCTGCAGGAATTCTTTTTAGTTTGTATTTATACACACACATGCACTCTTGTATGTGCAAACAGAAACTGCCAGACTTCCTTTTCCAAATTGTTTTCTGTCTTATCATACTTGAGTGTATTTCAGCAGATGGGGATTGTTCAGGAAGGCAGTTTATTTTGAGAGGTTTTTCTGTTCCCAGAGCCAGACATGTTACCCCTTTCTGAAACAGGTAACCCTGGCTGGCTTAGCGGCACCTTTTGGGGTGACTAGCACAGCATGTTGTTGTAGAGGAGTCTGCACTGCTGTCTTCTAGAAGACTTGTATTAGATGATGTTATTCATCATCTCAATTCTGTTCATGCAAGGCTATGGAATTTGTCATTCTATTTTTCTGCTTTTTAAACTGTGTCTGTGTCTTGATCAGAGACTTTTGCTGAGCTGTTCCAAGTCCTTCTCTAGAGCCTTTAATTAATGGTTTAATTAAAAATCCTGTGAGATCTTATAACTGGTGTAAAAGCTCGCATTCAGTGCGCATTTGTTAATACTGAATTCCATTTGCATTGTATTTCTTGTCCATCCATGTCACTTACTTCTCTCTGCAGACTCCTCACAGTCCTGTCAGATATTGCTTTACATCAGAAATTGTCATCTGCTGATGTTCCTACCTTTCATCTCTCCCTACTGCAGCCTTCCTTTCAGTATGTTAAGCTATGAAATACTTTAAAACACAAGGACGTGGCACACAGGCTGTGGCTTGTCTTTGCTGTTGGGCACACTGAGACCTTACTCTCACTCTCACTGTTGGTCTCGCAGATGGGGTTTGGTAGGTGTGCATCCCACCACCTGCCCGTTACCTGCTTATCTCGGCAAGCCCGTGCTGCCTGGGGAGATGTGCGTGGCCGTCCTTGCTTCCCTCCTCCTTGGCTGGGTCGGCGAAGCGTGCCTCATTCGAAACGCTTCGGGAGGAAAAACTGACTGTCAGGGCTGCTCTCAGACACCGGTGTGCGTGTCGTGGTGGGCCAGGGTTACTTTGCGTGGTGATCGGAGGAGTTCAGGCTTGTGTGGCAGTTACTGGTGGCCTTCACAGAGTGGTCCGGTATCGGTTCTTTTTTGCATTGAATTCATTTTGTAAAATACATCCGCATTGGTAGTCTTAGGTGTAATGCGCTAGTTCAAAGGATGAAGGGTGGTTCAGGTGAGTAAGACAGGTGAATAAGACAGGGTCTTGCATTATTAACCACAGCTATTTAAGAATTAGGGAGGAAAAAAAAAATTTGTTTCGGCTAAAATGATCTGAAGTGTTTTCTTCTTTGGCCAGTAAATGTCAGCTGCTTTAGAAGCATTAAAATTTTGGATGTGTTCCAGCCTCATCTTCCAGCCTTTCTTGTTCCTTTCCCCTATTTATTCAGCTTTATGCCAAGAAACACACCAACCCTAATGACTCAGACATGAGAACTCTATTTCCTTTAGTTTTTTAGCCCACCTTTTATATACATGTGCATATCCTGTTAACTTTTAGAAAGCCACAGTTTGGAATTAACAGTAAGCAGTAATGATGAAAGTGTGTATTTAATTACACTGTGTAAGAACTTAGAGTAGTTAAAACTTGTGGAGAGGAGGTCCCATGCGCAGCGAGATGTGGGTGCACAGCTGGGCAGCCAGCAGATGTTGTGGGGTGCTCAGAACACAGAGGTGCACAAGGAGGGGGCTGAGCTCTGATTTCCAGCTGATTTCCACCACCTCCATCCAAAATTGACTGTTATGATTTCAGTATCTCTAGGCACGTAACTGAAAAACATATGCTTTGAAATACAGCTTTCCAAGTATTTCTGGGTAGTAGTAGTCAAACTTTTCACAAGCGCTGAGATGATAGTTCCATATGAATTTTTAATGACCTGCGATTGGCTTTTTAAACTCAAAATGTGTAGTCCCTATCCTGAGGAACTAAGGCTTTATTGCTTTATTAAATAAAACATCGCGCCAGAGTCCATGTATGTGGTGAACTTGGTGTAACGATGATTAAAGTTCACTTTCATAACTGCACATATTCACATGTTACTCTGGTTTTGCTGCACGTGAACCTTAAGCTTTAGAGATTTGTATCTGTTCTGTATTCAAATGTTATAAGAAATGTTGGGATAGCTTCCGGCAATAAACCTAAACTGACCCGCTTTCCTGTGAAACTTCCAGTACTTCCTGCTTCTGTTCTGGCTTAAAATTAATGGTGTTAAACAAACCACTCTTTCTTCTGTCATTTCCACTTCTGATTTTAGACAGAATGTGAAAGCAAGGAACCACTGTAACAGTAATAAAGTAAAATTAAAAAAAAAAAAAAATCTAAAAATTCATTATGATCACTTTTTCATATGACAATGGTCAGAGCTTCAGGTTTCTGTCATTATTTTTATATAAAAGGTGCTTATAGGCCTGCCTATGCTTCCACGTATTAAGATCTCAGTGCATATGTGTATAGATATATAGAGAGGAAAAAATGGGTTTGTAGGAAAAAACAAGCAGCCAAATAAAGACAAATTCTCTGTAGAAATTGCTTGACTTGAGGAACAATTGGAAGATTAGACCAGATAATGGTGTGTACGTTACTTTGGGGAAATTTGTCAAGCAGCATGTGAATGCTGCCTTGCTGTTCCTAGTGCAATCCTAGCTGCTGAGATCAAATGGTGACTGAGCGTTAGTCAATAATTCTGTATGTGTAGGTCAAATATTTTCCAGCTCTTAATTGGTTTCTGTATATAGTGTGCTGATGGTACCCATTATTTCTCTTTTTCTCCAACATTGTGGATGCTTTCTTCTTAATTTAAGTAGGGTTTGGTTTTTTGGCAGAAATTTCAATTACTTTAGAAGCATTGAAAACTTGATATGTTGCATCTAATTCAGTCTGGCTTGTATTTGTCACCCTCCCAATACATCTTCGGTGCAGAGATGCTCAAATGGTGTTCGTTTAGGATAGTATAGTTATTTCTTTCCTTCATAGTGCTTGAAAAACTTGCCACATCACGTTTGTTATTTAGTGCTGGGTTGTAGTGAAAATGAAGGTGGCTGGAAAAAGAGGATCACTTCAATTTTTTGTTGTAGTAGTGTAAGCTAAATGAGAAAAAGTGGAGTCCTGCAAGCAAACCCTTGCTCTGCAGTATCTTTAGTCTGAGTTTTCACATCTGAAGTCCAGCCTGTGCTATACTCTTGAAAAGAAGCAGGTCAGCTTCCAGAGTCTCCCCAAACACACAGCTACAGTCTTATGATAAGACATGTTTCTGCGAAATTGTAGGCACCATAGAGCAAATGCATGGGAGAGGAAGAAATTAAACCCAAGTTTTAACAGCAGTGAAGGAGTGAAGAAAGGGTTAAAAAATAAAGTGGTCGTCAGTATTGGATATGTAAATAAGTATTATTTCTCAAGTAGGTTTTACTTACTGAGTTTAAAACTTGGAAGCAAGCTGACTTTAGACGGTAATGCAAGCAAATGGTTCTCCTGACTATTTTTTAATCTGGATATAAGCAAGCATAACAATAACCCCCTGAGTGAGATTATTACTGAATTGTGTAACGTTTCCAAACAGCATTTTGAATTTGACACTGTTGGAAGCAAGAACAATTACTCCAGTCCTGCAGCTGCATATGCCTGATCTGAGTCTGATCCAGTATCTTCTCCTAAGGTCAGGATTTTTTAAAGGTCAGTTTTTTAAAAGTAGTGCAAGTAGAATTTTAAAGGTTTTAAATGCAAGAGCTGAAGAGCAGTGTGGTGTAGTAAATAGAGAACTAGATTAGGTCACCTGAGCTAGAGAAACCCTGTCTGTGCTCTGCTGAATTCCAGCTGATTTCAGTGGAGTCAGGCTTTACCGTGGGATTTCCACTCAGCATCAGCGATGCTGCTTGTATGGTCTTTTCATCCTTTGCCTTGCTAAAGGATGCGTTTCGTTTCATGAGGCTGGTATACTGAACTAAGAATGAGAAATTTACAGCTTGCTTTTGCTGAAGGTGGTACCCAGTAGCTACCCAAGCAGCACGTTTCAAGTCCGGATTGCACATGCTACTTGACTGCTGTGTCTCGTTCAGTCGAGTGTTGTTGGAATTTTTCTTGTATTGAATAGTCTCTCTGCACTTCATTATCGTAGGAGGATTATCTGCATTGCACATACATGTGCTGTGGCTGCAGAGGAGATCTGAGCTGGTCTCATGCAGGCTAGCTCAGGACCAGAAGCGGTGTGCTCGAGCTTGGGCAGCAGCGTGCAGCCTTGGCGGTTTGGGCTGGTGCCATCTTATGGGTGGATCTCTGTACTTTGGGATTGGCATTGCTGATGTTGCTAATGTGCTCCTGTACCTTAGTTGATGTAACTTGTATTACTCTTCTCATCTGCAAGACTATGTTTAAAAGAAAAGGCTTTATAGGTTAAAAAAATAGATTACCACTTGTGACAGCAGTCACCTGTCCAGGCATTCTGTCCTTTGCATGTTTACTTTGTAATGTGAATAAGGTTATAATATATGTAAACAACAACACCACTTGGACTCTACTATAGTGTTATTTTATAGCACTACAACTGAAGGTCTTTAAGCCTGTTTTATAAATTGGGTTTGGCTTTCTGTGGGGAAAACAGTGCTGATGTATTCATCAAATTTAAGGGATTAAGATGAGGAGGAAGTTAAATACTGTGGAAAGTGTATTTGAATTGCAGAAACACAAGCAGAGTTGCATGAAAGATGTTAGGAAACAATCTGTTCTCTGTTACAGTTTTAGAGATCTTCAGTGAAAAAGAGGACTTTGTTTTTGCGTACCCCGAGGAATGCGCTCTCTTGTAGGTGGGGTACCTTTGCATGCTTTTAACAGCCTAATCGGCACGTAAAACCACCCCAAAGGCTGCTTTCTTAATGGAAGGACTGTGCTTGTGTGGTATGTGTTTCTGGCTAGATCCAAGCAGGGGTTTTTTGGAGGCCTTTTGCATTTTTTGCGGTAACCTGAATGAACAAAATATTTGGAGAACACACCCCAGTGGTGTTCCTAGGTCTTGTCTTTTGTCAATGGCCTGTTGTTTGAAAGATGTGTCTAGGAGAAAGTACCCGACTACCTTTTCAAAGTGTGCCTTTGACATATTTCTATGCTCTGCAGTTTTTAATAAAGAGAAAAATATTACTGCAATACGCTCTTAAGGTGTTGTTTGACAGCAGCGTAAGCCAGGATAAGCTGGTGGTTTTGCCAGTGATGCCTTTGTAGTCAAGCTTCAAGGGTTAGACTACAGCATTACTGGCATGGGTTACTGTGTAATAGGACTTTTATATTAGAAGGAGCTGGATGTGTTTCACGATTTCTGGGGAAAGTAAACATTCGGTTCCCTGGGGTGAATTTCCTTGATGAGCTGTCAGATTCCTTTAACTTTCCAAAAGCAAGCTCTTACCTGATGATAGAAAATAGTGCCTGACTGTCCAGGTTGGTGCTGAGAAGCGAGGAAGGCTCCCTGTTGCCCCTTGTGCCTTGGAGAGGCTGAGCACCTTGGCTGTGTGGCTTGTAGGGTGCTGCTGAGCATTTTCTCCACAGCTCAGTTTGCTTCCCTGCGGAGAATCAGACCGAGGGACTGACCTTGGGCTTGTTGCTGCATTTCCCAGCTGGCCCTTCGCTAGCAATGGGTAGGTATTTCTCTCTAGCTAGCTTACGGTGCTGTGGGGATGCTGACAGAAATAGTAGACAAAAGCAGAATAGTAATGCTTTAAAGAGACCTTAAATTGTAGAAGAATCTAAACTTCTCTAATGCTAATGTGTAACTGTGGTACCTTCACACTACCTACAACTGATTGTGGTTGGTTGGCTGGTTGTTTTTAAAGCCAGTCTAAGCACGGAGGGACTGTTGCTGGCATTCGGTTCCACTTTCATCAGGAGGCTTTTGTGGATGGTTATATACACCCTCAAAATGCAAACTCCTAGCGGAGAACAATGTAGCAAAACATTCTTATGGTGTTCCCTGTGAATAGATGTGTTCATGTGGGGTTTTGGTTTTTGTTTTGTTTGGATGGGGGTTTTTCTGTTGGTTTTTTTCTGTTTGTTTCTTTGGGTTTTATTTCCAGTCCTAGCCTGGGTTTTCTGTTGTTAATTAAATCTGGTTTTGCTTTTTTTCGCTTATAGAAGCCTGTCATTCGTTAGCTGGGTCAACTGAACTGTGTGCACATGTGCTCTCCTTTCATTGTACCAGGAAGCTAGAGGTATTTTTCCAGGCACTTTTTGGGCCTTTTATGGTGTGGAGCCGTTGGACCTGCACAGGGGTTTTTGGTGTGTCTATATAGTTTCTGTACACTCTAAGCAACTGATTATCAGTGACACATTAACTCCATGTAGAAGGAATACTGAGCAGTTCAGGTATCAAGTTACTTGGGTGAAGAGCAGGAGCATCAAGCAAAGGAGACAAGAAAGGTAACTAAAATATACTTCAAAGGGAAGAAAAGGAAATGAGTTGTTTTAAAGGACTTAGTCCTTTTGGAAACATTTAGAGCAAAAGCCATCCAAAGGCCTGCCTCCTTGTTCTTAGCATTTTGCTCTGCAGCTGGCTGTATTTCTTTCAGTAGCAGCTCCTGTGGATGACAGTGCTGCCTACCAGCATGGCAGAACTTGTCAAGGTGGCCAGGATGTCGGCTCCTTCGTTATTCATGTGCAGCGTTTCCTCTTACGGAGATCTCTTTCTGGGCTGTTGTATGTGGAAAGGAAGTATCATAGATTTGTGGTTTGTTGGTTTGGGTCCCATCTTGCTGCCCCCCCCCCCCCCCAACCCTTTTTTTTATACAACACTAACCCTCCTGCCGTGGCGACCCGGCGCGCCTTTTTTTTTCAAGGGGCGGGTCTGTGGCTGGGCGCGAACACATAGCGGGTTTTTTT
>Ga0181612_168389_pt1 | contig 12612 bp, 6 predicted proteins | sample HoacroProtozoa21_FD_119630 | JGI IMG/M metagenome (GOLD analysis project Ga0181612, IMG submission 119630) | Hoatzin crop microbial communities from Cojedes, Venezuel. Combined Assembly of Gp0051906, Gp0051904, Gp0051908 | reverse complement strand
CCTTGCACCAGGGAGACCAAACCCATGCAAAACTCACAATTTTGGCCATAGGAAGGAGCACTGCAGATTACTCCAGAAAATGATTAATCCCACATGCAGAAAGAAACAGCAATGCTGTTTGCAAAAGGCAGTATTTCCTGGGGCTGACTTTCCTCAGGAAAATAAGGAGATTGGAATAAAGATTGCTAGATAGAAGCAATAAATAAATGAGGACAGAGTGTCATGAAGGCAGACTTGTGGAGAAAGCAGAAGAAACTAGAGACAGCCATTCTTTGATGTATTTTAATTTGAAGAGTTACTGAGAACAGCAGTCAAAGGGCATCATTCCACATCTAAGTCGTCTTGCTGCCAGTGAAATCAGAGGAATGCTTAAGCCAGGAAGAACTGCTCATGTAAGCCAGAAAGCTTCATTTATGTGAGATTATATTAGTAACTTAAAATACTGATCCGATTTGAGGTCTGAACACTGCAGGTAGGTCTGAAAAAGCAACTCATGTTCAAACACTAGCCCACTACGTGCAACATATTAACAAGGAACTACATGCAAAGAACTAAATGCATTCTTGCACTACACAAAAAGTGCAGCCAAAACCTTCTGGAAATCTGGATATAAATTTGGAAAACTAAGTGTAGCTCCTTATGTAGGAAATTTGGCTTCTACTTTCAAAAAAAAGAAAAACTTAGACTATGATGACACTACAATCATGGCAATTTCAATCTCTAATACCACGTGAATGAATACATTTATGAAGAGTAGATACTTATATTGTGGCAACTGAAAGTTTCTTTTGTGCAGTAACTTCATATTCCAAACATCGTAAAAAAAGAAACAGTTAGCAAAGATGTCTTCTAACAGTTTCAACACTCACATAATAAATACTTTAAATATAAAGCAAGAACTGTACCTTGTATTACATTCAATACTTCATTAGATGATCGTTTCCCCATAATAATAAGGAAAAGTGGAAACTGGTCTGTCTTCTGAGTTCGAATTGTTTGGGCTACAACACTCCCGAAGTGTCTAGTGCACATTGTCAGAAACCTATGCGGGAAAAAAAAGTAGTTACTATCGTAGAGGTGTTTTTGAAGTTAGTTTTTAAAAAATAATTATGCTAAATTCAGCAGTTTAACTGAGTGTTATTCTCTGTTTAACATCTAGGCTTCTGTATTTAATTCTAGAGCTTGTTATCCCTTTTTATGGTGGAATTATGAGAATATTTACAAATATCATAGACCCCATATTGTCTAAATGAAAACAATTAATAACTGGTTGAGACAGTGATTTAACAGAGAATTCTACTTCCTGTTACACTATTCTGCAGGCTATAATTCAAAACTACTCACCCAAAAAATCATGCTAAATCAATTGTCAAAAACTTCTACAGAGAAACTAAATAGACCCATACTCCAGTAAACATGGCGAAGTACAAAAATAGTGTAATTTCATATAAAAGCATAATTTAATAATGAAAGATCAAGGAATTGTTTTTATCAGTCATAGAATTAAAAGGCGATACTTCAGAATTGTGTTTTCTTTTGTACTAGGACCCTGACAGTGACATACTTACCAGTGGAGTCTAAAAACAATAATTCTATGCTTTTGACCAAAAAAAGCTCTCGGATATTAGCATACAGAAGTCTAGCATTAGTATTCTTAACACGATCTTGAATAAATGAAAAAACTGATAAAGCTTTTCTCTTCCATTAGAGGACTGTTTGAAATTAGCATTTCTTTCAAGAGAAAAGGGTAGCTTATGATATGTTTTCAGATCTGATGGTAAAAAGTAAATGTCATAATAATAATGAATTATGAAAGACCAAATGCAAATATAGAATGCTTTAATAAGATCCAATTTAATAAAGTCTGTAAAAATAATGGACTTTTAATAACACGGGTCACAAAAGGCAAAACAGTGGAAATTCTGCGGACTAGCCACTGGTACTGGCTTATTAATTCTTAATTATGTTCATGAAAGGCAACTTAAATCGTGTGTTTTCTTATGCCTTATGATAATATTTTAGGTAACAACTACTCTGAAATGTATGCTCTAACTGAAGAGCAAAGTCCTGCTGTCACATGCGTTAGAAGCCAAATCTATTTGAAAAGACAAACTGCATTAAAATGTCAAGCGCTCCAAGTCATTTCTTCTCAAAGATACTGAAAAGATTCAAAATTGCCATTTTTTAATCAACATATATCATAGCTAATAAAATGGCTAAAACCTGATAAGTCTGATGAGTACAACATTGGGCTTGTTCAAGGCACCTGAAGTATATTAAAAAAAACCCTCCTCAGAGAAAATCTATGGTATAGCTATGGCCATAGCTGGATGGAAGGCAATGAGCAGGGGCAGGCAGCAAATATTTCGAAGCCATGAATGTTACTGGCAAATACCTTTCCCTGCCTCTGATTCTCTGTCTTCTGCAATTCAGAACTATCACACAGAAAGACAATGTCAAAAATGCCAAATAGGGACTGCTGTATCAGAAACAGCTACGTAGAGACTTGCCATCTCGTAAAGATTAAATAAAATGTCCATAAAGTCTGGACATCTAAACTCTTAAGCCAAATCATGTGGGTGTTTTATTTTTGCTTTTCAAGTTGGGAATACATAAGTGAAATCTTGGCCTCACAGAAGTCAATGGTGATCTTTCATGGCAATATGATTTCTGTGAGTTCAGGATTTCACTCCTGGAAGTAATAAAAACAGTGGTCAATTGAACTGAAGTGCTGAAACCTGTGGATTAAAACTGTTTAACAGTCTTCAAGATGCCACAGAAGAAAAGTACTCAAGTTTTCTGGCAAAACAAAATATTTAACTGTAGGTGAAAAAGTGCTGTAGAGAATATTGCTAGAAGGAATGAAACTAAGAGACTATTACCATACTATAATTGCACTAGTCAAAGGTGTTGGCTTGGTTTGCTGTTGGTTTTTTTTAATCAGTTCTGTATTTAGTGAACCCATAACTCAGTCTCATTATATACTTTTATAGGTATGGATTTTGTATGCAGAGAATTCTGAATGAAGTAGGTATTTCAGTACATTAAAATATCTCCCATATAATTTTTTTTTCCATGAGATGAATTTTTATACATGGAACTTCTGGCTGACTACATAGAACCTAACAGATGGTACCTCGGGGTCCTCTATAACTGAGGCTGGGAACAGGTTTCAGCTCCTTGGTTTCAGAAGACAGCAGGTCATACCAGGCTGTCATAAGGGTATGCACACTCTCCTGGTTGTGTAATGGCAGAACAGATGCCAGATGCCAACATGTCCTATCATGATGTTGTTTTTTTTTTTCTTGGAGACACTTCTTAAAGCCCCTGGTGACATCCGTCCTACTCTTTTGAATCGCCTTCCTCCTCTGCTGCTGTCGCACTCTGCTCAGCTCGCAGGGAGAGCGGCCAGCTCGCTCATGTACCCGTAAGAAGAGCAGCTCATGCCAGTCCTGACCCCAGTGCCACAGATGTGCCCCTGTTGCTGTCAAGCAGCCTCTGTCTGTCTTGGGGGAGGAATAAGAAACAACTCTTCCTCCCAGCACTTCCAACTCTGAATAATGAATATCCAGACTGCAGCATGGGCAGCTGCGGTGAGGATATTCATGGGGGATGAGCGAGCTGGTGGTTATCAATGCACATCCTCAGTGCAGAGCGAATATACACAAGAAACTCTTCTCACTAACATGATCCATCAAACTAGATCCTGCCCTTTGGAACCAAGTAAGACCCCACTTGTCTGTTGAACTAAAACACAGTAAAGCTAACAAAAATGTGAAGGTAGTCGAACGATACAACACTGAATAAAGAGACAGCAGCAGCAATCTCCAACGCCAACACCGTATAACTCCTGTTCACCAGCCATTACTCACTCACACACGTGCTTTTCACCAGGTCAGATCGTTATGCACTCAGCAAGTACTCACAACATGTCTCTTCATTTTACTAGATGGGTAGGAACTGAGTTTTCTTTCATGATCCCCATTCAGTTTTCTCATGCCTTTGAATAGATTTTGCAACTACTTAACTAATTTTGCACTGTTTTTCTTTTTCTGCCTGTACTGATAATGTATTTGCAGACCTTTCTACTTGCTTCCACATTCACACCCAGCAAAAGAAAAAAAAAAAATCTCCTTTGTGCTAATATTTACTGTCAGAAGTATGTGAGCAGGACCAAAACAATTTGGTGCAATAACCAGCATCTTGTTCTATACATCACTAACAAGGGATTTTCTTACTTTCATCTAAATAGAAGTGTGCCAGATCTTTCGGTGGCATCTCCAGAGCTGCCAAGAGAACTGCCTGTGGAGCGCATCAAAGAGCCAGATGTCCCTCCAGGGAGAACTGTTTTCCACAACACACTGGATTACTGTGATCTCCAACCAAAAGCGGGAATAGAGGAATGCTGCCAGAAAGGGAGGGCAAATGGCACCCTACTAGTCCTTTTATTTTTAAATTACAAAAATATTCAAGGAGGTACAAGTATGACAAAGGCAAAAAAGAATTTTATGAAGGAAAAAACCATTTTAAAAAAATCTCAGAAGTTAGAAGAATAAAGTTCATCAAGAAAAGTAATAGTTTTGGCAGGCCGCATCATTTCCTTGGTTCTTCCATGACTTGCTAGCAATGAAACTGGCAGTTATTAAAGCTACAGAATAAACATGGGCACTGACCATGGCTTGACAAGTACAGAAACAAACCCTAAAAACAATCCAAACTTCTCTTACTTTTTTAAATGTAGATTGAACAGGTAGTAATTCTTGGACATAGTTAACTCCTTAGTTAAAAGCAGCACACAGGAAAAATTATTCTAGTGAAATGGAGATGGTAATTTGGGGGTTGCTGATCACTGCACAGCAGTTATCCCTCCGTGTGCGCTCTGAGACAACTTATGCGAAGGGTTTTCATGTTTGTAGCACGTTAGTTTCCCAGAGAAGAACGTTATCATTCCCTACCAGCTAATATGTGATACATTATATTACAATACACTCCTGGCATAACTTTTTAGTAATTTTATCATAAAGTGCAATTTATTTAATATTACTTAAAAAGAGCTCCTAGAAGGCATCTATGAAAAAACAACAGCTTTAAAAATCTACTGAAAAAAAGTTTAAAATATTACTTAGTTTCAAAACCAAAGGGAATACTTCTTACAACTTAAATCTGTGGTCTGCCATAGCTCCTGACCTCAGATGCGCTGCGTAGAACTTTGTGAATGCTGGGAGGCAGCAAGAATATGTTTTTGTGAGAACGTGCAGCTTTTAATTTTTATCAACAAAAGTGGCCACCTCTGGCCAAAGTGCTGATCATCCAAAGTGTTGATCTCTCAGCTCAAGATTTTTTTAATCTCCAGAAAGCTTTTGATTTATATGATACCTGTTTACACCACAAGATACGTATTGCCTCTTGGGGGGGGAGCCCAAAGGAGAAAGCCAGCCCCTAGGCGGGAGATGGCACCTGTTCCTGACGGGAGGTGTTTCGTCATTACGATGACTGACACTATCTCCTTGTTTCTTTATGTATCTCCTGCTTGTGTATTATGTTGTCTCACGTTTTTGTCATTCATATGGACAGGATCTACTGCAGTCAAGTTCGGATCCGTGATTACACAAGATCCCCCCTTACCACACCATGAATATGAACAAACAAACAAAAAAGCTATGATGCCGAATACTTTAGAAAAATGTAAATATCCCTTTAATATCTCAATTCAAACATTTTAGTAAGCTAAGACCATCTCTGGTCTCCAGTCCCTAAAGGGGACACAAGGTAGAAGCATTCACTGGCTCCCAAACTGTCGTGTTGTATTTTCCAATGTGAACTGGCTCAAAGTGATTCCTACTCTTACATAGTAGAAGCAGAATTTACAAAGAATTGAAGAACTGAGGAGGAATTACAGGAAGAACTGAGCAAAGAACTGATGATTCTGAGCAACATGAGTCCTCTGCATTTCCTTTAAAAATCACCACGCTGCTGCCCTTGGCCTTGATCCAGCAGAAGGACTCTAAAAGCACAGAGGAATTCACTCTCCTTTCTCTTTCCACTCAGAAAAGTGGCAACCCTCATGGATTTTAGACACGGACACCACCTACCAGTCAGAACTGAAACCAAATATCAACTCCTGGATGCCTGTCCTCTGTTGCGGTACTGATTTTCAGTGGCCTACTGGAATCAAACTGATGATACAATCTGAGAGGATGAATAGCTCTGCATACAGCCCCAAATTAATCTACCTTCTCAAGACATTATGAAGAAAATTAAAATGTCAAACAGCCATGGCATCGTATAGTTTCAGAAAGAGTAACTAAACCTAAATTGCTAATTCTAGCTCTTTTTTGTTAATCATGTAAACCTGCAGAAGGAAACTAATGCAGAGCAAGCTGCGTATTGTACATCGTGGTGTACTCCTGCAATGTGCAAAGAGGGACAACTTCTGCTACATTTTGAATGTTTTATGTATGTTTAGACTAAAATTGAAAGCTTTCCTTTGCTTTCGCTTTCTTAAACTCTCCCCAGCATCTTAAAGTTAATTAGTAATTTTATTAGCAAATCTGTCTAAGGCACTAAAGGGCAAGTGATCTTCCATACAGAGAGAACTCTGCTCTCAAACAGATAGATAAAATGTATTAAAATAAATATAAAAAATTGCATAGGATTTTAGATCAATTTTTCCTTATTTTCTGTACCAACATAAGTAACAGATCTGGTTATTTGTTACAGTCTTACTCACATAAATATTCCTGTAGTTACTTTTAATTTTTACACACTCTTGGGAAAACTTTGGAAGAGTTCTTCCTAAAATGAGGCCCTTTGGCACACAGTGTCCACTATGCTTCTTGCAAAGGACATCTTAACAGAAAGGCTGCACTTGAGATGGTTTTTGCTGTATCATGTCAGCCTAAAGTCCTGCTCAAACAGCAGCAGCAGGACAAAATCTGACAACTTCTAATATCTATTCCTTTTCAGTCTGAACTGGTGTTCAGTCCACAACGGGGATGATTTTGGGCAAAAAAAGTGTCATTTACTTAGGGCCAGATACTTCCCAAGACCAACCTTACTTTAAGAAACTTTAAAACTTCAGAAATGGCTGTGGAAAACATGTAACTTCTTTCCTGAGCATGAAGAAAACAATGACGAGTATTAAACATGCAAGATTTCTGATTATTTTAAATAATAATTATATACTGTGCAAAGTCAACATAAGACATATTAAAACGTTAATGTAAAAATAACATTTTTGTATTAGGTATTTACATTTTTTAAAAAAGTAAAAGCTGAGGTCATGAAATGGTGTATTAATATAAGCTTGCTCTCCATGGTCTCCATAATACAGAGTTACTGTCTTAGCCACACCAGTAGTGTCGTAACTGTTGGCTCAAACATAAGGGGGAACGAGCAACAGATACGAGACATGGTTTAAAGATGTATAAAGCATCTGAATCAAATGATGTGGATATCCTCTTTAATGTCCACACGCTAAATACCAGGGATTCAGATGTAAAAAGCATGATTTTATCCACTTTTTCTTTATGCGTGTGTAAAGCCTAGATGAGTGGGTTATCCATCTCTTCATAGAACATGGAGGATCTAATTTCATCCTGCAAGGTTCAAACAGATTAGGTACATACTTTATAACCCAGTTAAGTCTAAAACACATCCCTCTAGAAACTCATTAATCTATCCTTTCAGATACTACTAGACACCAGACAAAATCATTGGTAAAAATATAAATAAAATATATACCTGGACCCCTTGCTAAAATGCTGTACTAAAAATGGAAAACACCAGATGCATCTGCATATCAGTCATAGCTTTGATTAATGCCCATCACATTAGAAAGGCATGTAACATATGATTTGTTACGGAATATCCAAGGCTTGCTACAGGTAGATTTACTAATAACCTAAATAAAAACAGAGAGGATGTTTAGTTACGCTACAGATGTTAGTAAAGTGGGAGAAGCTACAAGCACACTGGCAGACAGTGAAAGAATTCAGATTAATCTTCACAAATCAGAGAAATGTCCTGAACAAGTAAAATGCAACTCAACAAGGCCAAAGAAAGTCTCCACTTGGAGGAGGAACAATTGCATAAATACAGAAAAAGAATCAAGCAGTAAGGGAAGAAAAAAAGTCATGATGTGAAGACAACAAGCATCATATTGGGGTGAGTAAATGAAAGCATGGTTTGTACAACACAAAATAATCCTGTTTCTGTACTTAGCCCTGAGAAGGCAGTTTTAGGCACAGTGCATCAGTAAAGGTGTAGACCAATTACAAAAGGACCATGTGAAGGTCGCAGTAACAAATATCTACAAAAGGACAAGCTACAAGCAAATGCTGAAGGAATCACGGTTGCTTAGTCTAAGAAAATCACAGGAAAAACCAGCACCATTTAAGTCTGAAGAACAAAACAGCAGAAAGACGATACCTCATTGTCTACTGAGTGGTCCAAGATGTAACTGCCATTGACCACTGCAAGAGAAACTTTGGTTAAATATTAGTGTGAACTGCCTAAAGGCAGTGAAAGTCAAGTATTGGAACTGGTTATGGAGAAATGCTGAGAAACCTCCTTCACACCCAAGATTAGATCAGTCGGGAATGATGCAGGTACAGCCGAACCTTCTGGCCAAGCATGGACTGAACACTCTTATTTGCAGCTCTCTGAGACCCACAGACAGTCAGAACGGTGACAAACAGGAGAGGCGAGAGGTCAAAGTGGAGTTATCCTAACCTAAAGAAAGAGGATAGGTACCTGCACCTCTGCAGAGAGCTTGTCCACATGAGGCACCTGGCAGTACCAAAGAGATTTATTCACGCCTTTCAGCTGCATTTTGGTACAAATGATTCTGACTCTGCCAGCTCAATGATTTCTTCTGATGGCTGACTTAGATGCATCTAAATTTCTCTACAGCTTCAATTCCATCTGCCATTAGACTTCACTGGCACAGTGGTAGACTCCAGTAGTTAGACGGACCTGTGAATGACAACTTCTTCCTCAAAGACGCCCAGCAAGTCTGTCTTGACTACCTGTCTTACTGCCTTCACCTCTTTTACACAGGGCACTACAGGGTTTTATTCTTTCACCTTTTCTGTTCAACAAGCTTAACACACTATGCTGTAGTTTGAGTACAGTGGCACAGAACTTGCTTTAGCATTTGGTTTCATAGTGGGGACAAAATATATGCTTACAAATGTATCAGTTTAGTTTATTCCTGTGGTTTAATTTTTTTTTTCCCCACATGACCTTAAAAGTATTGCTGTTGGCACACAAAATGATGCACTGAAAACCTTAATCACATCAACAGAGAGACTGCTGTCTATTTATAGTTGAATATTGCGGAGACACCTATATTTTACTAATCACAATCAGATTAAAATGCATTCTCTGCTGGCTTTTAGTTTTCCAAATTTGGACATTTTTAGACTACTAACATGAAATTACCTTGAAGTACATAAATATTTAAGCAGGGACAGTTTACCTTTTCTGGTGGGTGTATAATAAACAGTTTAACCATCATCTATATACAGGCTGTTTTGTTCTCCATCTAAAGAGACAATCACCTTTTATCGTTTTCTTTTTTTCTTCTTTTCAGTGCTATTAGGAAACTACTCACAAGTGCAAGCCCGAACAATACTATGCAGTAATTATGACTAGATGACAAAGAGATGCGAACAATTACTGAGCCCATTTTGAAACCCTACACTAATAAAGTCATTAGATGCTGCCCTTGCCATGAGCCTTCTAAAAGCTTCTGAAGTTACAAGAACACACGGCATTGTTCGTTAGGACAATTGCTGCTGGCAGAATGCAAACCTTGAGTTAAACCATGCTGCAAATTGATCTTGACATTCTGTTAAGACCGCCACTAAAATCAAAAGCAAAGGAGAAAAGGAGAAAATGAGCGGGTGGGATGTAATCATGGAACAGAAGGGTTCCCTCCTCACCTTCTTTCCTCTTCCTCCTCAAAACAAACCATACAGAAAATGACAAAATCGCCTGGTGTTTGAGAACCTTTATTTTTAAAACACTCATTAGACTTTTGACCTGTTTTTATTGACTGGCACTGTATTGCTATTAAAGTAAATTAAGTAAAATATTGCAAAATACAATAGATAAGGTTTTCACACCATTCTGTGAAACCTGTTAAGGATTTAGAGCCCAAAGAACACATCCAACAGTTTTGCAAGCAACATATACAGAATCTATGGCTACTCCTGAAGAGGCAGCAAGAAACTAATTCCCTGAGTCCAGCTCTCACAGACCCCACACCTGCAGTATATTTGCTGAAAGATCAAATAGGATTGGGGAGCTGGAGTAATATGGTCAACTGGTCTTCATCCAGGCATGCATCATTCAGTAGGTTAGTATTAAGGGTCAGCAACTGTGAATATGGCTAATTACTTGAAGATGGAAATTGCAGGTGAAGACAACCTGCTGCTGAGAAGCGCTTTAGTCAATTAATTCTTTTCTTACAGCAAAGTGAAAAACTATCATTTGAACATTAAAACTAACAAGTACCTGTCATCAGAGCTGAGAAAAATTGGCAGCATCCTGAAATACAGCGCCCAAGGGCAACAAGATACCAAAAGCTAAAACACTGCTACAGACATTCGAGTCACTGGTTTATGGTTTTGGCATTGCTTTGCTTGGCAAACACTATGCACATTGGAAATCTGTTAATGTTATGCATAATCTAAGTTTGTAAATGCTATGTGTACAAACATAAGGGTATGTGTGCATTTGCAGGTATATATGTATGTATATATATTCACTATATATCCATCCTGGATACGAATATATTATATTAATGTATTGACAAGTTCAGTTAGGCAGGTGCTCATATACATATATATTCACATATATATATATACACCTCCCATACACACGCACATAACTGTATTAGAATAATAGTATTCAGTCAACTCTCTGAAGTCAGAAAATGACAAAACTGCAGCTGGCTCTCCTGCTTCTCCACCCCATAACCTCTCCAGAAACCTGAGGGATCACTTAGCCCACGCGATGGCCCTACGCAGCTGGTGAGCTGCTGCAGCCGCGTGCTGGGACCAGAACTGTCAGCACCACTGCTGTCAATCACCACCACCACTACTGCCCTGACACCTCCCGCAAGCGCACTGCTGCTGTTTGGAGTGGCTTGGTGGCAAATCTCCACAGCAAGCTGTGGAAGGAAAACTGATTTTTTAAGCTTATGATTCACCCCAAATCGAATGGAATAAAATAAGGAAGTAAAAGATATACCTGTCACTTTGTGGGTTTTTTGCTCCTTTGACCATGGACAACGTAAGTTACAAGAATATTCCAAACAGCTGCTCACTAAACTGAAGTCTAAACTATAGGAGATAAAGCTTTCAAGTAGATTCCTTAACCGTATTACAAAAGCACCATGTTATTTTCCTAAATGAAAGCTATTTATTTTGTTATAGCCTTTTGTGCCTTCTATTATGATTTCTTTTTATTCTAGTAATGAAAAGATTCATAATTTGCAGCACTTACCCAAAGTAATTGCTCCCTTTCCTGCAAACCTCATGTCAGAGGTAATTAAAAGCTGTGGAAGCCAAAACAAAACATCCTCCTAACTGCATTAACTAGAGTTCTCCTTCAGTTTGACAAAGTAACAGTCCTGGGTGGCTGTAGTTAGAAATTCTTAAATATCTGACTCCCAAAGTTGTGATGCTTATGCTCTTGCACTACTGCTAACACTTACCCTGGCGCTTGCACACAGCATTTTACTTCTACTTACAGAACTCTCTTCACTCTGTTGCAATGGATGTTGAAGGACAAGACTGAGAGAATCCAGCTGAAAAGTGCTAGTGTACAGTAATGCAGGATTCAAAGCACATCCCTACATCAGGGTCAGCCAAGAAACATATTAAAAATAGGAAAAATGACAAGATTTTGGAGCTGGTTTTGTTCTACAGTATTTAGGAGGGACCACCATTTCACTAATGAGAAGGATGGAAACTACTACTAAGACTGTTTTTGGAACAGATCGACATCCACAGATGTAAGAAAGAGGACAGCAAAGAGCAAGAGAAAAATCAGAATAATCAAAATTTTTTGGCTTATATGAGAAAGTATGTAAATCTGTTTGAAATCATTCATGCTGTGCTACAGTACTCGTCTTTTACTACCAACACTGAGGCATCCATACTGATGGCTGTAAATAAAGTGGGCCTGGTTCTTCTGCCTTCCCACCCTGGCTTCTCCACTAATGCAATTGTAACAGCACATATAAATTGCTTTTGGGCTACACCAGCACGCAAAAAGCAGTTCCTTCTCTTGTTCTTGCCGTTGTCTTCTCACCATTCAAATAAAGAGCTATGTGCAACTGTATTTGTGGGGATACAGAAAAGAATAGGCTCCAAGACCGCTGTCGTTGTGTTCCACAAGGAAGGAAAACAATTAAACAGAGGTGCTGTGTATTTATTTACGGGAATGCCTACAGTGCATTGGCACTTTCCAAATGGAGAAGGAAGCACCATGGCCCCTCCAAAGAGATCACAGTCTAAGGAGCAGGATGTGACACTAAACACAACCGAGAAATTATTCTAATTCGAGCCGGCATGCCTTGTTTACCCCTGACTATTTTTT
>Ga0181612_157666_pt1 | contig 12612 bp, 9 predicted proteins | sample HoacroProtozoa21_FD_119630 | JGI IMG/M metagenome (GOLD analysis project Ga0181612, IMG submission 119630) | Hoatzin crop microbial communities from Cojedes, Venezuel. Combined Assembly of Gp0051906, Gp0051904, Gp0051908 | reverse complement strand
GTGGACGCTTGCAGCGCAGGCCGGTTCCCACAGCACCCCGCTGATCCCCTGTGAACAGATTCGCAGCTCCCCGCTGGCTGCAGGAATGGATTGCTTGCCCCATCCTCACCCGCCACTGACAGCCCTCATAATAATAACCTGCCCGGGAGGCGAGGGACGGCGACGGGTTTCTGACAACTCATTAGCCTGAGATACGGTCGGTTCCTGACAGGGATCGCCACCACCGCCGCAGAGAGGAGCGAGACGATGCCGGGCAACTCTGGTCGGACATTTTTGGGGCCATCATTTCCCAGAAAAGTTACCTTTGTCCTCAGGAAGGAGCGCCTGTGGAGGGTGGCTCCGTGAAGAATCCTGAGGGGGGGAAAACTAGAAAAATCGGCAGTGCAAGAAGTGCTGAGGAGAAAAATGAGGCCAGGAGGGGGTCGTATGATGCTACAGTGAGACCACAGCTGCTCAGAGGGACGGGACGGGAGGCTGCCCTCGGCTTGGGCACGCACATGCACATCGTCACCCTCCGGGCAGCAGTTCGGTTCTGAGGTCCTGGGTCTGATTTCTGTAGTGCTGCCTCTCTTCCTCCTTTGGCTTCACCAGGACATCATGATGAAGGTATCAGTCTGGGAAAAGAAATCAAGAAAAGAACTGGAAAGAATCTATTAAATGTTGCTTTTCACTCTTCTCTGCAGTTGGTCATCTAAAACCCAGGTGCATTGAGCTACCCTGTGATTTTTTGGCCCAGTCAAGAACCGCATGTGAGTTTCTGCTCACTCCCCTGTGTCGCTGGCATGGTAGACAGGACACTGCTGACTCTGGTAGAAATGCCTTTGGCGTGTAACTGGTCTGTGAAAACCACCAACTCGAAGTTCCTCAGGCTGGTTCTGCAGGGGGGATATGGAGGGCTGTCCGTGAAGAGCCATTTTTTTCTGGCTGTCGTGGAATGTTGTTACCTTACTTCCAGCTTAGAGTGATGCTTGAAAAGGAGAGATCTTCACTCAAAGCAGCCAAAAAAAGCGATGTGGAGTAGGTTGATCACTACAGGCAAGAGAAGCTCTTGCTTCCGATGGGATGGGAGCAAGACATGGGGAATCTTAAAGGAGTTCGCATGTTTTGCCTTTGCTACATGTGTCTTGTGTGATAGCAGAGGCAATTTCCCATGCAAACTGAAACCTTGGACTGCACGTCTTCTAACTGATGTTTTCAAGTTTAATCATTAGACTCAGAAAGAGCAAAACAGTTGAGTTATAAGGTCTTTGTCTGTCTGCATACAGGTAGGCAATGAAAATTTAATGACTTTTCTACCAATTTTCGTGCAGAAACAAGAAATGGCTTCACTAAGAGGAGTCATTTTCAGCACTACTGCAGAGAAATGCTGTCTGCCAGGAATGGAGACAGTCATGCTAAAGCAAATGCCAGCGAGACTCAATTTGACAACAAAGAAAGTAAAAATCAATTCAGGCCATGAATAAGTAAATAAATAAAAAGAATCATCACAGTGTGCTTTTCCCATAGCTCAGCTGCTTTGAAAATAATAACAAAGACTTTCTTAACCACAGCTCTCAATGTACTCAAGCACTGTGGTCAGGGAAGGCTCACAGCTATTGCTGAAGTCTTGGGGGGATGTAAAATTGCAAAGAAATAACTGCTGTTTCCGAAGGGAGGGAAATGGGAAGGGATGAATCCACATGCAGTGGTCTAAAACTGTGTTATTTTATTGTTTCTGTCTTCTAAACAGCCTGTCTTGTGGGCAGGACTTCAGCTGTGGTGATATGGAGATATTCCAGGCACACTGGAGACATTCCAGAGCCGCTAATAGTCCCCTTTAGTCATGGGAGCAACAACACGTAGTAAATCATATTGAAGGCCAACGAAAGGTTTTTAACAACTTTATTAATGAACTGGAAAGGGAGGAGCACGCCAATGACATTAGCAGAAAATGTTAAATTTGGATATGCTGCAGGCAGAAAAATTGCTCAAAGACAAATGTGGACATTAAAATGATCAGGCAGAACTAATGTAAAGTCATTCAGTTTCAGGAACTGTAACTGTTGAAAAGGAAGCCAGATGTATAGGTCTAGGTTTTACATCGCTCCTCGCAACACAAGCAGTCTGTCCAGCAAGCCAGAGGAACTGACCTCCGGTAAAAATAGAGGCCCAGCAGATGTACATCAAGGTGACATCACCTGCAGGCAAGTGACAACTGGTACCGTCCTGCTGGCCTACAACATAGCTACTGATGGAAAAAGGTGCAAAGAGAGAGAAAGAAAACTAAATTAATCCTAATTAAAAGGCTGGCTGACATGGTCTAAGGCTATCGTGTGATACTGCTAAGTAAACAAGGCACATGTTCCCAGATTATCTTGAGAAAGGCATGAAAAACCCCCTAGATGCAGTTCGTCATGGGAGACTCAAACGGGAGAGGGATGAAATGGCTGTGGAAGTGGATACGTTCTTTGCCAAAGACAGGGGAAGTCAGACCCTGCTGTTGGGTTAATCCACAGAAGTGTCTTGTCCTTCCCACCGGGAAGGTTCAGTTGCTAGAGGGAGAAACTCTGCCTTTGTGAAGAAGGAATTCTGATCAGCGGTGTAGGCAGGAGTGCAGCTGAGGTTCTGTACACAGTGAAACAGTCTTGGGCGGGAGGCAGCCACATACAACTGAGGGACTTTCCTCTGGAAACCTTCCTCTGGGGGATTCACTGATGACACCGGGGCCAGTTTTCTGGAGTGGGTTCATATTCCTGAATTGCCTTTAAGCACACAGTACGAAGCATAGAACCAGCTTTATTATCTATTTCCAAGGACCTCTAGCTTACCAAACTATTATCAGGGACGCTTTCTTCACGTACTAGAAACTTGCTCATGCAGAAAAAAAAAAAAATTTACCTGACTGTGAAAATGCAGATTCTGTTGGATATATTTGTCTTTAAATGTTTTGTAAATAACAGTCTTCTTGGGTGTGGAAATTTCTTCTAGGATGGAAAATACTGATCTCCCTGGAGATGATTGTGTATCTTCGAGTTGCCTTCAAATTTGAAAGTGGTTGCACTCTTACTAAAGGCTGTTGTTTGAAGTGGTCGCTGCACTTGGACATGGGTGGACTCCAGCTGATGGTGCCACAACTTCTAACAGAACAGCCATAACTAGAAAAAAGGTGCTTTGCTTCAAAGTTCATTTTCAGCACTGATTTTGAAATAGGCTCAAAAAGACTGAGGAAAAAGGAAATACACGACTTGACTGGGCAAAAAGAGACATAGTCCAAACGAGCGAAGACTTTGGTGCTGCATCTCAGAGCCTCTAACAGAACTGTGCTGGTTGCAGCCCCTCAGTGACAAACACATCTTAAAATCTCAGATAAAAGATCTCTACCAATATTCTCCTCACTGTGATCCAGACCGCAGATTTGCAAGTGAGGTGGAGTCCAATGTTTGAAGCCAAAAGTGCCTGGTGAAATGCGGGAGTCTGGAGGGGAGCGAGTCAGCGGGAATCCTCAGAGGAGGAGAGTCCTGTAGAGGAGACTGATGCTAAGGGCCACTGCCTCTGTGAATGCGACAAACAGTGGCTCATCTGATATTCCTCAGGGCAAAGGAGGGAGTTGTTCTTACGTTTCCTAGTGTGTGAACAGCTCCACTTTCTGGGTGCGTGTTCATATGGAAGTACAGAAGACAAGGAAAAAATGGTTTCAGGAGGTGAGTCTTCGTGCTTTGTGATATGGAGGCTACGTATAAAATGTATTTTAATAATGTTTGGAAAGACTTCACAGTGAGCCATTTCGACATGTTCCACTGAGACTACTTTTCAATGGGAAAACACACATGTAAAGAAAAAAAAAAAGAGGATGTTTTTCAAACTGTCCAGGAGATGTTTTTGGCTTTCGTACACTTCCTTCTAGGGCCATTAAACACTCTTTCCCAAGGCACTTCTTTCACTGCAGCAGGCTGAATGAGTCCAGAAAAGAGGGTAGCCCCAAGCTCTCGGTGCCATTTCTGACGTATAATATTTTAGATACCTCAGACATTTCTCCGTCAAGCTCTCTGAAGGCAAGAACTGTTAAATCACATCTGTAAACCGAAGCATGGAGAATTCTTTACATGTGTAAAATTCCTTCTCATTACGTAGAGAGAAATAGTTTACAGACTGCTCTAAGTACAAGGCAAATAACTCACCAGAACACTAGGAATAGTATATACAAGCCTCTTAGCCTTGATAATCTTGTTGGCAACAAATGTCTCAATGGCTTGACTGGATTACTTGAAATTAATTAAATTAAATACTGTGTTTTGTTCATCAGCTGAGAGATTTCTTCTAAGCATTCCAGTCCCGAAACATCTACATATAAAGAAGAGAAAGAAAAGAAGGCAAAATAGCACATAAAGGGGATTTAATTCTCTCTTAAACAGAAATGCAAATAAAGGGATTCTGGCTAGCTTGTGAGATCCCTGCTCAGCGAGATTAATGCTGGAGACTGGACAGGAATGATATGAGCACACATTTCTAAGAGCATCCATGTCACCCAGAGATGCAAAACTGGGGGACATCCATGGTCGTACTCAGAAGACACAATAAATTATTGTTTAGTACTTACATAGGGAAATGTCAAGAGATCAGATCAGATCAGAATCTGGATTCTCACATGCTAGGCTGAATTTACACATATGAAGACACCCTCTTGGAAAGCTACTCCCCTCTTGAAAACTTGAATTTCTCTCCTGAAAGAATACTTTTGAGATAGATGAAACATACTATGCTGTGTACATCCACTGGTGCATGAGTTTGAGTGCTGTCTGACATATTTTCAAACATATCAAGCTCCGTGTATTCTTTGTGCAGTCCTGCTGAGACAGCAAATCATAGAATCGTAGAATAGTTTGGGTTGGAAGGGACCTCTAAAGGTCATCTAGTCCAATCCCCCTGCAATGAGCAGGACCATCTTCAACCACATCTGGTTGCTCAGAGCCCTGTCCAACCTGATCAGTCCCTGGATAGATGCCTGCACTGCACCACGGAGTGGTAGGCTCCTGTATTTTATTTCCTCCAATGTTCCCTGCATCATGTCCGTACCCTGGTCGGAGGCAGTGGTTGCCTGGTCCGTGATCACGGAAGTCCGACAGTAGAAGATTTTGATCCAGGGAGCAGCCAGAGTGCTGTGTCGCAGCCACAGGCTAAACCTCACAAGGTTTTTTTCCCTGGACACTACCTTTGTTTTCCACCCATAAGTTTTGCTCAGGTGGCTTTTGCAATCTCCATGTACAGGCCCTGGAGTTCCTGACCTTCCTCTCAGCAGGGAGGCCGGACCGTGCTGCACCTTCCCAGGCTGCTCTGTAGCACTGGTTGCTCCAGTCACTAGGCGCAGTGCGGCGCAGTCCCATGGGCACCTATTTCTGGACAGGATGGCCAGGCCTGTGCTCGGCAAGGCCATCGGTGGAATCCCTCCCCGCTGATGTCAGGTGCCACTGTCCTCCCAGACACATCGTCCCCCCTGCAAGTGCTGACGCCCGTCGTGGGACCCCAGGCATGCCGTGTTCTTACACGCTCAGAGACGGGTGTTGAAAGGCATGTTTTTAGAGTTACTAGCCATTTTTGTCTGAATCATCTGCTCTGCTGTGTGCTTTCTTCCTGTCTCTCGTTCTCACAAACAAGGAAGAAACCAAGGTTTTGCAAGCCAAGTCTAATCCTGTTTACCTGATGCTTTTAACTCCTGTATTACTAGTTCAAAGCATGTGTCCAAATTTAGAAGCAAGACTTATACAAGCTCAGGCTTAGCACTCATCAGATCTCACTAACTAAGCATGCTCAGGCCTGGTCAATACTGAGTGGAAAGTTGTCAAAAAATTATCTGCCTTAGCTAGGAGGGGTCTCCGAGACTTTGCTCAGTAATCAGCTGCTGTCCTGGCCACACTTCGCTTCACAGTCTTGAACGTCTGGAGCAGAGTTTGGTTTATTACATGCATAGTGCTTCAAACTCATTTTTCCGTGTGACAAGGGAAAGCCAGCCTGATTCTGAAGACCAGCACTGGGCTGCTTGGCATTTAAATCCCCAAATTCCCATCCAAAGGACAGAGAAGGACTTTGCTGCTGCAGAACATGCATGCTGGCCATCTGCACGGTGCCAGCTCCTAGTGCCCTCCCCTGAATATGCAATGGAAGTGCTGATGGTTCAGGCTGGGCTGTTGCAGATGCGTATTTATCATTGGTAAAATACCGAAATATTTTTTGCTAGAGGAAGAACTCTGACTGAGGTATCAGGCTCCAAAGAGGAGAGTGATCTCTTCTTTTCTGTATTGTTTCTCCTGCTTATCCATCGGATCCCTACGGTCATCTGGGCGTGCTGCAGTTACACATTTCTCACGTCTGAGTGAAGCTCAGCCTCTGTTTAAATGGCCAGCGTGAGACCCACGAACGACCTCCGTAAGACTCCAGTGTGAACCAGATTTATCCCTGTATAGCTGATAGCTGACTTGGGCCCTAAAGAAGGTTTTGCAAACAGCTTAGGGTTGGTGATTACAACACAAGTGGTTGTAATAAAGCATTTTGCATAAAAGACACTATTTTGCCAACGACAAAACCCTCTGCAGTTGTAGAAAGGTAAGTACATGTACATGCAACACTTGCCAGCAGACTTTCTGCTACGAAATTTTAACAACTCTGTAACTCCCTAACTATGTTGCAAACACAAAGCTCAGCCCATCAGGTGACAGAAATGCCCACCAGGTTCATCATCTTTGCCACAGAATTGATGTCTGGTCCAAAGCAAGCCAGGATCAACGTCTTGAAGTCATGAAGTGCTTCTGGTTTCACCCGAATTGTCAGAAAGAGACAGAAGGTAAAGGGGCAATTTACAGGTCTGAACCAAAGGCAGATTCCTGCCTACAACGTGGTACTATCTTTTAATTCTTTGTTGAGAAACGTTGTCACATTCATCACACCTTTAGAGAGTGTCACCCAGTTTGGCTTTTCAATAGCCACTAAAGAGCAAAAAATACAAAGTGAAAATCAAGGTTTTTGCAAACACGGTCTAATTCTGTTTATATAATGCTGTCAGATTTAGAACACATTGGTGTTCCCCTCGCAGCTAATTGCTAATTCCAGGTAGGTAGAAATTATCAATAGGTTTTAATTTGAACATAGAAAATCTGTCTCTTCTCTGTTAGTAATGTGCATGATCAGCACAGCTTTGCTTATGTTTTCCATTGCCTGACTTCTGGGACATCTGATTGAACAAGATGGTGTGCTAGTGGTGGAGCATAATGACAGCCACTTATTATGCAGTAGTCTAGTATTTGTCTGCTATTTCCATTTCTATTCTCCCTGGTAAGAAAGTACTCATCCAAAACATGAGTGCCTTTGCAATTTTGTCAGTGATCAATTAACAATTAACACTTTAAATGCCCAATCTTTCTTAGGGATTATAGCTCTGGGAGCAAAGGGCCTTTTCAGTGTCTAGAGTGAGTACTTTTATAACCCTGGTGGGAAAGCAAGCAAAGGAAGGAGAAGGTCTTAGTGGTATTGGGAGTTTGCCTCTGCAGTTGTAAACTAGCTTGGCTATTTCCCTGGCATACCGGGAGTTCAGCAGTAACCCTGTACAAACATGTGTCGAGACATCTTCACTGCTGCAGGGGAAGAAAGTCTTGGCTAGGGCAGGCACCGTCCACCTTCAGTCTTTCGAAACAGAGACATCATCCTGTTTCTGGTAAGGTTTCAAACTATCACTCTTAGAGGGTTGGGCTTGGGGGCAACTCTTCCGGTATGGATTCTTCCTTCTCCTCTGCTCTGGCCGTGCACCCTGCGGTCGAAAGTGCTTCATCTGATGAGCCTTGCTGTGCATCCTTGCTGCACTGGGGAAGCAGGAGCCCATCACTATGGGATGCCCCCAGCCCTGTGGGGTTCCCCCAGCACTGTGAGATGCCCCTGGCACCCTTCCAACCCACAGGAGGGAGGTGCACGCACGGGAAGATCCTCGCACCCCGCTTCCTGCGCCATCCCCTTGCCCCTCAGGTGGGCTCCCCCGTCCTCTCAGCCCGCCACACATGCCGTCTCCTTTTGTAGACCTGTCAGTCAGGATAACGTCCTCGACCAGGCAAATCACAGCCACTTTTCAGCTGGAAACAATGCTTGAGCCACAACACGGCATTGTGCTCAAAGCGGATTACACAAGCAGGGCTGTCTGCCTGGCATGATATTATTATATCAATAGGACTTTTCTTTCTCCCGGAAAACGTAAGCTCTGTCATCTTTTAACAAAGAAACCCAATGCCAACCTGCTGCCAGCCAGCACTTTTAGCAAAACACTGCTGCTTTTCTTGGAAAGTGCTAACAACTATGGCTTGTTCGTGACAAAAGCGTCAGGGGCTCTGGCAGGGAGAGAGGGGAGAACTTCATCAGCGGTCCAAATTCCTCTTTCCAAATCTGGTGGTGAGCAAACCAAAGAAAGCGTTCACATAAGCAAACCCCTGCGCTGATGCAAAGTCCCTGTGTGTCAGCAGAAAGCCCCCAGTCAGTGGGTGCATGTAGCGGAGACGGCCCACGGACGGTGGGGTTCGTGTTCCTGCAGCATCAGCGAGGCCCGCGTCTGGCACTGACAGCGAGGCAGGAGGAGGAGGAGGAGGCAGCCAGCGGTTGTAGCAGCAAAAAAACAGCCCTTGCCGAGAAATATCTTTTACTTTTTCAGGGCTGGGTTTGATTACATGCATAGCCACTCTTGAATGCTGTGGAGGCCTTCACTGCTGGCGGACAGGGGGTCAGCGACAGCCAGAACGTCCCCCCAGGTCATCTTATTCCTCTCAGTCCTTGAGTTTGTTACTTTCAGCAACTTCTAGATGCATTTTTCCCCCTGAAGCAACGTTACACCGCCACTGCCTTGTACTGTCTGTTATCTCTGGCTTGATCTAGGCTATTTGTTTCTCATGACATAATTCCAATCAAGTTTCAGAGCACTCGATTCCTGTAAAGCAGCGTGAAAAGGCTGTCACTGCTGTGCCTACTGATTGTGGATTAAAACAAATGTGATTCCATCTGGTTACCTCAATCTGTCATGTTCGCCCATCTGTGGTTTTGCCTGCCAGTTTAATTCATTTATTATTAGAATAAATCCGTTTCAAAAAAAGGGAGAAGGAAAGTGAGGCCATTTGTTGGGTTGAGTTTAGTTTATTTTGAGATGCCTGGCTGAATCTACCCAAGGAAATTTGTGAGTGGTGTTCCCAGGCCATGCTGGGAAGTGTGCCTTTCTTCACAGATATTGAATGTACCCGCTTGCAGAGGAGAACTGGAAGACAAGCCAGATGCATGCCCAGGTATTGCAGGAAGACTGTCCAAGGGACGGTCTGGTCACATTTGTGCGCGTCAAGAGAAACCTTATTGAAATCAGTGCAGGCATTGATATAAATCTAGCATATGCCTCATCAGGAGGCAGTGTGTTCAAAAATGCTAAGTAATCCTGGTTCCCATGTTCAAAGGTGACCCAGTAGAAGAGGCCAAGATTTACTGGTGCCTATAAACATCTGTAAATACATATGTTCACAGTATAGAATCTTAAGCATAGATTTTTCCCATCCTTCTCCATTGTTCATCTATGGGTTATATTTCCAGAGAATAATCCTCTTCCCAGTCTGAAATTATCTAATCCTAAATCTTGCAGTTGCTGCTGGCCTGTCAGTTTCTTCATCTCCTTCATCAACTTTAGTCTTCTCTGCACTGCTCCTTGTACAAGGTGAGGCCACTGACGTTTCCTAATTTAATGATCGGTTGCCACCTTCTGTGTGGTACCTACTGTCCCCAGGTCAGTGTTTGTGAAGCCGCTTGCACACTTTCCCTTGCAAACAGAAAGGGGCTTGGAGCCTTCACAGAAGCCAGAAGTTCTTGTTGCCTTGAGATGGACCATGTGCATGATGCAACCAAGCACAAGTACTCCTGTGGGTCCACATCCTTCAACGGTGTTTGTAGCATCCCCAGGCAACCACCACCTTCCATATGTGAGGAGGTGTCCCAGAACTGGGCCAGAGATGCTGGACGTAATGCTGGAATAAACCGCTGAGCCTCTAAATGTGAGTAAGCCAGTCAGCTGTAGTTCATTACCACCTTAGTCATTACTTTGCAAATATTTGGACTTTTGCCAGATTTCATCAACATATTTCTGGATTCCAGGAGTGTCAAGAATTCATACCAGCTGTTCATTAGTCACTGCTCAACACTTAACTTGCTCATGCTAGGAAACGTTGGTGTTTGCTTAGGGAATTGGAAATCACACTGGCTCACCTGCCAGCCACCCCTGTCACAAAGGTTCATTAGTGGAACACAGTAACCAACATTTTGTGGGACATCCGTAGATGGAAAATGATTTGCCCAGATAGTCAGCTAACGTTTAAAAAAAAATCCAAATTCTTCAGACTCATTTCCCAAAACAACACACTCTCTGCTGCATGACTGCCCTGAATGGCTCTGCCCAGGGGATCTGCAGAGGGCTGGTACTAAACTCCCGCCTGTCACTGAATTGCTGCTCAAAGCCTTTTTGAGCAGCTACACGGCATTTCAGGGGTACTTCAGGGCCTAAAATCCACACTGAACAAGGCTCTGGAGCAGAGCCCCAGAATCAGTTCCTGCTTCATTGCATTGCTGTGTCTGGCTCTGCCTCATGAGGTGACCTGACAGCCTCGCCCAAGTTCACTTGTCCCTCCCTGAAGATGTGTCTCATACGCTGAGGTGGCTTTGAGCGGGAGCCAGCTGCTTTTCAGTGGGGATTCACATTTGATCAATTAGCCTCGAAGCTTACCATCACCCAGTGACAGGGCCAGTGCTCTTTGAAAGGAGAAGGGAGAAGAAGTGAAGCAATGTGATCATAACAGGGCTCTTGGTCCACTGCAGAAGCACGTCAAAGTCTCCAGTATAGGACTCAACGTGCTAGCCTTGCACAGACATATTACCCAAGGACTTGCCTGCTCCTTCAAGGCTTTTCTTGCAACCGAAGAGGCTGCAGCAGCTACACCTTTTGTGTTTTGATCTGAAACAAGTAAACGGCCACCTCCCAGCAGCTCTGCTGTGAAGATTAGCCAAAGTTGCTGCCCGCCTTGAGTCACCGCAGAGTGGTAACGTCAGCTGGGACACAGCCTCTCCCGTCAGCTGGTCCTGGATGGGTTCCCTCCTCAAAGACGGCCCTTCGCTGACTTTGTTTAGTGCCAACATCTCCTTTGTCCTGTTTCACATGCTCCTTCGGTCTTATGGACAAAAGTGCATGGCCCTGGCTTACCACTGAGCACTGCCCAGGGAGGTAAACTTCTGCAAATGGACATGTGGCCCAGCTCAGCTTCCTTACCTTTGCTCTGGGCATCCTCGTGCCAGAGGGATGGGACCTTCTGCCCTGAGGGTCCCGAGGATATACAAGAGGGATGGTGACTTCTAGGAGATCTCTTTATGTTAGGAGAATCTGCTCCAACAGGCAGCATTACCTGGGTCTGATGTTTTAGGTTGGATGTTTGTAGATGTCAGTCATCTGTGATTCATAAGAGGTGGGCTTGGCTCTGGAGCAAATGTCCCCAGCATCTAGAAGTCTCTTCCATAAGCTCACTCATGCCCATCTTTGGTGAAAGATCTCATGTGGGAAATTACTCGGGAGAAACTAAATGGCAAATGTGGAGTCCAGTGTTCTAAATATTTGTGCAGATGAAAGGAAATTGCCTCTATTACAGGGAGATAAAGAAGATACAAACATAGAATTTAACTAAATCGTTGATTTTCTCCAGTCAGTCAAAAGGAAAGCTTTAATTTCCCTAGAAAGGACAAAAGAAAGAAAAAAGCACAGCCCAAGGGAAGGGAGGAAAGAAAGACATTAAAAAACATAAGACAGTATTTCCCATTATGAAGGGGGCTTTTTGAAGACATAATCATCAGAACTACACTATTACAAGATTTCTTGTGATTTATTACAAATCTTATAGCTGACAGAAAATACTTGACATAATTCAGTTAATATTACAAAAGGTCTTTGGAACAAGCTAGCACAAGCTTTAAACTTTTAACTTAAGATAAATTAAAATTCTTACACCAAGAGCCCATAAAGACAGCGCATGTCCCAGCAGCATCGTGAATGTTACAGTTGTTATGAGGACATACGCAAACTGGTTGCTGGGTTTTGAGGATTGTGCTTTAGTCTTCATTTTTAGAACAATCTTGAAAATTAACTAGGGAAAAGAAAAACCCACACTGTGTTTCATATCCATTCTTGCTTTCAAAAATACAAGCCATCATTGCTGCTCACTGAACACGAAAATCTGCTGTCAGACAGTTCAGTGTCAATCCCACCGGACATTGCTTTTCAGAAAATACAGAGCTTCTGTGCCTAGGAGGCCACAGACAAACCCACATAATTACTCGCTGAAAAAAATGTTGTCCTAGGATAGAAAATATAAATCACTGCACTGAAGATGAAAACTGGGGACTAATCCTTCACAACTCCAATCTAATGAGTCAGTGTTGACTTTTCTCCAGGCTCTGTTTTCACGGAATCACAGAATCACAGAATAGTAAGGGTTTGGAAGAGACCTCTGTGGATCACCTGGTCCAACCCCCCTGCCAAAGCAGGGTCACCCAGAGCAGGCTGCACAGGACCTTGTCCAGGTGGGTTTTGAATAT
>Ga0181612_117115_pt1 | contig 12612 bp, 6 predicted proteins | sample HoacroProtozoa21_FD_119630 | JGI IMG/M metagenome (GOLD analysis project Ga0181612, IMG submission 119630) | Hoatzin crop microbial communities from Cojedes, Venezuel. Combined Assembly of Gp0051906, Gp0051904, Gp0051908 | reverse complement strand
GATTATTTGCAAGTGAACGAGTCCTCCAGCCTGCAAACACCTGTACAGGTGACTAAATCCACGGAATTGCTTTAGAGGATTGGGGCTCCAGGGTTTCACACTTATGTAACTTCAGCCTCATGTTTGATTCTGTTTTTCGATTACCTTCTTGTCTAGTGTCATAGTGACAAAATGGCAATCAGGCACTTCTGCTTTTATATTTACAGTAACTTTGAGTGATCATATGGGGACTCGCACAGGAAAACATAACTTACTTTGAACCTCCTACCCTTTCCTCACGTATAGCTTAAAATAAGTAGGCACAGTTATCAAACTCTTGTCAGGACTTGTAACTTGTCTGCAGTAACAAGGTTAACCAGCAATAGCAGTCTACGCTCTGTGGTTGCATGCCAGTAAAGCACTGACAAATTGAAAACTGTAATGAGAACAAACACATTATGAATATACCAAGCACATTGACACTTTTACATTAGGAACTGCGGTCACAGTAAGTTGTCTTGTCCTAACCAACCCCTGCCTTTTGAAATAGGGCCCCATTTTAAACTTATCATGTGCTCTAAAACAGTGGTAATAAACATGTCCTGTGTGCTATAACCCTAGGTTTTCAAGACGTGGTTTAAAATTATTTGCCTGCTTGGTGTATTCTTACTCCCCCCCGTAAACAAGATTGAAAGCTAATAACAAGAATGGTTTCATAAATGAAAACATAAATTGTCACAGAGCTGAACAGAGTTGTAATTTATAGACAATCAGAATCTTCAAGCAATAATTGTTCTATTATTTTTGTTTGGGTTTCTTTTAGTATTTTTTTTTTCCCTGCAGATATGATTTGGCATGTGTTGATTAATAAAACATTCACTGAAAATCATCTTCCAGCAACAAATTCTCCTAAAATGAGCTCAGTGATGTTCTGCAAGCCACGCAGAGGATTCTACAGACAGAAAAGTGTGACTTCCTGGTTTGGTACATAGCATGTACACACGCCGTAAGGATGTGGGGGGTGGGTTGCTACACCAGGACTGAGAGCATAGGTCTAAATACAGCTCTTTGCGCGTAAAGGTGGAGCGAACGGGGCTGTTTGAACCCCCTGCACCGCACGCCCTTGTCTGGGAGTGCGGAGCAGCGCAGTGGCAGGCGGTCGGTGCAGTGGGCAGCCCTGGCACGGAGAAGCGGAGCTCGCAGCAAGCAGGTGTGTCGCAGTCAGGAGCGAGCTCCGTTGGCAGCACTGCGTGGGAAGTTTGCGCAGTGATTGCCAGCACTGGCTGGAGCAGTCATTATCTTTCCGCTTTGTGTGAGCCTTCTCAACGTCTGTTTAATTTCCCCCTCCTTCCCACCCCTCCACCAGGTGAGGTTTGGCTTGTACCCACAGGGGAAATTGTCATGCAGGAGAGGGACAGCAGGGTAGGAAGGAAACTTTGGACCATGGAGTAATTCAGGTAACCCCAGGCGATGCTACCAGTGGCTGGAAAAGAAAGCGAATGCTTTTGAGTCTCCAAAGCTGTCTGTGTTGTGAGGATCTGCTCCTAGCTGAGCCTTGGCATCCATACAGGACCTGACAGGCTGCCATGTGGGTGTCCTAGGCAGCCCGAAAACTATGGCACTAGCCTTTGTTGTCACTCAGATTTGGGGAGCAGGATGTCAAAAAGGCAAAGAAGGAGGTGGAGCCATAGACCTATTATCCCTCCTTATCAGCCCGTGGAGCGGGGCCAGTACCTGAGGGAACAGTGTGGAGCGTGATTGCTCACCTCCCATGGAGAGAGGGTGCATGCCTTGAGACTGTAGCTGGGTGGTTTTACTACCCTGCCAAAAATTCAGAAATTTCCCTCTTTCTATGAGGATGAAACAAGTGTTCTAAGGCTACTCTGGAGAAGCCAGTAACCTAGAGGTTATTAGGACACTCACATAGATAGATAGATAGATAGAGATCTCCATAAAGACACATGCTGCAAGCCCTGATTTTGCCTCATTCAAATCGGACGTACTACAGGCCACGTACTACAGATGTCCCCTTTTTTACTACAGATGTCCCCTTTTCACCATCCTAGCATTTTTTCAAGGGTGGGATTTTCCTCACCTCTCTGCACAAATCTCTCCTCCACCCTGAGTGAATTGTTTTGGCAGCCAGAGAGGGGCCAAGCAGAAGAGGTGAGAGACACCAGCCGGCATTAAGACAGCCTGAAGCCACAGACTTCAGCATTAGGCAAAGTTTTGTCATTGCCTTGTGTCAATAAAGTTCCCTCCTGGCGAAGGGCAGGTGACAGCAGAGGGAAAAGGACCACACCATTCCCCAGCAGCAGACTCAATCCCATTTTAGTCTTGATGGCAGGAGTGACAGATCACTAATGCCGAGGAGAGGATGTGTATTTGCAAGGGTGAATGGGCAAGGCTGCCCGCCTCTGTAAATGCTTTCTGAGGGCTGTAATCATGTTGTGCAACTTCAGCGCCCTGAACGAACCGATGCAGGTGCCTGCACCTTCCTGTGGGCTGTACAGAGAAATAAGGCTCTCAGATCAGCTGCCTCAATGTAGGAGTGCAGCACCATTTGAGATAGATACCCTCATGTCACCTGCCTGGCCTCCAGCTGCTGCAGCAGAAGGGTACAGCTCTCCTGTAGTGCCCGTGTTATACCTGTCAGCCTTGTGATGATATCTTGGCTACTCTAAATTATTTAAAGCACCTGATGCTTAATTCTGAACAAGATAATTGAATCCTGGGCTCCTACTTTTATTTACCTTGAATTGCAACTGGTCTAGATGCCCGGAATAAAGCATGCCTATATAGGTGGCCTGACCATCTCCTCTCGCCCCGGGGTCTGAGCAGATCAGCAGGGAGCCCTAATCTTGCAGTCCTGGCACCCTTGGGAAGACCACAAACTTGATTTGGAAAGCTCATGCAGAAGCTCCCATCAATGCCGGGCTCTGCTGGTGGTGGTCGGATGGCAGGACTTGTATCAGGTTTCCATCCAACCTCTTCTCACTCTCCTGTTTTATTTTCTCATCTCTCCCTCGTGACTGATGACGAACCTCATCTGTGATTCTGGGATGAAGCTTACATTAAAGCAATTTCTTGGATCACCTTCAGATTTGGCTTCTTCATTAGAAGTATGATACCTGCTCCTTTTCCAGTCAACAGACTTAAACGCTTTCTATTTGAGTAATTTACAGATTCAGATGGCATTGAACTGGCTCTTGGAAAACACTAAATAAAACAGATAAAATTGTTGAAGTAAAAGTATTCTTTTACTCATTTTCCCTTCCCAAGGTGTTAAAGACAGAAACAATGCTCCAGAATAATTTTCTTTTGTGTGAGCTGAGGTTTGCACTTTTACACTAGGAACAACTTTCTTAAGACGACTGAGTTGTTTTAACTACTGGTTCTGTCAGGTCATCTGCCATATTGATGTGTTTGGCACACGTGTAATCTTCATTGCAACTAAAGAAAACTTTTTCAGCGATTCTCTGCTTTTCTACAGCACTGCCTTTGGCTACTCTTAGTAGCCAAGCTAATGGTAAACCTGTGCTGCAGATAGCAGCATCGCATGGAGCTGTGCAATAATGCAGAGCTCATGAAGGTTAATATACTCTGACAAATAGACTTTGGCTGAAGTAGTCAACAGCCACCATCTCCTATTCAGTTTTCTGTGATTTAGTCCAAAACCAACTGTCAGTCACAGTAGGGGCTGTGTTACTAAACTATCAGTGCACTGTCAAGCAAAAAATGCTTCAGGTGCATGGCAAAGTGGTATCCACTCAGTGCTTTGCTATAATTACATGGACATAACTAACGAAGAAAAAGGTGTTGTAGATCTTCTTTTTCATCCAGTCTTTCACTGTCCTCTTGTCTTTCTCCAAACTGTAATAATGGCCACAAAAGGCCTGGAACCCAGATTAAAATAACATGTGCTAAAATCAAACATTTTTTAAAAATAAAGTCCATCAATAAACTGAAAAGAAAATTAAGCCCATGTAAATTGTCCCTTTCTTTCATGTTTCTTTCCTAAAATTTCAGATTGTATTAGCATTTTGTAAAGATTTTTGAGAAGTATGGATGTGGGAAAGAAATACTGCCACAGTGTGTGCTGCATAGAGCTTAGTAAAACCATGTGCGTATTCATGTCAGGAGAAATATAATACCTGGCACTGAAGCAAAGAGTCTGCAGAAGATGCAAGTGCTCTAATCTCAATTCAAAATTTTTTTTGATTTAAATATTATTTTGTTCATGTTAGATTAGGTCTTAGAAGTTATGGCTGAGAACAAGACTAATGAATATGCAAAGAGTGAAATGACACTCTAAAGAAAAAGTTATTATTAAAGCTCGGCAATAAATGATCTTCAAATGGCACTAACATTTTCAAAAGTTATATTTCTGTTCCAGAAAACGATGAGTAGTAATAACCTTAAACAGTGAAGCATCTTGGTTACTACATTGCATCGTAGATAAGCTCTTCTCCACTCCTCTTCTACCGTAGGCTCTGGTAGGCTTATAAAATTTCCTGCAATCTAGAAGAGTTCAGTAAATCTGGGCTTATTTTCTATCTTGAAAGATACAGAGCATCTTTCACTCTTCTAAAATATCTCTAGAAGATGGTAGATCTCCCACCACTGATTTTCTGCAGCCAAAGAAGTCCCAGCTACCTACCGTGTCAGAGGAGAGGCTCTAAAACATAAACAAGCTAGTACTACAGCACGCCATCTGACAGCGACGAATCCGAAAGAAAGAGATGGTTGGAACGGTGCCGGTGAAAGGTTCCTTCAACTCGAGCAGGGGACAGAAAGTTGTCCATGTAAGTAACTGAAATGGAGGAGCAGGTGAGAAAATGATGCTGAAGCTCCCTCAGCTGCACGAATCAAAATGAAATTTCCTTGAGTAAGTGTTTTGTAACTGTGCTCTCTAATCCAGGAAACTACACTAGACTGAAAGCAGAAAGTTGCAATATTCGGGCTAAGGGCCAAAATCCCCTCTGAGACTACATCTTCTATCAGGGCACCAATACGGGCAAAGTCTTAATGATTTTTTCTGCTAACATCTGAGCACCTTGTCTTTCACAGACAACTCTTTCAGAAGGTGTTTTAGCCCAAACAGCATTTTGTACAAGTAGTAGAATTGCAACACAGCGCACGTTATAACAAATAATTTGGGAACCAAAATTCGATTGCCATTTTACTGAAGGAGATGTCCCATGACCTTCCATCTGTTCTCTTTTGCATGGCATTGAGCACTGGCTTTTAAAGTTATCCCTGCCAAGCATTTAGACAGACATTGATTATTAGGTAATCTGCTTATCCTCTTGCTCCCTGCTTCGCTTGTATGAAACGCACAGTTTTTCATTTCTATTATTTAGCAGATTTTTTAAACAACCTATTTAAACCAGGTAGAGACAGCTTTAGCAAGCAGCAGTAATATGTAAGTAGGATAAATTTGTCTTTCAAAAAGTTACACTTGGTCTTGCATGTTTTCTTGTTATTAAGCTTAGCTCTCTCTCTTTTTAAAATAAGCAGTCTTGCATTTCTAGGTATCTTGCCAATATAGTTGTAAGTTTAGGGTGTCAATTTTTACTTCTCACTCAAAATTTGATTCATTTATTCTCCATGAATTTCAAATGATCTTCCATAATGTTTAGTCCTTTCTGGCTGTAAAAAAATCTATGAATTGAAAAAGGCATGATGCACCACTTTATAATGCTTAACAGTAGTGTTTTTCTGATGAGATTATTAATCTTTTTTGTCTTATTTATTTTAAATAAAATAAGCATTAAAACTGGTCTCCAAGAGCTCTGCAAGAGTAATACTTCAGTCATAAGACAGTCAGAAGTGTTATTTTTACTTGGATCATTTCAGGGATCTGGTTTATCTCACAGCCCAACATCTAGCTGTGTCGGCACAACCAGGGGGAGGCAAACTGTGAAGTGGGGAGTGGGAAGGAGGAAATAGAAAGTTTCCTCACTGCAAACTCCTCTCTATCATTTAATGACAACTTGCCTCTCTCCCTAATAGTTTTTGCACCAAAACCCTGCTACTCCAAAACAAGGGTTCCTTTTCACAAAATGACCAGCTGGATTAACCAGCGAGGGCAGGTTAGAGCCTGGGCTCTACTTTCGTTAACCTTTTTCTCAGTCAGGATGCAGCCTCTACCACAAGTGATACATGTTTTTTCACAGCTCTCCCCACACATCCACAAGGTCAGGTAAAGTTTTTCTCTGGTTACTGGGAACAAATTGCAAAGTAGCCAGCTCACCACACCGTAACTCATTTTTTCTCTGTAACTTTAAGCAGTAAGAACAAGGAGGAAAGAAAAGCCTTCACTTTTGTATTGCTTTGCAATGTGGTACTCAAAAAAGCATAGTTTAATCTGACTCATCAGGTGTTGGTGACCAAGACTAATTTTGATGTGGCCTCAGGGTTTCTGCCTCTGAGAGGTACTGATTTAATCACTATTTGCCCTTCACAGACATTTGGAGGGGAAAATTTACGGTAAAACTCATAAGAATAGCTTAACCAACAACATGTACGGCAACAGTGATGAGCACCAAAGAACAAGCCACCTGTGAAACAGCGGAAAATCTCTGCTTATGGATCCTGTTTTTTACACAAGGTGGGGACAAACAGCTGGCTGTAACACTGCCTTTTTTTCCTAGCGGGTTCTTTCTTTTAAACATGACTTTGGGTACCTAAAATACTTTTGCTACCACTTCTTACGGGAAGCACAGGAAAGAAAGAACTTTTCAGAAAGCAACAGCACAAAATTTATTCCTTGTAGAAGGAATAATAAACTCGTTGGCATTTAAAGATCCTGCAGGACGGCTATAGAGGAAGCTGCAAAACACTGGAGAAACATTAATTTTATCAATTCCTGACGACAATTGAAACTTCTTGCGGCAAACAGGTATTCACAAGAAGATGATGCTGTCTGTGTTCCTCCGTGGAAAGAACATGTGAAATATGCACATAGTTCATTACTTTTAAAAAGCAGACTATCAGTTAATTTTGACAACTAAGTAGCTCCTCACAAAAATGCAAACACTCAGGCATTTGCTTAACTTTTTTCAGGTATTTCTGAGCCTACAGTTCTTCAGCTTCTTTAAATCAACAGAGAGCCCAACAAATACTTTTTTGAAAAACCAAGGACTTCCTTGTTGTTGTACGAGTACCACACTTTTCATTTAAAACCAATAATAATTTGACTCAGCTACAAATACTTCTTTGTTATTTGTAATACTGCCATTTTGTTTGATTCCTTCCTTATGTACATGGAAATGGATGTTGGTATTTAAAAGTTGCAATGGTATTACTGGCCACTGCAATGCTGAGAAGTGCTGGTCTACACGACCTAATCATTTTCCAAACCTAGTGGTTGTGATTCACCATGAAAATTATTCAAAGAGAGTCTTCCCATAACAACTTTCACAGGCTAGCAACTTTATCACAATAGCAACAAAACCAGCTAGGTCTGTTCTGGTTCCTATTGCTATAGTCTACACATCTGATATATATAGATACACTGTCTCATTTCCAGCATAGCACGATGTAAGTGGCTTAACTGGATTCGTGTTCTCCTGCGGCAAGCGAAGTACATGACGATAAATGACCTGCATTTACTGCGAACTGACAACATAGGGAGATGGCCATGTGGCATGTCATGGAAAGAATATTACTCACTTCCTACATTCCCAAAAGACAGCTCTTCTCTGACGCATGCTGTTTCAAGCAGCTTTTTGACTCCTTGCAGACCAAGACTATGCCGTGTGTCTTCTCTAGTGGTTATAGTTCTTCAGCAACTGTAATTGAAATCTGATCCTGAACACACATGTGTAGAAATGTGTCTTTATTGATTTTACACCATTCTTCTAAAAAAGTTTCATATGCCGTATTTCATATGCATATAGGTTACAGTACTAATGACCATTACTTTTTTTCATTGCCCTCTTATTCTGGCATGTCTGAAACTACAGCTTGATCCACAGTTTACTGAGGTCAGCAGAGGTCTTCACTTGGCATCAGAGGGCTTTGGATCAGTTGTGTCAGCTCCTCAAGACAAAGACCTTATCCTTTGAATTTATCAGTGCGTGGTTTACATTGGTAGCGCTCAGCAAACAAGGTGAGTTTGCTGGGTCAGGGACAGCCTGCCGCAAGTTCATAACTGCTCTTAACTGCAGTGGAGACCTTGCTCAGATCACGGTTCTACAAATACGAAGAACAATAAGTGAAATTCGAACTCTGAAACTATGCAATTAATTTCTGTTCCGGAGAACTCAGAGAATCCAGCAAGAATGGATTCTCAAGTACTGAGGTGACCAACATTTCTAAAATACACCAGCATGCAAGCTTTTGCTGAGTAAACTGTAAACTTCCACGTTATTGCAGAATGACTGTCAGTTCCTGCCTCATAAAATCTAAATGTAACTTTTTTCAAAGAGTTAATCAAAGTACACCACCGAGAATAAGTCATTTCAAGAATTATCAACGAACTCATTTGAACCCAGCCCAGCTGCTGCCTGCAGCTTCAAACAGACGCACCACTTATTCCAGGCACTCTCCCATTCCTTGGTGACCATCACACCTCTCTGGAAAATGGGGAGAGCAACTGTTACAGCTACAGGGAAGTCTGCAGAAAGGTTGACACTGAAGATGTGTTTTTCCTTTCTCAGTGTTCTAACTTTCTTCTCACTTTTACAAACAGTGACCAGTACACTTTTTGGCAGGCTTGTGCTTGTGGCTTCATCTACATTGTTCACGCCAGTTAAGTAAAGTTTCCCCAAAATTTTAAATCACCTATGGTTAAGGGCCACGGATGTTACAATGAAATAGTGGTTTTGGCTTGTTTATTTACAATATCTCATTTTCTTTTGGACTTTCTTTCTTAAATGATAATCTGTCTCTCCCCACAGACAAGTTGTAGTAACTTTCAATGGGAAAGTAACTTTCTGTCAGTAGTTTTTTGGATCTCTTCGTTTTAAAAGAAATGTATTATGAAAAGAGCTGCAAAAACCACTGTTGCTTGAAAAGAAAAGAAATTGTAATTATTCCTACAACAGAGTAACAATTTTTAATATTTGCACTATTCACTAGGATTTCATTAGTGTAACAACAACCTGTCCCATGAATCACATCATAATGTTGTCTAAGCTTTTTATAGTAAAATAGACTGAGGGCAGAGGATTCACGTAAAGGGACAACCACGTAACTCACACATTAGTCAATGATTTTGAATCAAAATTATTCTGGGTAATTAAGTAAGTCTGGAGGTGTTTAAGTACGCTAAAAGAGAGTCAAGACAGTGTAAAATACTTTTGGGCTGAAGAAAGCATAAATCACATCGACTTACCCTAGAATTCAACCCAACCACTATTTCAGGTACAGTACTGTGTAAATCCGTAAAGACATCTACCACAGACTCCCAGTCTGTGTTAATTAAGGGGATCTTGTCAAGGTATTTCTCACTATTAAAAGAAAACACTGTATACAGAACAACTACAGATAGGTGAACGCATTTTACCTTATTACAAACCTATTCAAAGACCGTTTTCTAATCACAAAATATTACTAGCTTCTTGTTCTTTTCAGAAGATGTTCATATAGAATAATATCTAATGATAAGATAAAGGTAGCAGAAGAAAGTGGCATGGGAAAATCAATATGAACATAGTGTGAAGAATGGATTAGGTAGTAAGGACAGAAGATATGAAAGGAGTACTAGTAATACCTCTTACCCATGGTCCAAAGGAAAATCTGGCACTTTAGGTAGCTCTGTGTTTTTTCCTGCCTGCTAAGTTACAGTACAGTCCTAATCTTGCTTGGGGGAAAAAAAAAAAAAGTTTTAAATTACGTCAAAGAAAAGTTAGCAAAATCAAGCTAGCTCGGCAAAACCTGTGGACCATAAGAATGAGGTAAGATGTTCACAGACATTGAGCTTGCTCAAGACTAATGATAATCCCTTGTGAAATGCAAACTGAAATTTTTGTGCCTACCAAAACAGGGCCTGTTTCTTCTCCCCCTTCCCATTCACATATGCAGGCATGTGTTGGCTTGTTATTGTGGTTTATGAATGTTGGCCTTTATTTCTGTGAAATTCATGTTATCAAATTCATTTGACAAAATGTAAAATTATATATAAAGCTGACAGACTTGGAAAAAGTAGTAGAAATTAAAAGGAGATAAACATAGCTTTACGAAGCTGTGTTCTCTTAAATAGTTCTTTTACTCTGAAGGGCTACATTATTACACCAAGCCATATGTGTGTCTTTTTTTTCTTTAATATATATTCCTGAAACTGGACAAGTGCTAATAGCATCGCTCAGGAGAATGACATCTATCATCCAGAAAGTTCTCATTATAGCTTACTTTATCAGTTCAATGATGAAAAAAAAATCAGCTACAAATCAGAATCTGCAATTAATGTTTTAGCTGAACTTAATATTCTAAGGTCTGATCATAAAAGTGTGAAATTAGGCAAAGGCCAGCCACACTGGGTATCCCTTCCCCTTTACCTGGAGACCTAGGTGATGAATTATACTGTTCACACATAGCACAGGACAGGTGGAATTTGAAAAATACATCCCACTGCATATAAATCTTATGCGAGGTTAGGAAAGCTCTAATTCTTAGCTGTGCATATGGGAGGATGTATAGTTATGACATCCCTGTAAAATCTTCGTGAGAAAGACATGACCCAGGGCAGTGAGGAAACTCTCGGAAGAGCTGATGAGCTGGGCACAGTGCCACGCTGATGTAGCTGCCCTGTGCCAGCTTGCTGTGCCAGCCTGGGTGGTCACCATCCCTCACAGCCAGAAATCCTCCCCGGTACCCCTTGCCTGAGGGTGGCAGGGGAATTTCTAGCTCCAGTGCTTTTACAGGCTCCATCTTAACTATGTCAGAGTGTGTCACAGTCTTTTGGTTACTTGCTGTCTCAGGCAGGGAAGCTGCTTTTGGCAGGTGGCGGGCTGAGGCTCTGTGGGGCTTGTAGGACTCCCCAGGTGTCACCAAGCAGCAACCTGAAGCCCACATCTCTGTATCACACACAGGAATGATAGGAATGTTTCTGCTGTTTACTGTGGCTCTGATGGTACAACCAATGTGGAGACTAGCAGACATTTTGTCTTGGGAAAGCTGGATGAAGACTGCTGTCTTTCTGCTTCTTCCAACAGCTCCATGAGGCAATGTCATGGATACAAATGTTTTCTGGGTGACCACTCCATTTTTTGTTTTCAAAGCATTTCTTCAGGACGGCTTGTGTCTGTTGCTGCTTGGCTAAGCAGCTCCACAAACCCTTGCACAAGCACGACGGAGGGGCAGAGACTGACATTGTCTTTAAGCCATCTGCAGTATGGGAGAGGTAGGAACACGTCAGACTCGCTTTGTTTCTAGAGTAGTGTGTTGGAATAACAAGATTCTCTTGTTCTAGTTTAGCCACACTGGCTGTTGCATAGGGCAAGTCGGAAGCGGAGGGGGAAGGAGAAACTTCATCTCTTCGCCTTCTTCCTGCCTGCAAAGCTGAGGTTCGCAGTAGGCAGCTTCTGCTCCCCCCTCACTCCCATGACCAGTGGCATGGCTGTGCAGCCGGCAGGCAGTGACCATTTCATTTCCCACCAGACAGAATTACAATCTTGTCCACTGTATGGAAGATCATGTCTATTTTGGCTAACGATGGAAGGAAGGAGCTAAGGGGGAAGGAGGAAGAAAAGGCCAATGTGGGCATAAATGTGAAAATAGTGGGTGATCAGAGGCTTCCATCATTCTCCTGTATGAAGACAGGGGGTCTGGGGGACTCCTGTGTCGGCTGCATGGCATGCAGGAGTCATCTTTCACGCTCCAGTGCTGGAAAAGCAGGTCTGGCGGGATACTGGACTGCAACACTCTGGAAGAGCACGGGGCACGATTTTCCCATTTTCCCGTTTCCGTATGCTTTTCGACCGAGCGTGCAAAGGACGGGGGCGGCAGGCGCTCGGGTTCGCTCGGCAGCGGGTCGCTTTCTCTTTCTTTTCCTCGGGGGTTTGCGGGCCGGGCCCCGCTGCGGGCAGAGAGAAACAGCAAGAGGAGAGCTCCGGGCGCTTCTCGTCCTGCCCCCTTCCTCTCGGCCCCTCCACCGCTCCTTACTGGTAAAAAGGAGAAACCCCGGAGCCAAGCCCTTCCAGCAGAGTAACCTCTTCTCCACTGAGCTGTTCTTCAGGGGTTCTTTCCCCTCACAGTTCATACTTGTCGGCGTGGCTGCTGCCAGCTCCCCATGCAAAACGCGCTACCGTTTTCATACCCTTACACCACTCGGCGTAAAACCCCTTCCGCCTACCAAACGCCTTCTCCTTTCCCCTAAGCGGTCCTTCCCCAGCCAAGGCCAACCCTTCCAGCGGCGGAAAGGCGCGGGGGAGCGTTCCTTCGCTCGTCGGAGCTGGGTCCCGCCGCTCCCCTCCGGCTGGCGGTGGCAGAGCCACCACACCAGCCCGGGCCTCCACCCGGGGACGACCTTCGCCTCTCCCCCTCCAAGCCAAAGCTCCCTCTGCTCCCGCTGCTCGGTGCTTCAGCCAGCGGAGCCAGCGCTAACCCGCACCAACGCCGCTGCCGCCTCTGCCTCGTCCCAAACTCCCGCTGCGCGCCCGAGAGCGGGGCACGCCGCGGCGGGGG